>OGWV01002681.1_pt1 | contig 10802 bp, 11 predicted proteins | sample 1576081 | NCBI WGS metagenome assembly OGWV01 (sample SAMEA3541541, study PRJEB24748) | human gut metagenome | biome: human gut; feature: human-associated habitat; material: faeces | place: China | collected 2012 | reverse complement strand
AGGTGGATCAGCATATTCTTACCAGTGTGAACAATCTCTCCTGTGAAGAGTGGAATGCGACATACGGAAAAATTTATAGTGGATTAATTGAAGCCGGGGCACAGACGGTGATGGTTGGACATATTGCACAACCGGCATATCAGAAATCATATAATTCGGATTTTCCGGACAAATTAGTTCCTGCAACACTTTCGCCGGAGCTGTTAAAAGGTTTACTTCGCCAGAAGCTTGGATTTAACGGACTGATCGTTACGGATTCCACCTGCATGGTAGGCTTCAGCTGTGCGATGAAGAGAGAGAAAGCTGTCCCATATGCGATTGAGTCGGGATGCGATATGTTCCTTTTCAATAAAGATCTGGAAGAAGATTATCAGTATATGTTAAATGGATACAAGCAGGGAATTCTTTCGGAGCAGCGTCTGGATGAGGCTGTCACGAGAATACTTGCTACGAAAGCATCTCTTGGTCTGCATAAGAAAGCAAAAGAGGCGATTGTACCATCTGAGGATGCGCTTAGAGTTTTGCGCACGCAAGAACATGTCACATGGGCAAAAGAGAGTGCCGATCAGGCAGTAACACTTGTAAAAGATACAGAAGGTATACTTCCACTGAATCCGCGCAAGACAAAGAAAGTTCTGCTTGAGATCCTGGGAGATTTTCCTTCAAATGCGCGTGTTTTAGAAAGCTTCCGAAGCAAACTGGTAAACGAAGGATTTGATGTAACGGTATATGAACAGGAGAATTTTGAGACTGCAAAATTTGATGTTGAAACATTCAAGAAAAGCTATGATCTTGTTCTTTACATCGGAAATGTCGAGAATGCATCAAACAAGGTTACAAATCGTCTCTCCTGGTATACTTTCTGGGGAAACGGAAACAATGTTCCGTGGTTTGCAGCTGAGCGACCGGTGGTATTTGTCAGCCTTGCAAACCCGTATCATCTGGTGGATGTACCGATGATCAAAACATATATCAATGGATATTCAAACAGTGAGTATGTTATCGAAAGTGTTGTCGAAAAATTGATGGGAAGAAGTGCTTTTACCGGTAAGAATCCGGTGGATCCGTTCTGTGGAAAAGAGTATTTGAAATGGTAGAGTGAGAAAAGTTATGGTAAAGAATTTAAAATTATTGGATAAAGCGTTACAACTGTTGCCGGAAGTAAAAGAAACAATCGTTGAACCAAAGGAAGCGTCAGTTTTTGCCAAGCCTCTGAAGAAGGGGGATTCGGTCGAAATCGATTTTGGGCGACATCTGGTAGGACATCTGAAATTAAATCTTGGGTATGCCGGATCCCATCCGGATGCACCGGTATGGCTTCGATTTTCCTTTGCTGAGAATAAAAAGGAATTCGAGGAACGGGTAGAGGACTATCAGGGCTGGATCTGTTCGGTGCTTTATGGCTTACAGGAAAAACTTTTTCTGCAGCGATTCCCGCAGCGGACGGCAGCAGCCGATAATAATGAGCATCAGCCCTAAAATGATGCCGGCCGCCAGCGGGTAAATAGACCACAGCAGAGCGTCATGGAGCTTAAAGGTCAGGTTGATAAGAAATTCCACCAGCACCATCAGCCCGCCGGAAAGAATAAACGCCCCGCCGAATACAAACAGGTGTCCACCGTGCAGGTAGCGCAGCAGGATGACCATTGCCGTGACAATAATACCTGCCGCCCCCACCACCGGAAAAGCAAAGGAAAGGAACCAACGCCCACCGGTAGCCAGATCGATATACAGCAGGTAAACCCCCAGCGCCACAAAATCGACCGGGACAAAGATGACGGGATTCCCCCTGCGGAACCACAGCGGCAGTACGATAACGATGTAGCACATCAGCAGCGCACCCGTCACATAACCCGACCATACGATTCCGCCATTGATACGCCAATCGCACAGCAGGCAGATAACAATAGGCAGTACCGTCAGCACCGTCACTACAAAGAGTGCGCCGCTGCGGCTCACTTCCTTGTGGATGTGTTCCTCCGGCGGGTAAGGCCCGTCCCCTTTGGGCGGCTCCATCTCCGGGTGAAAGACCGTGGTGCCGCACAGTGGGCATTTTTTCTCACTGTCGCCCAGCTCCACACCGCATTTAACACAATACATAGCTGTTCCCCCCTTGGCGCCTTCAGCGCCCGTTGCTTTCCGCCTTTACCGGCAGGCCCATCCAGTGCAGCACCTCATAGAAATGCCGCTCCAGCTCCGGCTCCCGGATATTGCGGATCATATTGATATAAACTGTATCGCCCCAGGTGATGATCCCACAGTTGTGCGGTGCCTTGGCCTGCACACCAATGATAAAATCCATCCGGCGGATATACGGCCGCATGGCATCCGGCACCTGTACCACACCCAGATTGGACATGCACAGGCAGCTCTTGCACTCGCCTACGGTATCAAATACCATCTTCATCGCAAAATTTTTGATAAACAGGGGCATCACCTTGAGGATGGGAATGCGCTCACTGTTTACATTGGTGGCAATGCGGGCACTCATATTCTTACGGGTGACCTCCAGCCCCATGCGGTGATGCACAATGCGGCACAGCTCCTCCAGGGTGTAATCCCCCAGGCGTGAATCCGCCTCCGGTGTAACATACTGGGCAAAATTACGCAGCGACTGGCTGGGGAATAGCCCGCGCAGGTTTACCGGCACCAGCACCTTTACCGGACGACGGCGCCGGCGGCTCGGTACTTTTTTAGCCTGCAGGTTCAGAATCGCCTTCATCATGGCGGCGCACAGCAGCTCCGTTACCGTCACACCGTATTCCTTGGCCTTTGCTTTCAGCTCGGCGGCTGGCACCATCAGCGTGGTCAGGTCCAGGTAGCCATCCGGTTCCGGTGTTCCACTCAGGTGGTAGGCGGTCGCTTCCTTGCGGCTTGCCTCCACCCGGCCCGCATATTTCTGGAAGCTATCCTCCAGCTCCTCCTCACGGGGCGGGTCCAGACGGCGCAGCACGCCATCAGTCGCCGGGATTTCTACCCCATACTGGCGGCACAGGTACTCCGCCAGCAAAGTCTTTAGGAAGATGGTCCCCCCGGTGCCATCGGTCAGCGCATGGAAAAATTCCACCGCAATGCGGTCCCGGTACACCAGCACCCGGAATGCGCACTTGCGGATATCATCAAAGGGCATATGCACCAATGGATAGCTCTTTTCCGGCTGGATGACCGGCGCCGCCGGGATCTGCTCCAGATAGTACCAGAACATTCCCCGGCGCAGCCGAACGGCAATGGAGGGAAACCGCCGTACAGTCACATCCAGCGCGGTTTGCAGGGTCGGCACATCCACTGTTTCAGTAAGGGTAGCCGAGAGCCGAAACAGGTTGTTCCAGTTGCGGCGGCGGGCGGCAGGATAGATTTTCGCGGCGTTATCCAGCTGCATCCAGCGCAGCTTGCGTTCCCCGCCCATCACCCGGTTTAGGAACTTGCCCATCTCCTCAAAGTCGGACATATTCTCATTGAGATAATACAGCACATAGGCATGCCAGCGTTCCGGCGCTACGATCATTTTGCTCTCGCAGCCGGCATCCAACAGTTTTTGGTGCAGGCGGCGGGTATCATCCAGCAATATCTCATCCCCGCCCACAAAAAGCAGCACTGGCGGAAAACCGGTCAGATCACCGAAGAGCGGCGAAACCAGTGGCTCCTCCTTGGAGGTCAGCCCACCGGTGTAACAATCGGCATAAAAGCGCAGCAGCTCTTCGGTCAAGGATGGGTCCGCTTCGCGGTTTTCCTCATAGGTTTTCCCGGAACAGGTCAGATCCGTCCAGGGCGAAATGGCAATAAGGCCCGCAGGCATCGCCATGTTCATCTCCTTCAGCCGCAGGCACAGCGCGCAAATGAGCCCGCCTCCGGCGCTTTCCCCGCACAGCACAATCTGCTCCGGCGCATAGCCTTTCTCCAGCAGGTAGCGGTAGGCCTCCAGGGCATCCTCCACAGCGGCTGGGTAGGGGCTTTCCGGGGCCAGGCGATAGGCGGCGCAGAATACCCTAATCCCGCATTCATCAGCCAGCGTCGCGCCAAAGCCCTTGGCGTAGTCCAGGTCGCCGCAGGTATAGCCGCCGCCATGCAGGTATAGGATCACCCCGCTGCGGCGCTCATCCCGCGGGATCAGCCAGGCGCCTTCAAAGCGCTCAAACGAATAATCCCTCACAATGACATCTTTTTTGTGGATCGCTTCCATTAGCTCGCCCAATTTATCCTGTCCCTTGCGGGTCACCTCCAGCGAGCAATTCGCCACAAAAGGCTTAAAAAAATTGAGCTGCGAGCGTACCAAACGGGCGGGAAGTCCCATACAGCGCCGCCTCCTTTCCAGACTATCGTTAAAAGATAATTATAGCATTGACTGCCCGGAATGTAAAGAATCGCCCGGCACGCAAAAGGCTCCCGTTTGGTAAAACGGAAGCCCTGGCGATATTCAGTTCCAGCCGTAAATTTTGGTAAGCTGCTGATAGGTGTAAAAGTACGCCCCAGCCGGGAAGTCACACAGATCACCGGTATTAGAGCAAATGAGATAATCCGCAGTATTACCGCTTTCATCCGTCAGCACTTCGCTTATCATCACGATGTGGCGGAAGTGGTCGTTGCCCATGGCGATAACATCCCCCGGTTCCCCTGTGTAGTAGAGGGCCGCCGCGTCGCCCACCAGCCCGCTGCCGGTATTCGCCTGCACATAGCTCACAAAATAATTGACCCCGGACCAGGAAGCGGTACGGTTGCCGTTCCCAAACCAGTACCAGCAGCATCAGCACCAATGTCAACGCCGCTATCCTATATTTCATCTTGGGGTTTTCATCGCCTTGCTCCTTTTGGGAGAGTCTAATATAATTGTATTTTACAACCTAAAGCTAACTTTAAGGCAAGCCCTCATCCGTAAAATTCACATAAAGTTCATGGGATTTTACCCCCTTTACACCGTTCAATTTTACAATATACCGGTAGAACTCTGCCGAACAAGGTGTTATAATGTATAAAATCAACCGTGGAAAGGATGCCAGCGCATGGGCGATAATTATTTCTTACTTACCAATCTGCTTTCGGAAGACGAGCAGAAGATCATCACCAGTATAGCCGCGCACCTGGAACGCGGGGAAAAACGGGTCGGCATTCAGCAGGTCGCCACCGAAAATTTTGTCTCCACCGCCACCATCGTAAAAATGTGCAAGCGGCTGGGCTTTGAGGGGTACAGCGAGCTGTATTATTATCTCAGCCGTCAGCTGAATGGCCGGGATGAACGCCGCAATGCCGAAAATCTCAAAAATCTCATTGATAACTATTCTGATACCCTCATCGATGATTTCTGTGGGTTGCTCAAAGCCTCCCGCCAGGAGAAAATGTTCACCACCGGTGCCGGTTTCTCCAATATCGTCGGCTCCTACATCGCGCAGCGGCTTTCCATCTGCGGCTTTATGGTGTTCAATAATGTCCATTTCTACGATTTTATGCTCTTCCAGGATGCTCATCACCTGCCCGGCGGCAGCGAACCCTCGGTGATGTTTGCCGTCAGCCAAAGCGGCGAGACCGAGCCGGTGCTTAACGATGTGCGTCACGCCCAGCAGCACGGTCACAAAATCATGGCCTTTACCAAGCGCGGGGATTCCGCCCTGGCCCGGCTTGCTGATATTGTTTTTGTCATTGACGGCTCCAAACAGACGCTGGTCGGCAGCCTTCCCAATCCCTTCTTTGGCCATGTTATTCTGGCCTTTGAGGATCTCATCGCCATCTACTTTGACCGTGACCGCCGGCCGTAAGATAATACTTTTTTTACGAAAACAGAAAAAAATTTCGCGGGGCAGCATGTTATACTTTAGATAGTGTAGCAGGCTGCCCAGTTTGCTGCACCGCCAGTTGCCCGCACACCGCGGGCAAAAAGGATAATGAAGAATCATTATGGAGGAAAAACAAATGAAAAAGCTGTTTGCGTTTTTGCTGGTAGTCGTCATGATCCTCAGCATGATGGTCGGCTGCGGCAACAACACCACCCCCGGCAATGACACGGATACCAAGAAGATCGAAACCCTCAAGGTCGCTTTCGTTCCTTCCCGTGAGCCCGCCGAGATCATCACCGTCACCGAGCCCCTGAAGGCAATGCTCAAGGAAGAGCTGGCCAAAGAAGGCTACGAGGTCGGCGAAGTTGAGATCACCGTCGGCACCACCTACGAGGCAGTCGGCGAAGGTTTGGAAGCCGGCACCATCGATGTTGGCCTCATCCCCGGCGGCACCTATGTTCTGTACGATGACGGCGCCGAGGTCATCCTCACTGCCACCCGTAACGGCCTCAGCAAGGATTCCGATAACGCCAAGGATTGGAACGATGGCCAGCCCACCGAAGCTTCCGAAAAGCAGGCTGTTTCCTATCGTGCTCTCATGATCGCCGGCCCCTCCGATAAGGGTCAGGAGCTGCTCGCCAAGGTTAATAACGGCGAAGAGCTGACTTGGGAAGACCTGAACAGCGCCAACTGGAGCGTCATGGGCACCTCTTCCCCCGCCGGTTACATCTATCCCGCCCTGTGGCTGCAGGATCACTACGGCAAGGGCATCTCTGATCTCGCCAGTGCCGTTCAGTCCGATTCCTATGCCAGCGCCTTTGCCCGTCTGGCTTCCGGTCAGGTCGATGTCCTGGTGACCTATGCCGATGCCCGCCGCGACTATGCCGAGCGTTGGAACACCGAGTTCAGCCGTGAGGCTTCCATCTGGGAGGAGACCGGCGTCATCGGTGTTACCGCCCCCATCTACAATGACACCATCTCCGTCAGCAAGAACTCCGAGATCATGACCGATGAGTTCATCGCCGCTCTGCAGAACGCTTTCATCAATATCGGCAATACCGATGCCGGCAAGGAAGTTATCGCTATCTACAGCCACAATGGCTATCAGAAGGCCCAGCCTTCCGATTATGACAGCGAGCGCGCCGCTCAGAAGCTCATCCAGGAGCTGAGCGCCGCCAACTAACCTTTCGGTTTCTCATTTCCATCCCATATGCGGGGAGGACATGCACAGATTACTGCTTTCCTCTGTGCGGTCCTCCCCATTCTCGTTCCCAAACCGGAATACATCCCCCAGCGTGTGTATCCCGGTTTATGAATGAGACCCGTATTCTAACCGCAGAAGAGGAGACCGTATGATTCAATTTGACCATGTATCCAAGGTATACCCCAATGGCACCGTGGGGCTGGACGATGTAAACCTGACCATCCAGGATGGTGAATTTGTCGCCATCATCGGCCGTTCCGGTGCCGGTAAATCCACCCTGCTGCGCTCCGTCAACCGGATGCACCGCATCACCTCCGGCACCCTTATGGTAAATGGCATCAATGTCAGCACCCTTTCCGGCAAAAGCCTGCGCCGTTTCCGCCGGGGCATCGGCATGGTGTTCCAGTCTTTCAATCTGGTCACCCGCACCACCGTCATCAAAAATGTTCTCTCCGCCTGCGTACCGGATATGCCATTCTGGCGGGTACTGCTGGGTATTTTCCGCCGGGAGGATAAAATGAAGGCCCTGGAGTCTCTCGATAAGGTCGGCATTCTGGATAAGGCCTATATTCGCGCCGACCAGCTCTCTGGCGGCCAGCAGCAGCGTGTGGCATTGGCCCGCACCCTCACCCAAGACCCGCAGATCATCCTGGCCGATGAACCGGTCGCGGCGCTGGATCCTGTCACCGCCCGTCAGGTCATGCAGGATTTTGTCCGCATCAATAAGGAAATGGGCATCTCCATTCTGCTCAATATCCACCATGTGGAGCTCGCTATTGAGTATGCCGACCGCATCATCGGCATCCGGGCCGGGCACATCGTCTACGATGGTCCCTCCAAGCAGGTGGATCAGGCCGTCCTGAATGCCATCTATGGGGATGACGCCGAAACGGAGGCGACCGCATGAGCTTTTACGACCGTATCTTTAAGCCCCGCCGTTACACCCTGCCCAGCGGCGCTGTGGTGGAGGAAAAGCGCAGCCGTGCATGGCTCGTGCTCCTCATCATCCTGCTGCTGGGGGCGGTTTCTGTCCATATCACCGGCTTCAATTTCACCGTCCTCGTAAAAAAGGGCAGCAAGTTCTTTGATATTCTGGCGGCCATGTTCCCGCCCAATACCGCCTATCTCTCCAAGATCTGGACTCCCCTGTGGGATACCATCAAGATGTCCTTCCTCGGCTCCTTCATCGGCGCGGTGTTGGCCGTTCCCTTTGCCATCGCCGCCGCCAGCAATATCGTCACCAACCGCATTGTGGTTTCCATCGTCCGGCTGTTCCTCAGCCTGGTACGCACCCTGCCCACACTGGTCTGCGCCCTTATCGCTACCTATATCTTCGGTCTCGGCACCATGGCCGGTACCTGTGCCATTGCCGTGTTTACCTTTGCCTATGTGGGCAAACAGCTCTTCGAGGTCATCGAAACAGTGGATATGGGCCCCTTCGAGGCCATGGAAGCTCTGGGCGCTACCCGTATCCGGGCCTTTGTCACCTCGGTATTCCCGCAGGTACTGCCCACCTATCTCTCCGTTTCGCTCTTCTGCCTGGAGGGCAATGTCCGCTACGCCTCCATCCTGGGCTATGTCGGTGCCGGCGGTCTGGGCCTTATCATGAATGAAAAAATCGGCTGGCGCGAATATGACAGCCTTGGCATGATCCTCATTGTCCTCTTTATCACCGTGCTTATCATCGAGGGGATCAGCCATGCCCTGCGCAAGCGCCTGACTTAAAAGGAGGTACCGCTGTGAATAAAATTCAAAAAGCCTATGCCTCCGCGCCCAAAACCTGGATCTGGCAGCTGTTGGCCGCCTTTATTGTGGCCTGTCTGCTGGCGTGGTCCGCTTCAGCTGTCCGGGTCAGCAATCCCACCGGCAACGGGCTGGAGGTCGCCAAGAACATCCTCTCCGGCATCTTCCACCCCTCCCCCAAGCTGCTGTTCACCCTGGGCACCAATGGCGTTCCCTACCTGCTGCTGGAAACCTTCTGCATCGCGTTTCTCGGCACCATCGTCGGCGCTGTCATCTCGCTGCCGCTTTCCTTTCTCTCCGCCAGCAACCTGGTCCCCCGGCCCATTGCGCTCATCGGCCGCATGATCATTGCCGCCATCCGCACCGTTCCCGCCTTTGTTTATGGGCTTATGTTTATCCGCGTCACCGGTCCCGGGCCCTTTGCCGGCCTGCTCACCATGTCGCTGTGCTCCATCGGCATGGTCTCCAAAATGTTCATCGAGAGCATCGAGGACCTGGATAAACGCATCCTGGAATCTCTGGATGCCGCCGGCTGCACCACCTTCCAGAAGATCCGCTACGGCATCCTGCCGCAGCTCACCGCCGATTTCACCTCCACCATCATCTACCGCTTTGATATGAACCTGCGCGATGCCACCGTACTGGGCCTTGTCGGGGCCGGCGGTATCGGCGCACCGCTTATCTTTGCCATGAGCAGCTACCGCTGGAATGAGGTCGGCGCCATCCTGCTGGGGCTTATCATCCTGGTGCTCATCATCGAGGCCATTTCCGCCAAGATCCGCGTCCGGCTGGCACGGGGGTAACTATGGAAAGTAAAAAACTCACCATCTTTTTCACTTCCGATCTTCACGCCTATATCTACCCCACCGATTACCGCAGCCGGGAGGAGCGTAACATCGGCCTGTTCAAGTGCGCCAGCCGTTTCACTCGCGATGGCAACACTCTCATCATTGATGGCGGCGACCTGCTGCAGGGCTCTCCTTTGGGGGCCTTCTGCCACGATACCCTGCAAAATGCCGCCCCCTTTGCCGAGATGATGAACTGCTGCGGCTACGATTATGTCACACTGGGCAACCACGATTTTAACTACGGCATGCCCTACCTGGAAAGCTACCTGAACGCCCTGCGGGCCCGCTGCGTCTGTCAGAATATCCGCTGGGACGGCGCGGGGGTGCGCTTCCCGGCTTGCATCCATACGCTGGAAAACGGTCTGCGCATCGGTATCGTCGGCATCGTCACCGACTATGTGAACATTTGGGTATTTTCAAGTCCTCCGCGTGCCGATGGAAGCGAGAAATGGGTGGACTTCGTAGCGGCATTTTGGCACTGTGCGTGCGTTTGTGGTCTATCTGAAAAAGCCTTTATTTCCAAATACCAGAATGGCATTATACGATATCAAAGCTGGTATTCGATAGGATTGTCGTCTTACATTAATTCGCCCTCATTAATTTCAACGTCAAAAAATTGCAGGAGTGTATCTTTCTTATCTTCGACGCACACCTTGATTTGGCGAATAAGTTCAGATGTTTCAACTACTGGTGGTATCATGCTTAGAGGGACACCATAGCCAAATGTCTTCCGATACTCTTTTGCTGCCGCCTTATATTCCTCAGTCAATTCGATCATTCCGCACCCTCCTTTAGCAGGTATTCAAAGCGCTTATATGCATTTGGGAAATACTTTTTCATCATGTCGATTTTTTCAGCGCTACCAATTGACGATTCAAACATATTTGCAAAAGCCTCCTTTGGGACTCGGCTCGGGTCGCCATCCCAATAAGTATAATGATGACCCCATTCGCCTTGACATCGACAGTGGGTTAGTGAGCCAAATATATCAGAAACATTTGCACACCAAACACTGCACACATTATAACGACAGGAAAAGTATAGATTTGAATCGTACCTATGAAAAAAGTCGGGCAGATACCTCCCACCTCCGTTTATGGAACATATCCAGCCATGAGCAAAACGCAAGAAACGCAGTAATTGCAATGGTTCCCAGCCATGGCTGAAACCGAAAATCACTCATATGGTATAGAAAGCGGAGCCCCTTTTTGGTAAAATTGACTTGAGAGAAAACCAACCAGA
>OGWV01002677.1_pt1 | contig 10810 bp, 6 predicted proteins | sample 1576081 | NCBI WGS metagenome assembly OGWV01 (sample SAMEA3541541, study PRJEB24748) | human gut metagenome | biome: human gut; feature: human-associated habitat; material: faeces | place: China | collected 2012 | reverse complement strand
CACAACCTGTTTGTTGAAGAATATCTTTCCAATCTGTAGGAGCACTTTCAGGATACTACAAAAAAATGGTTTATTTGCGAATGCTCGGTAAAATTGCAAACAGAAGTCATTTATTTCAAAGTAAACCGCACTCCCAATTGAATATTAAAATTAAAAGGATGCTCTTTGCGAATAGTCTGCCATTGACTACCATCATCAAAATAATAAACCACACCGGGTTCGGCGTAAATACCGACTTTCTCTGTAATCTTGAACTGTGCACCGGCAGCAGCCGACAACGACCATTGCAATGGCTTCACATTTATCTTTTCATCTGTTGCATCTTTGTCTTGCTTATTCACAATGCCCACCTTGTGCATCGTGCCCGAAACACACTTTTCGACCATTCCCCCTGCCGAAGCATAGATTTCAAAACGTTTATTACTCCACAAACAACGATCTACCTTCAAAGGAATTCCGACATAATGCAAGCGTTGCTCTTCTTCAAAATAAGAATCCTGAGAACCTGAACGTAAATCAGTGGAAAGCAACGTATAGGTTACTCCCGTCTCGATACCCCATTTCTCATTCAACTCAAAACGGAGAGACGCACCGAATGTGACAGGCATGTGATGTTCCACCTTCGTATTATTATCCTCATTCAGATTAGCAAAATAAATAGGCTCGTTCAGTTCATTTCTTGCCTCCAAAGAAGCATAAGGTGAATTTTTCTTCGGTTCTTTATTCAATGGAGCCAGACTTCCATATCCCGAATAATTCATATTGGAAGAAAAAGTGCTCAACGTATTCGGCACATCCCTCTACATCGCCAGCGCTTTTCTCATGGCCATGATGCTCACCGGCACCACCTTTACCAATTTGATTCTCGCAGACACCGATGCTGGTGCACAGATCCGCTAATTCTGAAAGAATATGGGAGCTGATCAGAATCGTATAATCCTCCCGCGCCAATCGCTGCAGGAGAAGCTGAAAATCCTTTCTCGAACGCGGATCCAGACCGGAATTCGGTTCGTCCAGCACCAGAAGCTTCGGTTTATGGATCATCGCGCGCGCCAGACAGAGCCGCTGCTGTATGCCCCTTGAGAGCGAATCCACCATCTGCTCCTCTTTTCCCGATAGTTCGACCATCTCCAGCACTTCCCGCGCACGGACGGTTCCTGCCCGCCCGTAAATTCCATACGATGCGGCAAAAAATTCCAGATACTCTATCACGCTTAAGTTTTCATAGACGCCAAAGAAATCCGGCACAAAGCCGATCAGGCTTTTCTGCTTCAGAATGTTTTTTGTCGTCCGCACGCCGTCCAGCCACAGATCGCCGCCGTCGCTCTTTAAAAGCCCTGAAATAATGCGCAGCGTCGTTGTTTTTCCCGCACCGTTCGGTCCGACAAAGCCGTAAATATCGCCTTTTTTTACTTCCATATCAAGACCGTTCAGGGCATATGTTTTTCCGTATTTTTTGGTCAGTTTCTCAATTTTCAGTATCGGCATTTGGCTCCTCCGCTAACAGGTTCTCCAGATATTGCTCCGGTGGGATCTCTTTCGCCTTCACGATCAGATTCGGTGCCTCATAGTATCCATAATTTTCATGATACTCTTCTCCCTTTTCCTCTTCGGAAAGACGGTACCGCACACGGATCTGGTTGTCCGCATTCACATACTGCGCCTCCAGCGCCGGATCACTCGCAAAATCGATCTCCCAGTCGGAAATTTCATCATACGTTCCCGTCTGAAAATTGTACAGCTCAATGATTCCATTGAAATTCCGGATCTTGGTCCCATCCTCCGTGCGGGCTTTCTCGAAAGCAAGTGAAAGAATGGTTCCCCGTTTTCCTCCCCCGCCGGTTTCTGCCGCCTGGATCTTATCTTCTAACACCGTCATCGCATACGGCCAGAATGCAGGATCATAGATTCCCTCAGAATCCGGCTGCATCACGCCTTTAGCATACATTCCATACAGACACCAGATGTTGTTGTTTTCAAAGACACCGTTCAGATAATACGTTACTTCTGTTTCCTCTTCCGAGATTCCGCCGGAATTCGGTCCCATTTCAAAGCTTACCGTGTTTCCGCCGTCCCATCCGCTGTACTCCTGCGCATACGGACAGTACACAACGCCGGCCTCTTTCATGTCCACAGACACTTCCTGATAGTAATACGAGATTCCATACGCTTCGTATCCGCTGTCAAGCTGGAACGTATCGTCATTGCCTGCCAGCTTTCCAAAGAAAAGGCAGTTGTCACTCCGGTTTGGCATGTGATTATAGATGACGCCGTCCAGATAATTTTTCTCTATCTCCGGCAGATCTTCTGCCGCACTCCAATTTCCGAACTCCCGCACGCTGTCCGCTTCTATTCCATCCAGCGTGATCGTCTCCCCGTTTTTGATGTCTCCAATGAGGGCACAGTAACCTGGAACGGCGATCACACAGCTCTCCAGATCATAGCCTGTCTTATTTTCCACGGTTCCGCTGATCTTCTGATCCCAGAAATGAAACGTGCCTTTCAGTCCTTCGCCTTCGTCCAGCGTTTCCATCCGCTGCATGCCGAACTCATTCAGGGCAAATGCAGCCTGATTGGAAATTTCTGCCCTGTTTTTCTGTTCTCCGAAACTGATCTCCGTCTTTTCATATTCCGCATCCTCCGTTTCCGGCTGTGCCGTGCTGTTGGACATATAGTCCATACGGTTGTACGTCACCAGATCGTAGGACGGATCCAGATACAGCTCATAGGAAGCATTGTACGGCGCCTGTGCACAGAAATTAATGTAATCTTTCTGGTATGTATCGTACTGCCAGATTTCTCTTACATACGTCAGCACCGGGGCCTTGAGCCTCGTGCTCTGGCCAAACAGACTGATCAGCATAACAAAGACGGCCGAGCAGGCACAGATCGCCCCCCAGAGATACTGACGTTTTCCTGTTTTTTTCAAAAAGAAATACAATCCCGGCCCTGCCAGAACCAGATAGACCAGAATCAGGCCGCCGTACAGCACCGTATTCGGACGGTTCCGGATCCTAGTGTTTTCCAGAAGATCGGAAATCGTATAGTATTTCTGATAATTCGTATTTCGTTTTGCCAGAAGGCGGCTGGTGGTCTCTTCGTCCAGAATATTTTTCAGAAAATCTACCGGCGCTTCTTTAAACGCACTGCGCTGGCTTTCCGCAAATGTCTCGTTTCCCGAAAAGGTAATCAGAAGACCTCCCTCTGCCTGCCAGAGATCAATTTCTTTCTGGATTGTCTCATCCAGTTCTTCTTTTGACTGCTCCAGAAGGATCAGCACATCCGGCGAATACGACTCCGCAAGCCCGACAAGCTCCTCTGCCCGGACAGATGCAGCTTCCACCTCATAAATCCCGTCGTTCAGCGTAACTCCATTCAGCTGCTGCCCGTAATTAGTTTCTTCTTCCACAACGCAGACTTCCACCTTGGACTGGAAGAAGCCTTCACTCGAAATCGTTTCTTCCCGACTGTACACCGTGTCCCTCTGGCTGTTCTCCAGGCGCAGGACACAAAAAGACGTATTTTCCACCAGAAGCCCTGCAGAAAAAGTCTTTGTAACGGTTCCGTTCGCCGGAATATAGATTGGAAAACGGTACGTAAAAAGGCTGTTTCTTCCATCGCCCGACCGCTTGACCCCCGGAAACAGTTTTGAGAGAATGCCTTCTCCACTGTTTCCGCGGTAAATCGATTCCGCGGCGTTTTTTATCTGAAAAACAAAGTATCCTTCAAATTCAACAGCGCTCTCATTTGTGATTGTCACACGGATCGGTACGTGATTCCCATCCTGATAGTTTCCTTCGAATCCATAAGAAAAATCAATCTGGTATTCCCCTGCGTAGCTGTTGGCAAGAAGCTGCTTTTCTTTCCCGCCGCTTCTTCCGCCATCCGACGGCGTGTTCTGATAAAGTTCTGTCCGCGTTGTCATCGCAGACACCCTCTGAACTCCCGCCAGAAGCAGAATCAGCAGCAAAATACCGGACAGACAGCAGATTTTGCTTCTTCTTTTCCTGTTCATCGCTTTTCGTCCTCTTTCTTCCCCTTTGGCATTCCGACCGGCAGTTCCACCTCAAAGACGGTTCCCTGCAGATCACTTTTTACCCGCACCTGTCCGTGATGCAGTTCCGCAATCTGCTGTACAATCGCAAGTCCAAGTCCCGTCCCGCCGGTATCGCGGCTCCTCGACTGCTCTGTTCGGTAAAATTTCTGGAAAATATGATCCAGTTCCTGTTTTGGAATGATCCGTCCGTAGTTAATGACACGCGTGACCACATATTCGCCCTCTTTTTCCATTGAGACGCGGACCTGTTTTCCCTCTTTTCCGTATTTGACAGCATTGTTCAGCAGATTTCCAAAGAGCCGTGCCAGCAGCTCACCGTCCGCCTCGAGAAAAATCGCATGTTCCGCATGCAGAAATTCCACCTGAAGCTCATTTTTCACAAAAGACGGCGTCATCTCGTCGAGCATCTGCTCCATCAGCTGCACCAGATCAAGTTTTCCGAGATGCAGCTGCATCTCTTTGTGCTCCAGCTTGACGAATCCAAACAGCTCGTTCGTGAGCTGCTCCAGACGGAGTGCTTTCTGATAGGCAATATCGATATAATGATTTCTCGTCTCCTCATCCAGATCCGTCCGCGTGCGCACCCAGCCGAGATAGCCGATAATCGAAGTCAGCGGCGTACGGAGGTCATGTGCCACGGATGAGACGAGATCGTTTTTCGTATGCTCCGCGATCCGTTCCCGTTCCATAATTTCCTTGATATTCTGCTGCATCGTATTTAAGTTCTCCGCCATCACAGAAAACTCGTCATTTCCCTTTACCTCGATCGGATGATCAAAATCCCCTGCTGATATCTCCTTTACCTTTTCCAGAATCTTCCCAATGTATCGGATGGTTTCGCGCATCAGGAAATAAAAGGTCAGGCAGAACGAAAGCAGCGCAGCCGCCGTCAGAATCATCGTCCGCACCGATGGGCGGAGGCCTCCCGGTCCGATCCAGGCGCTCCGGTAACCGATGTTCATCAGTCCATTGCCGAAAAAGGTCAGAATCCCGTCGGTAAGCGTCACTACAAGCACCGTGACAAGTGCACTTACAATCAGATCAAAGACCATCCTCTGGCTGAAGTTTTTTATAAAATCAGGCTTCAATTTTGTATCCCACTCCCCAGACTGTTGTAATAATCTTATCTTCTCTTGTGTCGTCTTTCATTTTTCCGCGCAGACGGCGGATATGTACCATAACCGTGTTGTTCGCCTCATAGAATTTTTCATGCCAGACACGCTCGAAAATTTCGTCTGTACCGAACACGCGGCCCGGGTTGGAGGCCAGCAGATACAGAATATCAAATTCGATCGGTGTCAGCTTGATGCTTTCTCCGTAGCAGACAACCTGATGGGTTACCTTGTTGATTTCCAGATGCTTTAAGGAAATCACTTCCTGGCGCTCGTGCGGCTTCGACGGATTCAGTTCGCGGTAGCGGCGGAGCTGGGATTTTACACGCGCCATCAGCTCCAGCGGATTGAACGGTTTTGCCACGTAATCGTCTGCTCCCGTTGACAGACCGACGATCTTGTCGATATCCTGCGTTTTGGCACTTACCATGATGATCGGAATGTTGTTCGTCTCCCGGATGCGGCGGCACATCGCAATACCGTCCATATCCGGCATCATCACATCGAGCAGCACCAGGTCGATTTTTTTCTCCTCCAGAATGCGGAGTCCCTCTTTTGCACTGTACGCTTTTAATACCTGAAATCCATCGCTGATCAGATAAATTTCCAGCAGATCCGCGATTTCTTTTTCATCATCCACAACTAAAATATTTGTTTCTTCCACGTCGTTTCCATCCTCTCTGTTTTTAACTACCGTAATGGTACCATGAATATTCAAAAAAATCTTTACTTAATTCTTACGTCTGTATTATCTATTATAAAAAGAAAAGCCGCCTTCCACAAGAGGCCGCTTTTCTTTTCTTCTTATATTTTTTATCTTCGTACTGCGCGGCGGTATACCACAAGAGAAACCGCTGCGGAAATGACCTCTGTGATCCAGAAGGCGTGCCATACGAAAACGCCGCCTCCCAGATGGGACAGCAGGTAAGCTGCCGGGAGAATGACAATGACATTTCGGCAGAGGGAAATGATCAGGGAAGATCCACCTTTTCCGAGTCCCTCCAGCGCACCGGAGGATGTGATGGAAACTGCCGAAATCAAAAAGCCCGCGCTGATGCGTGTCAGTGCCTGTCCGCCAAGACGGATGGTCTCCGGATTGCTGCTGAACAGTCCGATCAGCTGTTCCGGAATGGCAAGGCAGATGCCGGTTCCAATAAGCATGATCACCGCACACATAATCAGGGTGATCTCATAAATCTTCCGCACACGCTTATGCTCGCCTGCGCCGTAGTTGAAGCCGATAATCGGGCGCATGCCCTGTACAATGCCGTTTGCTGTCAGATAGATGAACGTCTGCAGCTTGTAGTAAATGCCGAGCACGACAACGTAGCTCTGGGAATACACGGCCAGGATTCCATTCAGTGCGGAAATCAGAAGAGACGGCAGCGCCAGGTTCAGGATCGCCGGGACGCCGATCGCGTACAGTCTTCCGACCAGATTTTTTCCTTCTTTTAAATATTCCGGACGGATTTTGACCGAAATCGGGCGGATCTTGTAAATGATCCAGTAAATCACGGCCGGTGTCACCTGACCGATACCGGTTGCAAGCGCCGCACCCTCAATTCCAAGACGCGGAAACGGTCCGATTCCGAAAATAATGAGCGGATCCAGAATGATGTTGACAATACAGCCGATCATCATACCGGTCATCGTCACTTTCATCCGGCCGACTGCCTGAAAAACCTTTTCAAAGTAAAGGTTTGCCATGATTGCTATGGTAAACAGAAAGATAATCCGTGAATACCGGACACCAAGATCGATGACAGTTTCGGAAGAAGAAAACATCCGCAGGAAACGCTCGATGACCAGAAGGCTTCCGATCGTTAAAATAACCGCATGCAGCATGGTAAGGGCAAGGCCCTGTGTTGCAGCACAGCCGGCTGCCTTTTTGTCACCCGCTCCCAGATAATACGAAATCACCGCATTCAGTCCGATTCCAAAACCGATGGCAACGGCATTTACAAAATTCTGTACCGGATAAACCAGGGAGAGCGCCGTCATGGCATCTTCGCTGATCTGTGCGACAAAGAAGCTGTCCACAATGTTATATAAGGAATTGACCAGCATCGAGATTACCATTGGAAGCGCCATCGAAACCAGCAGTGGAAATACTGGCTTTTCTTTCATAAAGTTTTCGTTCATTATTACCTCCATTTGTGATCTTTTCTGTTGGTGGGCTTACGTGCAGGCACGGACTTTGCTCCATTGCCACAAAAAAAGCCACGCAATTATCTGCTTTCGATAATTGCGTGGCGAAAAGAACTTTATTACAAGTTGAAAAATCCACACCAAGTTTGAGAGCAATATACCACACTTTGCCCGGGCTTGTCAAGATTTCTCCTGTAACTTTTTTTATTCTGCATTTTTCAGTGCCTCGTCCATCGGAATCTTTTGGATGTGGCGGAACTGCAGCACAGCGATAACAGCATACGCCGCAAGGCCCATCAGATACATTTTTCCGTAAATTGCCGGATCAATATAGTATGTCAGCCAGCCGCTGTACTCGGAAAGCATAATGACATAAATCTGGCGGATCAGCGCGGAGGCAATGATCAGGCTGACACCGATTGAGACGATCACAACCCAGGTTGTCGCCGTCAAATACAGACTCAAAATTTCCCTGTTCTCGTAGCCGAGAATCTTTACCATCGAAATCGAAGTCGTATTCTTCTCGATGATCAGCTTCGTCAGCAGATAAATCAGCAGCATGAACAGTACAATCGAGAAAACATTGATCAGCTGGAACATTTCTCCCATCGACACATTGAGCTGTCGTGAAATCTTTGTCATATCATCTTCCGTAATTTTCGTCGCGATATACGATTCCTCCAGGTCCGTGATCGGCTCGTTGGAGAAATAGCCGTTAAAGTAGTCCTCTGGATGATCGAATTTCTCGCAGAAGACATCCATCGGCAGAAATACCGCAAGGGCTCCCGGGTAGGCATAAATACTTTTTACTTCAAAGCTGTACGTTTTATCCTCATACGGCTCTTTCAGTTCCAGTGTATCGCCGACTTTCATTCCATATTTTTCGGCATAACCGTCGGAAATCGTCACGCCGTTCTCAAACAGTTCAGCGGAAACATATTTGCTGTCTTTCTGAATTCCATATACCGAAATGCTCTCGCCCTCCCGGTTTTTCGGAATATTCTTCAGCGATGTGACGGCAAACGTTTCCACGCCCTCCGTATTTGTCTTCAGCGACGGCGTCAGAAGCTTCTGCACAATTCCCATCAGCGTGTACTCATCATCCTCATCGATCGGATCCGGGACATTTAAAATATACTGGTAATCTGCCAGCATATTTTCCACCGCCTCCGTCTGGTAATGTGACAGCAGCGGTTTCATCATCATACCGAACAGCAACAGAATATTGGCAAATACGATACCGAGAAACAGGGTAAAGTAACTCGATTTGTTCTGCAGCAGGATCCGCAGACGAAACCGCGAGAAGAACCGGAAGTTCGGAAGACGCACCGCATGGCTTTTTCCTTTCTTTGCAAAATCGTGGCGCAGAAAACGCAGCGGTGACAGACGCAGACGGCCGGAAATCAACACCGCGTTGATCACAAACATCAGAATTGCCGGAATTACGGTCGTGAGCAGAAATGCATTGGCATTCCACCGCGTCTGATACGTCGGCAGACTGTAACTTCCATAATACATACCGGCGCAGATATCTTTAAACACGGTGTATCCCAGAATATTTCCAATCACCGCCGACAAAATCGTAATCAGTACCGGCAGGGACAGATAATGCAGCAGAAGTTCCCGTCTCGTATAGCCGGATGCGCGCAGCGTTCCGATCACCGACGCTTCTTTTACAATCGTATTGTTTGTCGTAACTGCAAAAATGAACGCCATGATGGCAATCAGGATGTACAGCAGTACCTCTACCATCGCCTTGTCACCGCCCATATCGTCGCCGGTAAATTTGATTGCCTGATTGCCGTAGCGCGGCAGATAACCCGTCAGCGAGGAATGAGCCGCCAGAACCTCGACGAAATCATCGGACCATTCTTTTTCCTCGTTTTCATCTTTCGGTTCCGTATCGTATTTCCAGGAATAGCAGTATTTGATATGGTCATCGGTAATGGCATCATACCCTTCTTCGGTCATGATTCCCACACCGAATTTAACCGCATCGAACATCATGTCACTCGAATTGCTGAACAGCGCACTGTAATCCGAAAGTGCCACAAGACCGGTAACCGTCAGTTCTTTTTTATCAACCGAGATCACATCACCGACCTGCAGGTCATTATTGTCCGCATACATACGGTCAATTGCAATTTCATCCTTCTGCTGCGGCATTTCGCCTTTCATCAGGCAGACCAGATTGACCTCTGTTCTGTTTTTAAAAAGACGGATCGTGCTCTCTGGTTCCGAATCCAGATCCGTGTCGGCATCTTCGTCTTTATAGAAATTCTCGTAAATCGTTACCTTCTCTTTTTCCAGCCGTGTTCTCTGGTTGTCGGTGAGCTTCTGTTCTGTTGTAAAATTTCCGTTTTCCACGTTGTATTTTTCAAAGCTTTCATCGTAAGCATACAGCATGCTCTCATCCGCAACGAGAAAACCGGACACAAAGTCAATCGTCGCCGTCATAAACAGAAAAATAACGAGATATTTTCCAATATCGTTCTTCAGTTCCCGCAGCAGGCGTTTTCGTAATGGATTTTTCATACTTCCACCCCGCTTTACCAGTCCAGATCGCCGGCGGCGATTTTGGTCTCATTGACGTAGTTTTTACGGATCTGGCCGTCGCGCAGACGAATCACGCGGTCCGCCATGTTTTTGATCGCATCATTGTGTGTTACCATGATGACGGTGTTGCCGTACTTCTGATTGACGTCCTCGATCAGCTTCAAAATTTCTTTTGAAGTATGGTAATCGAGTGCACCTGTCGGCTCATCACAGAGCAGAATGCTTGGATTTTTGATGATAGCTCTTCCGATTGAAGTACGCTGCTGCTGACCGCCAGAGAGCTGGTTCGGCAGCTTGTTGCGGTGGTCATAGAGCCCCAGTGTCTTTAACAGATCGTTGATGTCGAGCGGATGATCGCTTAAGTATGCGCCGACTTCCATATTTTCTTTTACCGTCAGGTTTGGAATCAGATTGTACATCTGGAAAACGTATCCTAAATGTTTTCGTCTGTACCGTGTCAGCGTTTTTTCATTCATATCCTCAATTTTTTCGCCTTCAATCACGATCGAACCGCTGTCCGCCTCGTCGATTCCGCCGATAATATTCAACAGTGTCGATTTACCGGAACCGGATGGACCGAGGAGAACACAGATTTCACCTTTTTCCACAGAAAACTGAATTTCCTTTAAGACCTCCACACGGCTTTCACCGGTTCCAAAACTCTTCTTCAGGTTATTAATCTCAAGAAACATAACTTTCCTCCCTGCATCTTTTTTCCTGAGTGTGTAAGAGTCTGTTTTGTGTTAGACTCTTCTAACCCCATAATACTGCTTTTTCTGTGAAATGAAAAGCGCTGTTAATGAGTATTTTTTCTCATTAGCAGCGCTCTTTCTTTTATTTTTTAACAGTAAAAAACCATCGGATCTCTCCGATGGTTTTTCCGATATACCTTCAAAACCGCATACACTACACATCTATCATTCCATTTTTTGTGAAC
>OGWV01002671.1_pt1 | contig 10833 bp, 10 predicted proteins | sample 1576081 | NCBI WGS metagenome assembly OGWV01 (sample SAMEA3541541, study PRJEB24748) | human gut metagenome | biome: human gut; feature: human-associated habitat; material: faeces | place: China | collected 2012 | reverse complement strand
GCGCAGAGCACAAAGGCGATGGACGGGGCTCAGAAGAAACTGCTTGCAGCACGCAGAGAATATGCAGAACAGTTCAAACCCTGTGCATTCCAGATCGAGGTGATGGATAACACCGAATACGAGGAAGAACGGCGTACTCTGCAGGAAAGCGAGCTGCCCCGATACAAAGAAAAGATCCGGGCGGCACGGGAAAGCGCAATGGAGCAATTCCAGAACGATTTCCTTGCCAAACTGAAATCCAGCATCGACCAGGTGCAAGAACAGGTGCACAATCTGAACAAGGCCCTGCGCCAGGCACAATTTGGCACAGACAAGTATCAATTCCGCGTAGGGCCAAACCCGGATTATCTAGATTACTATAACATGATCACGGCAGATGAACTGATGGAAGGCGAATCCGGTCTATTCGCACTGCCCTTTCAGCAAAAATACGGCCCATTGATCGAAAAACTGTTCAGCCAGATCACAATGGCAGACGATACGCAGCTCAATGCCCGCAAACAGAGCGAACTGCAGGAGAATATCGTCCGCTATACAGACTTCCGGACGTATCTGAAGTTTGATTTGGAAACGACCGATCAGAACGGTTCCAAGCAGCTGCTTTCTCAAACACTGAATATGAAGTCTGGTGGCGAAACACAAACGCCATTCTATATTGCGGTGCTGGCCTCGTTTGCCCAGCTGTACCGCGTCAACGATGCTACCCGTTTTGGTAATACGGTGCGTCTGGTGGTGTTCGATGAAGCTTTCAATAAAATGGATAGTGACCGGATCACGGAGAGTGTACTCCTTCTCCGAAAGATGGGGCTGCAGGCGATCATCTGTACGCCGCCGGATAAGGTCTCGGACATTATGCCCATTGCGGACCGTACATTATTAGTGGACAAATCCGGATACCGGATGCACATCATTCCATTTGGAAAGGAGATGCAGAATGAAGGAAGCACAGGTGATCCTGAATCGTCTGCTGGATAAGTTTGAAAACAGTAAGCATCTTTCTGAACCCAACACATCCAGACGTCGGGTAATGCTGCGCATTGATAAAAGGGAGTTGCCGGAGTATCAATACGAAGATGCGGTGGTTCGGGATGCTTACAATATTGCAGCGCGGGAGCTGGAGCAGCAGGCTTTGGTGCGTCTGGAATGGGCGAGAAAGCAGAGCGTTCTCTCCTGCATTGTGCTGGATCTGGAACGGGTCGTACAGTGCTATGAATGCGCCGACAGAGTGCATCCGCGAAAAAAGGCAGAAGAGGTTGCAAACATCATCATGCAGAAGCTGGCAGACAATCCCGTTCCATGGATCGCGGCATGGAGGAATGCTGTATGTGTTCAGGTGCGGAACAGCATGAAAGTGCCAACGTATTGCAGGGAAAACGACGGTCTGCTGCAGGAGCTTTTGCTCACGTTTCAACGGTATGCGGAGCTGTCCGGCAGTGTGACGATGCGTGCATTCAGCAGCCAGTGTTTTCACGATACCAAGTATTTTGAGCGAAATGTACGGGAGCTGTTTCTTACCATTGCACGAAAGTACAATACCCAACTGGCGGCGGCCTGTACAGAAGCGGAACTTGGTGAGCGGGATCAGCTTGCATTTCTGGGAATCTATGCCCGCCCAGAGCTTTACGAACTCTCGGGCGATTGCGCAATCTGCTTGAAGAAGGGAGAACTACAGCTCAGCGCAGCAGAACCTTATGGATTGGCTTTGCCCAGTACACTTGTGTCAGAGATTGTGGACATTGAACTGAAAAACATCTGCTGCATTACCTTTATCGAAAATAAAACGAACTATGATGAATATTTGCTGGCGGAAAAACAGCCGGAAGAACTTGTTGTTTATCACGGCGGCTTTCTGAGCCCGCGGAAGAAAAAACTTTTTGAAAAACTGGCTGCTGCGGCAGGGGAAACCATGCAAATTCGATTCTGGGCAGATATTGATCTGGGCGGTTTTTGCATGTTTGAAAACCTGCAAACGGTGTTCCCACAGCTTGAACCCATGCGTATGGAAGGGCGCTTTGTGGAACAGTACCACAAAAATGGCCTGAAGCGGCCGGAGCAGTATCTGAAGAAGCTGAAGGAAGAGCGGAATGCGGGAAGACATACGCTGTTTGTTGATGCAATTGATAAGATTTTGCAATATGGGGTCACAATCGAACAAGAAACATTTCTGGAGTAGAATTCATGCGAAGATAAAAACGCTTGTTGACCTATAAAAACGTACTATTATTCTTTTCAACGCCCTGCAATTTTGGAACCCGCCCAGGCTGCGATTAAGTCTCCCCGGAAATAAAATCTGATAGGACAAAGAAGATAAAAGCTCTTGGTTTCTGTAATGGAGGCCAAGAGCTTTTTACATCTTGTTTTGTAAGCTGAAAGAGGGTACAATGATAGCAGAAGTACGCACATCAATGAGGTGATACTATGCTGAATATTTTTTACGGTGATATGAAGGAAGCGGTGTACAATACGGCTTCTTATTTCAAATACGATTACGAGGAAGACTGGATTGTTGACCCGATGGTCAAGGAAATGATTCAGGATGTAGATAGATCCACTGTGATTGACAGTGGTATCATTGACAGCCCGGTCTTGGGTAAAATTCCACCGATTGGTTTGTCTGGTGGCGTAAAGACCCTGATTTTGGTAAAGTTTGAGCCAGAGAAAGTATTCAATGCATCGACTTGTGGTAACAACTGTGCAAAGTGGCTGCTCAAAATTGCAGAGCAGGAGGATCGCACAGTGAATTTGCGTCACCTGATGGATTTTGGCAAAAAGCCGTTTACAATAAAAGTGCTGAATACGAATCAAATCGTTCACAGTATGGAAGAACTGATTTTGGCCGCAGGTGAGTTTGTGTAAAGGGGCTGACAGAAATGAAAGGCATTCATAAAGTGGTCGTTGGCACAAAGTACCTGAAATATGAATTTGAACTGCGGCGCAACTTAACCATCATTCGCGGGGATAGCGCAACGGGTAAAACGACCCTCGTGGATATGATTCGTACGCATATGAACGATGGAGAAAGTGGGCCGGTCACTCTAAATTGTGATAAAGGTTGCTATGTGGTAGAAGGAAATCTTTGGAAGGGACAACTTGACAATATTCAGGACAGCATTGTTTTTATCGACGAAGGAAACGAGTTTGTCAAGACCAAAGATTTTGCACGTGCGATTCAGCAGACCGACAACTATTATGTCATCGTGACCAGAGAGGGTTTGCCGGCCTTGCCATACAGTGTGGAAGAAGTGTATGGAATCCGAACCTCTGGAAAGTATGGCTCGCTGAAACAGAGCTATCATTCGTTCTATCGAATTTACCCGGATAGTACGACTGAGAATATTAAGCTGGAGAAGATCTTGACTGAGGACAGCAATTCGGGTTATCAATTCTTTGATGCGGTCTGCGCAGAGCATCAAATGCAGTGTGACCCTGCAAACGGAAAGTCAAATGTGTTTTCCTATTTGAAAGCTCATAGGGATGAAAAAATCTTGGTAATTGCAGATGGCGCTGCCTTTGGCCCGGAAATGGATAGAGTGTTGCAGTTGGTGCAGACAAGAGAAAATCTAGTGCTATATTTGCCGGAATCCTTTGAATGGCTGATACTTTCTTCTGGAATCCTGAAAGATACGGAGGTTGCACAGATATTGCAGACACCGTCTGACTACATCGATGGCAAAGACTATTTCAGCTGGGAACGTTACTTTACTGCACTTCTGACAGAGAAAACGGCTGGAACTTATCTGAATTATACTAAGAAAATGCTGAACGAGGCCTACTTGAAAGATGGTGTGAAGAACGCGATTCTGAATCAGATGAAAGAAGTAAAGATATAGTAATATGAATTAAATGCAGACTATGCCAAACAAAATTTCCGGGACAAGCAATAATTGGATGAAAATGAGGAAAGAATTACGATGAAATGCCAAAATTCTCTTATATCGCTTGCATATATTGAAACAAACAAAAATCCTCTTTAGGTTTTCTGTAATTTTATATTATATTTATTGCTGAAGGCACCGAATCAGACGCTAAGATCTGACGAGATTAAAGATCAACTACAGTCTGACTTTGGAATGTCGATGCCTCATCAAATTATCAGTAACTGTACTCGAATTCTGGAAAGAAATCAAGAGGTTGTTCGACTACCTCGTGCGGCAGGATATAAAATCGGAAATACTTCATTTGATATAGATTCTTTTGAAAATACTCGCCAGCGTTTTGCTGAACATGAAAACAAATTGTTGAACTCGTTAGTTGAATTCGTCTCATCTCAATATAAACAAAAATGGAATGAAGAGGAGGCAAAAAAATATCTATCAAATTTTCTGGATACAGAGGGATATGGTACACAGTTGTTTCTGAAGAAAAAGCTCGAACTTGAGCAACACTACATATCTCCGTCTTTTTATATTGGCCGATACGTTGACTTTATTCAGAGGCAAACTGATAGTGTGGAAAAAACGTACCTGGAAGAAATCATTTACGGAATGATGGTTCTTCAAGGTATTCGCCAAACAGGGGATTATCAGCAAAATCGGCAACAGAAGTTCAAAGGAACCGTTTTTTATTTAGATACAAAGTTGGTTCTTCGGGCACTTGGCTTTTCGTGGAAGGCGCAAGTGGAATCAGTAAGGGAAACCGTGCGCCTTCTTCGGGAGAAATATGATGCCGAAATTGGAATCTTTCAAGAAACTAGGAGAGAAGTACAGAATGCGCTGTCTATAGCAGGGAGGGCATTTCAAAAACATCGCCTAATTGCTGATGGAGAGTTGAAACTGTACTGCGAACTTAACCTTTCGGAGGCAAGAAGATTAGAGGATTACGCGGATTCACTGGATGCTCTACTAGAACGTGAGCTTGGGATAAAAGCGGTGACAGCTATTGACAAGGATGAGCCTAAAGTAAAAAAAGTATAACATTGAAACGACAGAAATAGCCGATTATATTGAGGCTGAGTGTGGCTGGAGACGCGGGGCTATAGACTACGATGTTAAAATTATTGAGCAGATAAATATTATCAGGGAGGGCGATTACTCTCAAGCCTATGGCGGAAAGAAAAAACTCCCGGTTTTTGTTACATCCAATAGTAAGTTGGCATATACATTTCGAGAATATATTTCGTCAAAGGAAGATGAAATTCAGCAGTGGAACCCTCACAACCTTCCGGTTATTTTTGATAATATGTTGCTTTACCGAATTTGGTTGCCTTTTGCTACAGAATTTGCACAGTTACCGTCACTTACGCTGTCTAGATTTGCCTATGCGGCTCAAAGCGAAGGCGTTGTATATTATGAAAAGCTGCGGAATACAGCAGCTGAACTTGAGCAAACACGAAATATCGATTTAATTAATACAACAGGAGTTGCAAGGCGAAAAATAGAGGATATTCTATTACGTGAAAGTGGAGGAGACCTTGATTCTGTGACAGATGAAGTAGTTGCGGCATCTCTTGATGAATATATCCAGATGGAAAAACTAGATCTTCTCCAAGAAAATAGTGATTTGTTGAAACACAGCGATATGCGGGATAAGCAAGTTGTAAAATTGCTTGGAGACAGTTATGCAAATAAAATAGGAGTGATGGATAGGGCATTACTATTTTTGGCAAAGTGGTTTTGGATAATAGTAGCTGCTCTACTATATGGCCTTTTTGACTGGCTTGGTAAAAATCCATATTTCAAAGGTGCAGCTTTGTTTTCGGTTGTTATGCAAATTATCCAGTATTGGCTTGATAAACAAAGCGATGATCATAATTTCCGATTTTTCCTATATCCAATTGCACTTAAATTTGTAAAAAAACGATATATTCAAAAAATTACGATGGAGCTTGAAAGTAAGGGATACCAACAGGATACTGAGGCTGTAGTACAATACTGCATACAAAACACTAAGATTTTTCAAAGATAGAATAAAAGACTTTGCTGAGAAAATGACGATTTGTCGTTGTTCTGAACGCTCTGTAATTTTGGCACCCGCTCAGGCTGCGATTAAGTCTCCCCGCAAGTAATTGCGTGAGAGCTTGAGAGAGCACCAATAAAGTATATGAGCCGCCCCGGTTTCCGTAACAGGAAGCCGGGGCGGTTTGTTCTATACCAATATGTATGGATTCTTGAAAAACTCAAAAAGTTTAGCATAAGAATCGATGTAATCCAAAACTCTTTCGATGAGTGGATAATATTGTTACTTGAAAATGATTTTTTATTGCGGGAAATAAGAAAGCATGATATTATTAATAATATGAAAATGCAGTATATGTGGGCTGAATGAATGCATATTTTCAATTGAATGATTAAATTGATTTCGGAAAAAGGTTTTTGAAGAAGGAGCATATCATGAAGGACGATGAAAAGAGTGCACGCAAGGAAATCGGTGATTGCTCTTCGCGCGAGCGGTGTTTTGTGGTTACTCCGATCGGCAGCGAAGGCGATCCAATTCGCCGTCACATTGACGGTGTTATCAAGGCAGCTATCAAGCCTGTATTAGAAGCGGATGGATATCAGGTAATCGCTGCACATACGATGAGCGAATCCGGGACAATTGACAAGCAAATATTCAAAGAGCTATATGAAGACAAGTTGGTGATTGCAAACCTGACCCAAAATAATCCCAATGTAATGTACGAACTGGCTGCCCGGCATTGTTTTGGAAAACCGGTGATTATTATTGCGGAAGAAGGCTCGGTTCTTCCGTTTGACATTCTGCGGGAGCGCACAATTTTTTATATCAACGATGCACAGGGAATCCTGGATTTGAGAGAGCGTCTCCAAAGGGCAGTTGAATCAATCAAATTTACAAAGGCAAGCAGCCCGATCCATGATATTATTCATAGCATTAAAAAGGATGCAAAAGTTTATGCGGACGTTGAAAGTGGGAACATATCTGGAAATGATGGAACGACAGATCGTGAGGTTATGCGGCACATTTTGGAGAAACTGGATGAACTGGATAGAAAAATCCAGCGGAGTACACAGTGCCAAAGCGAAGCAGAACGTCATGTGGTGCATTATCGGTATATTTGTGAATTGTTTGCAACACTTCCTGAAGGAGCGGAATCGGTGATTTTACTTAAAAATGCGATTGTAAGAAGAATTGGAGGGCGATTAGGTGAAGTTTGTAGAATAAATATGGCGGAAGATACGAATAAGATTTCGATTGAATTCTATTCGAACGAGGATATGTCTTATCACGTATTCCAACGGGAAATGGAAGAGGTTCTAGAAGATCTTGGATTCCAGAACCTGGAAATCATTAAACTTGATAGAAGAACGATGAGGCGATAAAAATATGGCGGTGAAAGAAGTCAAACTTAGCACGATAGAAGAGGTTTTAACGACACTGACTACAGCTGAATTTAATGATGCGCTGAAGCGAAACCGTTCGGCATTTTTGTTTCGAGGCCTGCCTAACGTGAGTTATAAACTGACGACCAGCCTCAGATGGAATTGTAAAGGGAAGGCTGGTGAACTGGAACCCAGCATTTTGCGCAACTTCTCAAAATATGCAGCATCAACATCGCCGCTGAACTCTTGTTGGGAACAGATGGTTATTGGACAGCATCATGGTTTGCCAACGCGCCTGATGGACTGGACGTATTCTCCGTTGGCGGCGTTGCACTTTGCCACGAGCGGGGAAGATATTACAGGGATGAATCAACATGATGCAGTCGTTTGGGCAATCGACATTACGGAAATGAACACACTTCTTCCGGCAAAGTATCAGAAGGTGCTCAATGACGAACGAGCATATCTTTTTACCATTGATATGCTTGATAGAGTGGCAAAAGACCTCACTACATACGACAATGACATGGGCGAGGATGGCATCGTTCTTCTGGAGCCGCCTTCTATCGACCAACGGATTATTAACCAATATTCTTATTTCTCTATTATTCCGTCTGGAGTTGAGGATATTGAGCAATTCCTGGATGAAAAAACGACGAGAACGGTCAAGTATATTCTGGATAAGGAGATTCGGTGGCAGATCCGTGATATGCTCGACCAGTGCAATGTCAACGAGAGGACTATTTATCCCGGTTTGGATGGGTTGGCTTCGTGGATAAAACGGCACTATTATGTGCGGTGATATATTTGGCAATCGGCCTTCCCAGTATTATAGGCATAGAGAAAAGGCTCTTGGCTTCTGCGATAAGATGCCAAGAGCTTTTTGTATCTTGTTTTGTGAGTGGAAAGAAGGTACAATAATAGCAAATGACTCACATCTGCGAGGTGATACCATGCTGAACATCTACTTTGGAGATATGCCGGAGGCAGTCTACAATACTTCGGTCTATTTCAATTACACTTATGAGGATGAATGGCTGACTTCTGACTTTGCTAAAGAGGTCATCAAGAAAATTGATAAGTCCGATGTCAAAGGCCCTCATGCGGTGGAAAGCCCGGTTCTGGGGGTCATCTCGCCGGAAAAACTGTCTGGCGGTACGAAAACGCTTTTGCTGATGGCAAATGACCCGGAAAAGGTATTCAATGCCTCGACTTGCGGTGACAACTGCGCACCCTTTATTCTGAAGCTGGCGAAAAAGAAGGACCTGACCATCAACCTGCGGCATCTCATGAATTTTGGTAAGAAAAAATTCCCGGTGGATGTGAAAGTCCTGAACACCGGTGATGTGGTGCACAGCATGGAAGAACTGATGCCGATTGCATTTCAGTTTGTGTGAGGCGATAGGATGAAGGGAAAACATAAAATCGAAGTCCGAAGCGGACGGGTCGTTTTCACAATCGAACTGGAACGGAATATTACGATTCTGCGAGGGGACAGCGCTACCGGAAAGACAACGCTGGTAGAGATGCTGCAAGCATACGAAACTTACGGCCGACAGAGCGGCGTGACGGTGAGCTGTGATAAACCGTGCCGGGTGCTGTCGGGTGTCAACTGGGAGTTGCAGCTGAATGCGACCCATGACAGCATCGTGTTTGTGGATGAAGGCAGTACCTTTGTTTCGAGTCTGGCTTTTGCCCGTGCGATCCAGCATTCGGACAACTACTATGTGCTGGTCACAAGAGAAGATCTGAGTATCCTGCCGTACAGCGTAAATGCCATTCTGGAACTGAAAAAGACCACCAGCCGCTTCAAACGAACCTATAATAAGGCGTACCCGGTCTATGATTCGTTGACAGCCAGCAATGTGCAGCTGGAAGGTGTTGAAAAGCTGCTGACGGAAGATGCAAATTCCGGGTATCAGCTGTTTACAAAAATCGGTGAGAAATACGGCATTGCCTGTATCCCTGCGGCAGGCAAAGATAACGTCAAACAAAAGATTCTTCCGCTGAAATCAGAGAAAGTTCTGGTGATTGCGGATGGTGCGGCGTTTGGCCCACATGCCATAGCAGTCTTACATTTCTCCATAGTAAAAGCATAATTAAAACCCATAAATATACGACTATCCCCCATAATTGGGCTTTTAATAGTATCAAGGCATGGAGATAAGCCTAAAACTTTGACCATTTCAATTCTCCAATATTCTCTTAACTTATTTATTTCCATATCATTGATTATAATTCTATCATAATCAAAATCATACCATTTTAATCCTGTTTCAGAATCATGGTTTGAAACATTCATATTAGTTGGTCTTAATATGAAATAAACATCCGCACCAAGTTCTTCCAATGCTTTCTTTTCATTTGGAAAACGACAATCATCAACAATTATTATTTTATCAGTTGATTGGTATTCTTTAATTTCGCTAACTAATGTATCAACATGCCAATTAGGTTCAAATTTTCTAATAAGATTAGTTCCAATTATTTGAAGCATCATTCTAACTGATGTAAAAGTTGTGCCATTAATTGTTTCTCTTATTGATTTTTCATCAATATTTGTTCTTTTATTGATTATTCTATGGTTCCTCCGGCAATGCTCAGGAGAATATTTTTCTTCCACCGGTGCAGCAAAGCGACGACCAGAATGCCCAAAAGCTCCGGCAGGCCATGCCAGCTGGTGAAGACCGCGTCTTTCAGACAAAAGACCACCAGCAGGCCGATGACTGCGCTGGGAAGCACTGTGCCCAGGTAACGGATAAACGCCGGGGGCTGTTTGCCTTCAGGGAAGAGAAGGAAGGGGAGAAAGCGGGTGGTCATGGTACCCAGCACCACGGCCGCCACAGTGAGAACCTGCTGTAAAATTGTCATGGGGACACCTCCTGGGGGGATCTTCTGCGCAGCCAGAGAAAGCAGAGGATGATCAGGCCCATGGCCGGTAGGAGAAAATGGTCACTGCCCAGGACCAGCAGACACAGCAGGGTACAGCCCACCCCGATCAGGGCGGGGCGGTGGTCTTTCCGCTCCTCCCACTGGTTGAGAAACATGACCACGAACAGGGCGGTCATCACGAATTCAATGCCTGTGGTGTTAAAGTGGATCAAGTACCCCAGCAGGGCGCCCAGGGTGGCCCCGGCCACCCAGTAGAGCTGATTGAGTACAGTGACAAAAAACATAAACCAGCCCCGGTCCACCCCCTCCGGGGGAGGGACCGCGCAGTGGATGGAAAAGGTCTCGTCGCACAGCCCGAAGATCAGATAGGGCTTCTTCCAGCCCAGGTTCTGGAATTTGTCCAGCATGGACAGGCCATAGAACAGATGACGGGCGTTGACCATCAAGGTCAGCAGGAAGGCGTGGAGCGGCTGGAAGGTGGGCATGAGCAGGAGGTTGGCCGTCACGAATTCCATGGAGCCGGCGAAGATGAACAGGCTCATCAGCATGGGATAGACAAAGGAAAAGCCCTGGCTGCGCATGAGAAATCCATAGGACATGCCCAGAAAGTCTCGGAAGCCGGTCAGGAAAAATCCATCACGGTGGTCGAGCTGAAAGAAAAAGG
>OGWV01002668.1_pt1 | contig 10843 bp, 6 predicted proteins | sample 1576081 | NCBI WGS metagenome assembly OGWV01 (sample SAMEA3541541, study PRJEB24748) | human gut metagenome | biome: human gut; feature: human-associated habitat; material: faeces | place: China | collected 2012 | reverse complement strand
GTAAGCATCTGCTGCCTTAATTGCTGCACATACAGTCTCAGGTGTCACCTCATCCTTACTAAGATTGTAAGCGAACCAAAATTGAATGTCAAAGTCTTTCTGCTGAAACAATGAAACAAATTGTTTTGAAATAATTTACAGAAATTATGAAAATAATGTAATTTTGTGTTGACAAGTCATTTTCAAAGGAGTATGATGTAACCATAAATCGTGGAAAGAGAGAGTATTCCTAAATGGAAAGCAAAGCGAGTCGGGGATTGGTGAAAGCCTGAAGGGAAGCTTAGGAAGAAACGCACTCTGGAGAGCCTGTGGGAAACAAGTATCACAGGACGCATGTTTCAGCGTTATGAAAAAGAGGTCATGAAAACATGGCAACTAGAGTGGTACCGCGTAAGGTGAAGCAACTATACGTCTCTGGATATATTTATCCAGGGGCGTTTTTTATATCACCACTCATGAAACTGAAAGATGTTTGATAAACAAAAAAAGAGAAAGAAAGAGGTTGAAGAACATGAAAAAAGAAGACATTAAGAAAGTAATACTTGCATATTCTGGAGGACTTGATACATCAATTATCATTCCTTGGCTGAAAGAAAACTACAACAACTGTGAAGTTGTAGCAGTATCTGCCGATGTTGGACAGGAATCAGAATTAGATGGTCTGGAAGAAAAAGCGATTGCAACAGGTGCCAGCAAGCTGTATATTCTAGATTTAAAAGATGAATTCGTTGAAGATTATATCTATCCATGTATGAAAGCCAATGCAGTTTATGAAGGTGTTTATCTGTTAGGTACAGCATTCGCAAGACCTTTGATTGGTCAAAAACTTGTGGAAATCGCATTAAAAGAAGGTGCAGATGCCATCTGTCATGGATGTACAGGGAAAGGAAATGACCAGGTACGTTTTGAATTAGCAATCAAAGCATTTGCTCCTGATATGCCAATCATCGCACCATGGCGTGAATGGGATATCAAATCAAGAGATGAAGAAATCGATTATGCAGAAAGTCACAACATTCCATTAAAAATCAACAGAGAAACTAACTACTCTAAAGATAAGAACTTATGGCACTTAAGCCACGAAGGATTGGATTTAGAAGATCCTATGAATGAACCAATGTATGATAAGATTTTAGAAATGGGTGTTACACCTGAAAAAGCACCAGATACACCAACTTATATTACATTAACATTTGAAAAAGGTATTCCTGTGGCATTAAATGGTGAAAAACTTGGCGGACAGGCCATGGTGAAAAAATTAAATGAAATCGGTGGTGCTAATGGTATCGGTATTATCGATATGGTAGAAAACAGACTTGTTGGTATGAAATCACGTGGTGTATATGAAACTCCAGGTGGAACAATTCTTATGGAAGCTCACAGACAGCTTGAAGAATTAGTTCTTGACCGTGCTACAATGGAAACAAAGAAAGATATGGGCAACAAGTTAGCTCAGATTGTATACGAAGGAAAATGGTTTACTCCTCTTCGTGAAGCAGTTCAGGCATTTGTTGAATCAACTCAGGAATATGTTACAGGTGAAGTTAAATTCAAACTTTACAAAGGAAACATTATTAAAGCCGGAACAACTTCTCCATATTCATTATATAATGAAAGTCTTGCATCATTTACAACAGGTGATTTATATGACCATCATGACGCTGACGGATTTATTACTTTATTTGGCTTACCATTAAAAGTAAGAGCTATGAAAATGCAGGAATTAGAAAAAAATAACAATAAATAATTAATTAAAATTTAAAAGCCTGACAATAGATTGATTGTCAGGCTTTTTGTCTTTCCTTTTTTTACATTTTATAGTAAAATGGTCTTTGTGTTTAACTATTATTATTGTTAGTTATTACGGTGATTTTATTACTTTTTACCAATCACCCGATTTTACAGATAAAAGATAATAAAAAGGATAATAAATTATGAAAGTAAAAGATTCAATTATTGTTATCCGCAAGGCTATTTTGTGCCATATAAAAAATCCCGAAATAAGGCAGTTTCTATATGGTCTTTTAAGTTATGAAATGATATCATACGTCTTTTTTGGCGTATTTACAGCTATTATAGATTATTGTGTTTATGCATTTTTGTCTGTTCTTGGAATAAACGTTATGTTTTCAAATGCATTGTCATGGTTGTGTGCCGTGATATTTTCATTCTCGACTAACAGACGATGGGTTTTTAAAATGGGTTTTGATAATATTAAGGATGTTTTACATTCCTTTAATAAATTTGTGTGTGCAAGATTTGCCACCCTTATCATGACTGAAGTAATGTTATTAATAGCACAGTTTGCGGCTTTCAATATATATCGTACTAAGATATTTGCCATGGTTTTAACGGTAATTATCAATTACATAATAAGTAAATTATTTATTTTTAAGTAAAGCGGACTTATATTTATATCGGTTCGTGTTTACATTAATATATAATGAATTGAGGATGTTTAAGGAGAATAAAAATGAACAAGAAAAATTTTTCAATCTCAAAATGGTTCGATGAAAACAAGTTATATTTGCTTGCTTTTATTTTGCCTGTAATTTCAATGTTATTTGTTTACTACTTTAAGGATGTCTATCCTTTTGGAGACCAAATGTACCTTCGTAGTGACTGTTATCATCAGTATGCACCTTACTTAGATATTTTAAAAGAAAAATTATCTTCCGGTGGCAGCCTTCTTTATACCTGGGAAATTGGTGGTGGTATGAACTTTGTAGCTCTTGCGGCTTACTATCTTGCAAGTCCGTTCAATCTCTTAGTTTTATTTTTACCGGGAACAATTTCAGATGCAGTAAGTTTCTTTATTATTGCTAAAATGGGACTTGCCGGTTTTTCAGCTGCATACTATCTTTCAAAAAGATTTGGTAATAAAGACTTAAGCGTTGTGATATTTAGTATGCTTTATGCTTTATCAGCATATTTTGCAGCTTTTAGTTGGAACATTATGTGGCTTGACTGTATGTTCCTTCTTCCATTTATTATGCTTGGACTTGAAAGACTTGTTAATGAAGGAAAATGTAAAATGTACTGCATTTCTCTTGCTTTAACAATTTTTTCTAATTACTATATAGCAATTATGTTATGTATTTACAGTGTTTTATACTTCATTTACTTATCATTAGTTCGTAATTTTGATGAAGAAATAAATAAAGTTAAATCTCACCTTATTGCAATTAAAGATTTTGCTTTATATTCATTATTAGCAGGTGGACTTGCAGCATGCGTTGTTCTTCCTGAATATTTTAACCTTTTAACAACAAAATCTGCTGACTCAAGTTTTCCTGAAAAACTTGAAGAATATTTTTCAGTATTATATATGTTATTCAGATCGTTATTTGCAATTCCGGTTGCAGATTTAAAGTATCCACATGACCCTAATATCTACTGTTCTATCATAGTATTTATTTTGGTTCCATTATTTGTAATCTGCAAAAAAATTAATATCAAAGAGCGAATTGGCAAAACAGCTTTAGCTTTAATTTTCCTTTTAAGCTTTAGTTTTAATATTCCAAACTACATATGGCATGGATTCCATTTTCCAAACAGCCTTCCATGTAGAGAATCATTTATTTACATTTTTCTTATTGTAACTATGGCATATGAAGCATTTTTACATATAAGAGAAATAAATGGAAAACATTTAGCCGCTACTTTTGCAGGCTCTGCTTTATTAATTCTTGTATTAGAAGAATTGTTCAAGAATGCTGACTTTTTCAGTGATTTAGTAATAACAACAGACATTACAAAAATAATTTACACAAGTTTATTATTCCTTGTTATTTACGTTGTACTTATTGCATTGTATAAATATCATGAGAACAAATCATTTATAATTTCCTATTTAATTGGATCTATTATTTTCATAGAATTGATACTTAATTTTACTATTACAGGTATTCCAAGTACTTCTAACAGGGATGCTTATGTTGAAAGTAACGAAGCCTTCAAGCAGTTAAATGAAGCTGCAAAGAAAGATGCTGACGCTGATGGAGTTAAGTTCTATAGAAGTGAACAGTTATCACATAGAACACGTAATGATGGAGCATTGTTCAAATACAATAGTATTTCTACTTTCTCATCTGTATCATCCGCAGCTATTCAGGATTACTTTACTTCTATCGGATTACAGACATCATTTAACGCTTATTCATCATATGGAATTACTCCACTTACAGCAGCTTTATTCTCATTAAGATATGAATACTCTACCGGTGATACTTCTTTCCCTTCAGAAAGTTCACTTTTATCATCAGCAAGTTATATGGCTGATGGAAATAATCAGACAACACTTAATATTTATAAATATGAAAAGAGTCTTCCTCTTGGATTTGTAATTAATTCAAGTACAATGTCTGAATGGGATTTATCAGGTAGTGACCCATTTACAATTCAAAACAGTTTTGTAACTACAGCTATTAGCGGTGGCAGTACAATATTCCATAAAATTCAGTCAGATAGTACAGCTTCATTTACTGCAGAATTTGCTACAAGCGACGGAACAGATAACAATATTCCATCTGTTACTCCTTCAAGCCTGGATGTATATTTCTACTGTCCTACATCTGCTGAAACATTAAATGCAAATATTACTACACCTGATGGTGTTTCAACTTCACAATCTTTCTCATCAACACAGCAGAATTATATCTGCCACATTGGTACTGTTGAGAAAGGAAGTGCAATTACAATTACAGCCGGAGACGGTTCTGCAATTTCTGAATGTTATGGATATGCTTTTGATAGTGATGCATGGGCTGTTGATTACGAATTATTAAATTCTCAACCATACACTATTGAATCATTTAAAGATACAAAAATTGAAGGTTCTGTAACTGCTGCTTCAAGCGGATTGCTTTACACTTCTATTCCATATGACAAAGGTTGGTCAGTATACGTTGACGGGAACAAAGTAAAACCTATTGCTATATGTTCCGGCTCATTAATGGGTGCTTATGTATCGCAGGGAACACACTCCGTTACATTTAAATATACACCTAGTGGATTTGTTTACGGAATACTTATTTCACTTGTATCATTGTTAATTCTTTTAGCTCTTATATTTAAGAAAAAATTAATTGCATTAATAAAGAAAGAAGCTATAAACGGCAATGGCAGCAAGAGCAAAAAAGATAATGCCAAAAGTAATAATTCTAAAATTAAAAATGAAAGTATAAATACAAATAGTAATAAAAATAAACAGAAAGAAATAACTTCTGAAAACAATGCTACAGATAATAATCCTAAAGCTTCTGAGCATTAATCAAATAAAAGATTTATGAATTAGAATTAATAATAAGCATAGATATGAATATATACTAATACGAATATATATCAATGTATTATATTTCATTCATAACAATATAAAAAAAGAACTGAAAATGATATTTTGTCTGCTTGACATTAACGTATCATTTTCAGTTCTTTTTTTTTATTATTAAATTAAATATATGTTGGGTCAAAAACCCCAGTTTGGATACTTACGGATTTTTTGTGTCATGTACACTCACAATCCCAATCTTAAATAATTCAAATTATATTATTCAGCTGCAATAGTATCAAACACATCCATTATATTTGTGCTAACCATATTTTCTCCATCAGGAAGTGCTATATCATCCCATGCAGATGTATTAAAATCACTCTTTACGTCGCTAATATAATTGTCATATACCTTACTAAATGCAGAATTCTTAGTACTTTCAATAATTGCACTCTTATTCTGTGCTGTCTCATCTTTTAAATAACTGTTTTCACAATATACCAGATATAATCCGTCATCCTGAGTAATTATTGAACTCATTTCTTCATTTGCTAAATCAAATGCGGCAATTTCATAATCCTGTGTTGCCTCATTTTTCCTTATTGTTTTTGTTACTAATTCATCATCACTATACTGCTTTGCTTCTTTTGCAAATGTCTGATATCCACCATTAACAAGACTTATTACTTCCTCTAACTGTTTAGTTGCTTTATTTGTTTTCGTCTTTGTAGTATCGATATGAATATACTGAACTTTAATTACTCTGGCTTCTTCATCGCTTATCTCTTCTCCTACATTAGCTGTCAATGTATTATAAGCTTTCTTTGCCTTGTAATAATTTGTAAATAATGTTTCAACTGTCTCTTCTGTTGCCGTTGTATAATCCTTTTCTTCATCTGTAAGACTATTATAATACTCTTTTGCTGCTGCAGCTATTGAAGTCTTTTCTGCATCATCTATTGTTACATTATTCTTATCAGCTAAAGCTGCCATTGTGTATGTGATTGATATATCATTCTTTACTTCGTCTTTTACAAAATCACCAAGTGTAGTCTTCTCAAGTTTCTGGCTCCAGTCAACAATTCCTCCAAAGTCATTTTTGTATTTATTTGCACTGTTAAGTATTATTAATTTTGCTTCCGACACCGAGCATATTAATTTGTCTACTACAAATGCCTCATCACTTTTAAGTCCAAACAAATCTCCGACTACAGGAGTATCGCTTTTTAAACCACATCCACTAAGAACTGTTGTTGCCATTACCATACTAATGCCTAAGGCAATAACTTTTTTCTTTATCATAACTGATACCCTACCTTTCAATTACATTCTCAAAATATCTTCTAATATAGAGTCAACATCGGGAGTTATATGCTTTGCACACTTTCTTATATCTGAAGGAGAATGTTGCATTGCATAACTATAATAAGAACGTTCAAACATTTCAACATCATTATAATTATCTCCAAATGTTACTGTATCTTCTGAAGTAACTTCGAATATATGCTGTACAACTGCAAGTGCATTTCCCTTATTCACATATTCATCAGTTAAATCTACCCAATTATTGCCTGATATGGCGATTTTTATTTTATCACCCCATCTGTCAACTATTGATTCATAAAATTCCTCTGTAAGTCCATATTTTGCATATATGGAGATTTTTGTAATAGGTTCTTTAACTTCCTTAAAGTCCTTTACATTTTCTGTGGAAAATCCATGCTCTGCAAGATATCTTGTAAAATCAGTATCATATGTGCTTACATAAGATCCTGTTTCTCCTGCTAAAAGAACTCTGCAGTCTCTTTTCTTCTGCATTTCATTCATTATTGTTACGCTAAGCATTTTATCTATAGGTGTCTTACATAAGACTTTCCCCTGATACATAACAACTCCACCATTATTAGTGATATAAATAATGTCATTTTTTATCTTTCCAAAAAGGGGTCTGATAGCATCATAGTCTCTCCCTGATGCTACCGCAAACAAAACTCCTTTTTCCTTTAATTCACCCAAAAGAGACAATGTTTTCTCACTTATTCTTGTCTCCCCCGGTTTTATTAATGTTCCATCTACATCGCTTACAACTAACTTTATCATTGTTTTCTCTTTCAATTCCTTTTAATTTATTACTACATATTACTGCTATTTGCTCAAAGATACAACCTTAGAATATTTTCCATATACTTTTTTCCCATAAACTACCTTGTAACTTCTTACTTTGTAATAATATGTATAGCCGGAAACTGCTTTACCATCAGTAAATTTTACAACAGTATTTTTCTTTGTTGTTCTTACTCTTCTATATTTTAACTGGATGTTTGACTTTTTGTATACCTGATATCCTGTAACCCATTTATCTCTCTTCCATCTTACTACAGCACTATTTCCCTGCAACGCCATTGCGGATACAGATTTTACCCTCTTTGGAACTACTTTTGCAGATGCTGCTGCTGAGAATGATGATTTATGTGTTTTTCCACCACTAACAGTATAAGTTCTTATTTTGTAGCTATATGTGTTTCCTGTAACAAGTTTTTTATCTTTATATGATGTTACGGAAGCCGACAATTTAGCAATCTTTTTATATTTGCCTGCACTGTTTCTTCTGTAAATAATATATCCACTTACATTTGTTGCCGCATTCCATGTCAGTTTAATTGTGTTCTGATTATATGAAGCAACAGACTTAAAGCCAATCTGACCTGAAATAACAGTTATCAATGCCGTTGCTGTCTTTTTACCATTGTTAGTAGTAACTGTAATTGTTGCTGTTCCCGGAGCTACTGCTGTTACCACTCCCTTTTTAACTTTAGCTACTGCCGTGTTATCTGATTTCCATTTTACATTTTTATTAGTAGCATCCTCAGGAATCACAGTTGCTTTTAAAGTATATGTGTTTCCCACTCTTAAAGTCTTCTTTGTTTTATTAAGTTTTACTCCTGTTACCGGACGTATAACTTTAATTTTACAAGTACCTACAGCTCCACCTATAGCTGTTGCAGTCGCAGATATTGTAGCATTTCCTACTCCAACACCTGTTACTTTTCCTGTTTTTGAAACTTTAGCTACTGACGTGTTACTTGAAGTCCATGTTACTGTCTTATCCGGTGCATCAGTAGGATATACTGTTGCATTTAATTTTACTTTCTTCCCTACACCAATTGTTGCCTTTGTCTTATCTAATACACATCCTTTTGTGAATACTTGTATTGTATATGTTGCAAAATTACCACTTACTGCAAATGCTCTTATTGTAGTTGTTCCATCACCTACAGCGGTAATATTTCCTGCATCATCAACTGTTGCTACAGCAGGATTGTCTGAACGGTAAATTACTTTTTCATTAGGATTTGATGTAGTTGCCTTAGCACTTACTGTTGTACCTGTAATCAAATTATTTTCAACTTCAGGTGTAACATATTCTGTTGAAACATATCCTGTATAAGAAACTCCGTTTTTTACTACATCAACTTTGGTCCAATATGGATTACTTAACCAGCTTACTGAATACTTTCTGTCTGTAAGCACGTTTTCTTTTATTGTAACGACATCATCTTTACTTAATTTAGTTAATGAACTATATCCGGTACTTGGGCCCTGTCTAAGATTTACATTTGATGTAATAACACCTGTCTTATCTCCTGATTTGCCCATTGTAACAGTTGTATTATCTCCAGGCATATTGTTGTATACAGGAATTATAAAATGACGCTGATTACTTTTAATTCCCAATGTATCATAAGCTTTTGCTGTAGTTCCTGTCTCTGATGCACAGCCAAATATATTTGTCATGTACTGATGTTTATATGTATTTTTAGCTGTTACATTAAACTTCTGCAAATATGTTGTATTCTGTCCTACATTGATATACTTTTCAGCTATATATTGTGCTCCACCTATTATTGAAGCTCCCGGAGTATTCCAAGGTGTACCATATCCATTCTTTGCGTTTGAAGCCCATTTTAAACCGTTTAAAATGGGCTGTGAACTTGTACTTGCACCTATATTATAGAAATTATAAATTCCTTTATATGATGTTGAATAATTTCCGGATACACTTCCACTTGCTCCCATTCCTGCATAAATTCCGTTTCTACCTGAACCTACTTCCTGTAATATTTTTGAAGCAATATAATATGCACTTGCACCTGAAGTCTGAGCCGCCTGCAATATCTTTGATGAATAGCTTTCTGCCGTTGGAATATATGTTCCATTTGCATCAAGGTAAGCTATATTTGTATTAGCCATAAATGAACCTGTAAGTATTGCCTCAACGCCTGCCTGTGTCTGATTAGCTGCATCATATGCTAAATTTTCAAACATAAAAACATATGTATCGTTAAGAAAATTTCTTGGATCCATAAAGTATGCTACTGCATTTTTAGAAGCTGTTACCCATGTACTTCCATCTTTTGCAATATATTTTCCTGTAGCTGTATTATAGTCACCTGAAGCATTGCTCTGTAAAAACTCTGAATAGTTTGTATGTGTAAGACTTCTGTCATTAGATGCTTCATTATCTACTGCTGTTCCAAAATCAATTCCTGTATTAAAAGGCTGAAATGTCCAGTTAGGATATGTTGCATGTAACTGTCTTAAATACGGCTTGTAACTTTCCGGAAATCCACTTATGCTCGCCTCAAATGTTGCGTCATCTGCTTTGACTTCCGTAACTCCACTAAACTGTATGCTACTTACGATAATTGCAATTGCTAAAATTGTAACCTGTATATTCTTTGCTATTTTTGTAAAAATTTTACTTTTCAAGTGTATCCCTCTTTTCTCCTAAGTCCTTATTTATATTCGGACTTTAACACCTTTCGTATCTCTTCTTCCTGTTTTAAGTTTTCTAAGTTCAACTTTCTTTCCCTTGTATTCAACAACATCATTGTCTCCTACATCTAACAGATAAACATTACTTACACAATCATCTGCATTTAATTTAATTCCTCTTACACCAACTGCAGTTTTCTTCTTTTCAGGAATCTCCTTAAGTGGAAATCTTAAAAATACCCCATTTTCCGTCTGAAGAACTAATATTTCCCTTGTATACTGAAGTTCTGTATTATTTCCTGCACTATCCATTTGCGAAGGTGTATCAAAATTCATTTCTAACTGAACATCATCCATAGGCATAAATTCGTCATCTGAACCTCCTGTTAATGCAATCGGCATTTCATACTCTTCATCCTCGACAGGCTTTGAAGTAATTCTTGTAATCTGAACTCCTACAAGACTGTCATCTTCCCCAAGCTTTGTAGCTGCAATTGTATTTCTTGTTGTCTCAAATTCACTGCCATCAACAAGCTTCATCATACCTTTTTTAGTAGTAAACAATAATTTCTTATCTTTAATCATTGAAGCACTAAATAATGCCACAATGCTTTCTCCTGCACTACTGTAATTTCCAAGATTATCTATTGGAACACCTTTATCCCTAAATTTTTTAATCGGCATTTTTATTATCTTTATCTGATGCATGTTTCCATTGTCTGTAAAAATGCACACCTTGTCTGTATTCATGCAATTAAAATAATATTTGTTTTCTTTAATTACCGCTTCTCTGTT
>OGWV01002666.1_pt1 | contig 10848 bp, 10 predicted proteins | sample 1576081 | NCBI WGS metagenome assembly OGWV01 (sample SAMEA3541541, study PRJEB24748) | human gut metagenome | biome: human gut; feature: human-associated habitat; material: faeces | place: China | collected 2012 | reverse complement strand
GACAATCATCCCACAGCAGAATTGCCTCGCCCGCCCGGGCATGCGGCCTTCGGTATATACTGGTTCGTATAAACTCATCGGACTCTGGATTGCATCAAGCGCATAAACAATTTCTTCTTTTTCCATTCCGATTTCGGAGGCGATCTCCATAATCGTCGGTTCACGGAGATTGTTTTTCAGATAATTTTCCCTGGCGTAGATAGCCTTGTAAGCAGTGTCGCGCAGGGAACGACTGACTCGGATGGTACTGTTGTCACGCAGATATCTTCGGATTTCCCCGATGATCATCGGTACAGCGTAAGTGGAAAATTTCACCTGCAAGGTTGTATCAAAATTATCAATTGCTTTCATGAGTCCGATGCATCCGATCTGAAAAAGATCGTCAGCGTTTTCGTTGCTTCCGGAAAAACGTTTGATCACACTGAGTACCAGACGAAGATTTCCCTTGATATACAGTTCTCTTGCCTCTTTGTCCCCTTTTTTTATCTTTTCAAAGAGCAATTCTTTTTCCTCATTGGTCAGTATCGGAAGCCTGGATGTATTTACGCCGCAGATTTCTACCTTGTTCAATGCCATAATAAGAATCCTCCTAATTGTATTTGTTTTTACAACTAAAATGATTCTCAGCTGGCAAAGCCTCTATTCATTTCCGACAAAAATAAAAAAAGTTTTACTCCTTGACAGATCATCACTTTTCTTTCTTTTCGAAGAGAATCTATCTGTGTTATACTGTCTGTAAGATAAGAATTTGAGAAAGACGAGGCAAATTTATGACAGATCACAGAAATATATCGACCGATGAAGGGTTAAAAGATAATGAACGAATGGAACAGGCAATTCTTTCCCTGCAGCAGAATCCGATCATTCCAAATATTCACCCAATCCTTCCCTACACATTCATCCGCAATTGGGGAATTTTTTCATATTTCAACAATTTCCCCATCGTCCTCTGAACTTCTTCCCATTTTGATTGGGTGATTTTTTCATATTGGAATTTTTCACCCAATATGCATCTATATATCCCTTCAACATTGGGTAATTTATGTCTATTTCAAAAATTTAATCAATATTCGTTGCCACACTTTTTCTGGCGTCTTCACGAAACGAATTTCACTATAACCAACAAACTGGAATTGTATATTAATTTTTCTTATTTAGTCTAATATGGAAATCGTTGGCTTTAGAACATTCTTCATATGTAAGATTAGTTTCATTCATTAAAAAACCAACGGCTTCCTCCTTTGTATTGTAATTAGATTTTTCTTTCATATATCTTAACAAATTGGTCATATATATTCTTCCGTACTTCTTCTGACAAACCGGCGTATTTTGTATCCAACACCTTTTTTACGGCTTCGTACTTCCTATTTTTATCTTCTATATCCGGACCACGGTCATAATTAAACCTCACATCATAAAAAATGTGTTTCATATCGTTACTTAAAGCTTGTAACACGCGAAACCCTTTCATAGAAAACTTTCCTTCTTTTATACCATTCTCCACACAGGGCTGTATCGCCCAATCCATCATAAACCAATTCTCCATTGGCATATTTACACCATATCCGGAATCTGACAAAAAGTCATTTATCTCATTCCAATTTATCTGTAACGGCAAATCGTTTTCTTTCGCAAATAAATAGTCATCACGCTGTAATTCCTGTTTTTTTCGCTTTCTTGTATTTCTTTCATAAACAATCCAGTATATTACCATTGCTGCTATAATACACACGCTAAATATCTTCGTAATCATGGTATTTCCTTTATAAATAATCAAGTATACTACGGTTACTACCGCAATACTTATGCTGAGTACCTTTATAATCAAACCATTCATTGTGTATCTCCCTATCACTAAAAATTGGAAATTATCAAGTCGACAAATACCGATTTACCAATTTCATTAAATAATAAATTTCACGAACTAACTACATTGTCAAAAAATTCATTACAAGATTCACCATTTCTCGTTTGCGATATACTCGTAAATGCTGTCTAATTCACGGATTGCTCTAGGATTGACCTTTACTTTGTATTTATCCAAAATGTTTTTTCTCCAATTCTGTAAAAACTATTTCTGCATCAACAGCGTCTGCTCCGTTAGCGATTTCCTGCTCGGATTCGAAGATTGCTTGGTCGATGCGATTCATTCTTGCAAATTTATCATACAGTTCACTGCTCATTACAACCAAGTTGCTATATCCGTTTTTGGTGATAAAAATAGGCTCTTGTTCCTTATGTGCAATATTGGAAATCTCGGTTGTATTGCGCAGATCCTTAATAGGCATAATAAGTGGCATGATACTTCACTCCTTTCATTGACATAATCATAGCATAATTATGTCAATGAAAACAACCGCGAAATGCATATCTTCACAAAATAATATATGGACAAAATTGAAAAATTTATTACAAAAAAATAAAAATAATGGTTGACAGATACACCACTATCGTGTATTATATAACACGTGCCAAGCATAAGAGGGCACACAAGTTAATACATGCGATAGTGGCGTAGTTGGTAACGCGCGACCTTGCCAAGGTCGAGACCGCGGGTTCGAGCCCCGTCTATCGCTCTTATAACGAAAAGAGATATCCTTCATGGATATCTCTTTTTCGTTATAGGAGTGTAGCGGAGCCACTCACCCGCGGTGCGGCTTCTTGTCTCCGTTCCACTCCGGTCGGCGCAGAACAGACGTCCCCCGGACGTCTTGCGCCCGTCTATCGCTCTTATATCATAAAAGAGATATCCTTCATGGATATCTCTTTTTTGTTATAGACAGGAACATACTCTTTTTTGTTATAGGCAGAACATATCTGTCATATTTGCGCGTCCCCACACATATTATATATAAAACAACCACAGGAGGCGCATATGAGTGCAAAAACAAAAATCGTCGTTGTAAAAATGAAGCATGTCATTCTCACCGGAGTGCTCCTTGGCATACTGCTTCTTCTGATAATTTTCGCTGCTACATATTTCTTTTCAGGTGATGAGCCGAAGCCTGCAGTCGAAGAAACCGGCATGTATACACCGGGTGTGTACAATACATCTGTAGCGCTGGGTGGGGCGGCTATCGATGTGTCTGTGGCGGTGGACAGCAATAACATTAACTCCATAAGCCTTGAAAATATGACTGATTCGGTGGAAACCATGTATCCGCTTGTTGAGCCTGCTATGAACGAGCTCGTATCGCAGATTGTGCAAAATCAATCCACCGATAATATTTCCTACGCAAACACAAGTCAGTACACCTCCAAAGTGCTGCTCAACGCAATTGATAACACACTCTCCAAAGCCAAAAAATCTGACAGCTCAAATACCAAAGAAAATGCAAAGACTGTATCTGAATCACAAAAAGAGCCCGTGGATTCTTCAAAAACTGAAAATACTGAAAATACCTCGCAGTAACCTGCGAGGTATTTTAACTTAATCATATAAAGCGTAAATATATGTATGTATCAAAAAATAATCTACTGCTCACTGTCTGTAGATAATCCCTTTAGATAATCGCTGACAGCACTGATATCTGCGTAATAGCAGTTCACAGGACGACTCTTCTCATAGTACTGATATCCGGAGTAACCGCCCCAGCCTACCAATGCAACTACAGCCGCTGCTGCAACAATTCGTGCTATAACACGCTTTACTTTATTTCTGGCATTTGTCTTTTTACGATTTGCCTTTTCATTCTTATATTTATCAACCTTTGCCTGACTCATTGCTTTTCTCCTTTAACTCAATGCAATAATTCTACTACATTTTGCGGGAGATATCAAGGCATTTCATCATAGCTTCAAAAACACTGCTTCTCATGCCCTTTTCCTCAAGCACACGCACGGCCTGGATAGTGGTTCCGGCCGGTGAACACACCATATCCTTGAGCTCGCCCGGATGCTTTCCTGTCTCGAGAACCATTTTTGCGCTTCCAAGCACTGCCTGGGCTGCAAATGTATATGCCTGGCTCCTTGGCATGCCGCCTGCTACAGCTGCATCTGCCATAGCCTCGATAAACATAAACACATATGCCGGTGAGCTTCCGCTGACCGCTGTCACTACATCCATGAGCTTCTCGTCTATCATCTCAGCCTTTGAAAAGCCCGAGCACAAATCAAGCACTGTATCAAGCTCCGCCTGCGATACTCTTTCATTTGCACATACTCCCATCATGCCCTCACCAACCATGGCAGGTGTATTTGGCATGGTACGTATAACCTTTAAGCTCTTTCCAAACATCTCGTCAAACCACGAAAGTGACTTGCCCGGTGCAATCGAAACAATGATTTCATCGTCACTAACAGTGTCCTTTATCTCTGCTATAACCTCCTCATAGTACTGTGGCTTTACTGCTAAAAACAGAATATCTGCAAACTCTGCTACACTCTTATTGTCCGCTGTCAGCCTGATTCCAAGCTCTGCTGCATTCTTTTCTCTGGAGCTTTCGGTCTTTGCAGATGCAAGAATATCGCTTGCCTGTGCCTTGCCTGATGCCAGCACTCCGTGTATCATTGCCTTTCCCATGTTTCCACAACCTATGAAGCCTAATTTCTTACTCATATTATCCTCCTGCCGTAATCAATATATCTGACTATTCAAAGCATCCAAAATCATGTTTAACAGTCAGTATTTTTGCAAATTATTTTAGCACACTTCATTCAATCATGCAAAATATCTTTTGACTCTCATATCATCTTATGCATCAAAACCTGAATGTACAGGCAGGCCTCTGTGCTCAACAGGAGTGGAAAAAACTATCTGTGTACTTGTCTTGCCGAATTTCTGCAGATTGTTGATAAAGTCATCAAGCTCCTCCGTACCCAAAAACTTCACCTCTATGAGCATAGAATACTCTCCTGTCACACAATTGCACTCTATGACATTCTCCACACTCTCAATAAACGGATAAAACTCTTCCTTTTGTACAGGCTCCAGATCCAGATTGACAAAGGCCTTTATCTTATAGCCCAGATTAACCGAATCAACAGTGGCATGATATCCCTTTATGATTCCCTTGCTCTCCAATCTCTCTATTCTGGCTGTTACAGCCGGTGATGACAAAAACACCTGTGCCGCTATCTCCTTTATCGCTATACGTGCATTTTCCTGCAGCAGCTCTACTATTTTCTCATCAATCATATCCAATGCATTCTTAGTCAATGTACCGCCTCCTAATCTCTCTTTTGTAAATGTGATTTTTCCAACAAAAAAGAGGGCGCAGATAACCTAATATCTGAACGCCCTCGTTCGCTTTACTTTTTTAATTAATTACTTTAGAAAAATAATATCATTAATCAATATTACTTGTCAAGATTAAGATCTGTAATCTCCGTTAATTTTTACATAATCATATGTAAGATCACAGCCCCATGCCTTGGCTGACACATCTCCCTGGTGCAGATCTATGTCGATATAAATCTCATCCTCATGCAGTATCTTTGCTGCCTCCTCCTCAGAGAATTCAACTCCGGCACCGTTCTCGCACACCTTGATGCTTCCTGCTGTTGAGCGCAGGTGAAGCTCCACCTTGTCTATATCAAAATCAGCCTCCGCATAGCCTATAGCACAAAGGATTCGTCCCCAGTTGGCATCCTCGCCAAACATAGCACACTTTAAAAGCGGTGAACGGATAACGCTCTTTGCCACAATAATTGCCGTATCAAGGTCAGGCGCACCTGCGCATGTGCACTCTAAGAGCTTAGAAGCTCCCTCTCCGTCCTTTGCGAGCATTCTTGTGAGGTTAGAAAGCACCTCATAGAGAGCAGCCTTAAAGGTCTCATAATCTGCGTTCTCTGTGGTAATCGGTGTGTTTCCCGCCAGTCCGTTTGCCATGATGCTTACCATGTCATTGGTAGAGGTATCTCCGTCAATGCTTAAGCAGTTGTAGGTAACCTTTACAATCTCGCTCAAAGCCTTCTGGATAAGCTCTGATGAGATGGCAACATCTGATGTGATAAAGTTTAAGGTAGTAGCCATGTTCGGGTGAATCATGCCGCTTCCCTTTGCCATACCGCCTACTGTACACTCACTGTCTCCAAGCATGAACTTCACCGCATACTGCTTTGGAACGGTATCTGTCGTCATGATAGCGTTTACAGCCTTGTCGTTGCCGTCTGCCGAAAGTCCCTTTGCAAGCTCCTTTATATGGCTCTCAATAGGCTCAATCGGAAGCACCTGGCCAATAACTCCTGTAGATGCCACGATAACCTCATTTGGGTCAATCGAAAGCTCTGCTGCTGCAAGCTCGCACATTTTCTGTGCCTTCTCCACTCCGTCAGCATTGCAGGTGTTGGCGTTTTTGCTGTTGGCAATAACAGCCTTTGCCGTATGTCCTGATGCCTCAAGGTGTGCCTTTGTCACCTGAATAGGTGCGCCCTTCACCTTGTTTGTTGTGTAAACAGCCGCTGCCTGACACTGCGTTTCTGAATAAACTAAAGCCAGGTCATTTTTGTTTTTATCACTGTTTAATCCGCAGTTCAGTCCGTTTGCAACAAAGCCCTTTGCTGCACAGACTCCCTTTTTTACCTTTGTAAAACTCATTTGTATAATACCTCGATTCTTCTAAATATGTCTAATCCCCAACATATCGTAGTATTGATGTATGAATGATAGCCTGTAACATCCTTTCGTTACTCTATCTCTTTCATGACGCTCTTGTAAGCCGGACGGATAATCTTGTTCATGCCGACAATCTCCTCAAGCCTGTGAGCACTCCATCCAACAATTCGCGCAATGGCAAAAAGAGGTGTGTAAAGCTCCATAGGAATACCAAGCATCTCATAAACAAAGCCGCTGTAAAAATCGACATTAGGAGAAACACCCTTAAAGATATGACGCTTTTCAGCGATAATCTCAGGAGCCACCTTCTCTATTGTATTATAGAGATTCATCTCCTTATCTCTATTCTTTGCCACTGAAAGCTTCTCCACATAGCCTCTGAATATACGCTCTCTCGGGTCAGAAAGTGAATACACGGCATGTCCCATTCCATAGATGAGCCCCTTGTGGTCAAATACCTCACCATCCATCATTTTTCTGAGGTAAGCTCTCACCTCATCCTCATCATCCCAGTCCTTCACATGTGAACGGATATCCTGCATCATCTCCATCACCTTGATGTTGGCACCGCCGTGCTTTGGTCCCTTAAGGGATGACATGGCTGCCGCGATAGCAGAGTATGTATCTGTACCTGCCGATGTAACCACACGTGTGGTAAATGTAGAGTTGTTTCCACCGCCGTGCTCCATATGAAGAATAAGTGCCATATCAAGCACCCTTGCTTCAAGCTCTGTATATTGATTGTCAGCTCTGAGCATCCTAAGGAAGTTTTCAGCTGTCGAAAGCTTTTGATCCGGCCTGTGAATATACATGCTCTGATCATTTTCATAATGATTATACGCATGATAACCGTAAACTGCAAGCATCGGGAATATTGCAACAAGTGATAAGCACTGTCTGATATTGTTGTCGATGCCCGCCTTTGCTACAAGAGGATCATATGAAGCCAGTGTCAGTATACTTCTCGTCATGGAATTCATGATATCCTTTGACGGAGCCTTCATGATGACATCCCTCGTAAAGTTGGTAGGAAGGGTTCTGCTTCTTCCTAAAACCTCTGTAAACTCAGCCAATTCACTCTCAGATGGCAGCTGCCCGAAAAGCAGCAGATAAGCAATTTTTTCAAAACCAAACTCACCGGGCCTTAAGTTATTTGTAAGTGTCTTTACATTGTAGCCCCTGTACCACAATTGTCCGTCACATGGCACGCTGCTGCCATCCTCGCCCGTCTTAAATGAAACAATCTCCGAAATATTCGTAAGACCTGTCAGAACTCCCTTTCCGTTTACATCCCTAAGTCCTCTGTTGACACCATATTCCCTGAAAAGACTATCTGAAATTGTGTCATTTTTAATACAGATATCCTGTTTTTTTGCAGCGTAATCCGCTAATAAATTATTGCTTTTTGTCATCCATTCACCCTTCCTTTTTACTTTTTAAAATATATTATATCCGTTTTCTTAGAAATTGGCAAACCCATTCATGAATCCGTAGCCAAAAATTTTATTTGGATAGTCGGTTTTTTCTTTTCTGCGGCAGTTTCTTACCATGACATTTTTTATATCCACTCCGTTTGCGAGCAAAACATTGCCTCTCACTATCATCCACTCCATGATGAGAGCCGCCACCGCTGCAGTGATTGCAGCAGCCGCCGATGTGCCACTTAGTGCTATATACATTCCTCTTAGATTTGCCCCTGTGATATCCACAGCCGGTGCTACGAGATCCGGCTTTATTCCACCGTCTGCGTCAAAACCCCTTCCCGACTCTAAAAGTATTGCATCATTTAGGGAATTATAGCCTCCCGCCGTTATCACAAGCTTAGCATCCGAAGGCATGGTCAGCGTGGTATCAGGCTCCGAGACAATAAAGCTCACATCAGTATCAAGAAGTCCTGTCATCGGGAGCCACATATTAAAAACGCCTCCAATAGTACTAAGTGGAAATACCCTGATGGTCCACACTCCCTTCACCACCTTTTGAAAGCGGATAAATATAAGCAAATCCCTCGTCTGTCTGCCGGTCTGCCTGTAGTCAATAGTCACCTGTGTTCCCTCAAGCAGAAATGAGTATTCACCGCTGTCTATTCGCATTGGTACCCCGGCTGGATTTGATTGTCCGCTAGGCGATATGACAGAAAGCGTAAATAGCTCAGGTGAAAGTGCCCAGCATTCCAGATAAAAGCCATCCATATCCTGCTCAACATTTATCTCAATATCATCGACTGTATCTGTTATGCGCCCTTTATAATGATGCCTGCTGTTCGCCTCATTGCCCGCTGCCGCAACCACAGCCCTGCCTCTTTTTGCCGTGATATAGTCCAGATACTCTGAAAGATCCTCAGCTCCCGTGTGGCTTCCGTTATTGCAGCCAAGCGCCATGCAAAAGACAGCCGGTGCTCCCTTTTGACTTGCAAACTCATCTGCAAAATGCACTGCTCTCATCACATCAACCTCCGAGTACACCATTTTACGATCCGGAATAAAGTAGAAATCATACAGCTTTTGAGGTGCCCTTTTCAGCTTTACGACAATAAGCTTAGCCTGTGGTGCCACCCCTGCAAAATCATCCTGCGGTCTGTCATTGCCACATATCACGCTCGCCACAAACGTACCATGCCCATCCTCATCGCCCGGTATGCTCTCATATGGATTTTCCGATAAAATAGCAGCATTTATCTCATCCTCTGAATAAACCGTATCCGTATTCTGATCCCAGAGCACTGCAATCTTCGTCTTACCCTCAGGTGTCAAAAAAGCCTCCTGCGCATAATTCACACCTGTGTCAATAACCACCACATACACACCATTTCCGTATAGTCCCGGAACAAACTCCCTTTGAAGCCTGAAAACACCGCTCTTTACAAGTCCCTGCGTGGATAAAGGAGCAAGACACTTTGGAATAGCCGAATACGAATAAACTCCCACCAGAAGTGGTGGGAGTCTTTCGTAATCCTCATATGTCCATATCTCGTAATCATCGCCCAATGTCTCTATGATATCAGGAGCTATTACCGGTGGAATGAACTCCTTTTTTGATACTATGAACTGCATATTTTACCTCATATGATATAATATTTAGATATGAGGGTCAAAAGATATTTTGACCCTCATATAATTATATTCTATAAATAAAAATATGCTACCATATTTATCTAATATAAACAAAGCTTCGACCAAAATTTACTCGCGGCTTCCATGACATGTAAAATAAATCACCTGGTAATCCTGCGAAAGCACCGCAAGCAGCCTTCTGCCGCGCGCAAGCTTCTCATCATCAAGATTCACAAACGGATCGTCAAGTATGAGGAACGGCTTCTCGAGCGGATACATCGCATCCACAAGCGCAAAACGCATACATATGCCTATCAGGTCCTTGTAGCCTGCCGACATGGTTCTCACATCGCGAAGCTGCCCCTGCTCCTTCATCCTGATGGAAATATTGGCATCCACCTGCCAGTCCCTGTCTGTGTTTTCTGTCAGAATACCGAAATACTTCTGGAAGCCATTGGAAATAGGTGCCATATATCTGGCAGTAAACTGCTCCCTTGCCCTGGTCAGATAGTCTGATGTAAGCCCAAGTATCTCGTACTTATGCTTTTCCTCAGCCTGTATCTGCTTGCAGTTGCGATACTCCTGCTCCTTTTCATCCCTCATATCAAGCTGCTCCTGCAGATCATCCATCTGTCTGCCGTACTGCGCTAAGGATGCCCTGATTTCATCGAGGCTGTTTTCCACCTTTGAAATCATCTCATTGAGCTCATCAAGTGTATACGGACACTCATTTGGTGCAAGAAGCTTGTCCATATCGTTGTCATTCTCAAACTGCTTTTTCTTCTGCAGTGCACTGTCCATATTTTCCTTTGCAAAGCCAACCTCTGCGAGCTGCTTTTTCATCTGTGCAAGTGCCTGTGTATATTCTGTAGCGCTGTCATATCCATAGAGGCTTAAATACTCATCAAGCGAAGCCTTTGCCTTCTCATAGTCTGCCTTTGTCTTAGCGCGCTTTCCTATCTGCTCGTTGAAACGGCTGTAGTCATGAGCCTTTGTGCGAAGCTCATAAAGCTTCTCCTGATACTGTGATTCATCTGCTTCAATTGAAAAGCTGTCAAAAAACTGCGATACCTCTTGCTCCATTGACGTGATGCCGTTTTGGATCTGCTCAAGCTGCTCCTTTAATTCCTGAATCGGTATCTCCTTCTGCTTTATATTTTCCTCGCGCTCAGCCATAAGCCTGATGTAAGCTCTCTGCTTTTTGTTGTTCAGACGGATTCCATAAACCATCATAACAAC
>OGWV01002663.1_pt1 | contig 10855 bp, 13 predicted proteins | sample 1576081 | NCBI WGS metagenome assembly OGWV01 (sample SAMEA3541541, study PRJEB24748) | human gut metagenome | biome: human gut; feature: human-associated habitat; material: faeces | place: China | collected 2012 | reverse complement strand
TAAACAAAGGTAAGCAAGGGCTGGAAAAACATGAACGCACATTATCACCGCAGCAAAAAAGGTGGCGGCGAATGGGAGTTTTTTGATCTTCCTCAGCAGTGGGATCTCCATTATAAACATCTCACCTTCCACCTGAAACCATTCAGCTTCAAGCATACCGGACTGTTTCCGGAACAGGCAGTTAACTGGGACTGGTTTGGTGACAAGATCCGCAATGCAGGACGTCCGATTAAAGTACTGAATCTTTTTGCCTACACAGGAGGGGCAACTCTTGCAGCGGCTGCTGCCGGCGCACAGGTTACCCATGTAGACGCTTCCAAGGGAATGGTAAACTGGGCAAAAGAAAATGCCGCCGCATCCGGTCTCTCAGAGGCACCGATCCGCTGGCTGGTCGATGACTGTGTAAAATTCGTTGAGCGTGAGATCCGCCGTGGTAATCATTACGATGCCATTATTATGGATCCTCCGTCCTACGGACGTGGACCCAAAGGTGAAATCTGGAAGATCGAGGATGCGATCCATCCTCTTGTAAAACTGTGTGTAAAGCTTTTGAGTCAGGATCCACTGTTTTTCCTGATCAACTCCTACACTACAGGACTTGCTCCGGCTGTTCTGACTTATATGTTATCAACAGAACTAAAATCCTTCAACGGACACGTGGATTCTCAGGAAATCGGTCTCCCGGTAACAGCCAGCGGACTTGTTCTTCCATGTGGTGCTTCCGGCCGATGGGAATCAAAATAAATTTCTTGAATCTCCTGAAACACAGATATATAATACACTTATCAAAATGTTTTAGGAGAGGTGAATATCATGAAGGAAGAAAAACCTAAAGAAACTCTTCCCTACACCTGTACTCCGGCTTATGACCGCAGCAGCTGTGGGGACTGTATCTGTGCAACCTGTTATCAGCAGGAATTCTGCGATCGCTGCAGCTCCTGCAATGAGCTTTCTCACAAAAAAGACGCCTGTGGACGCTACGAGGGTGCATATTGCTATTAAAAAACAGGAGATGCTGACAGTAACCTGCCCGCATCTCCTGCTTTTTATTCGTCAGATTTTCGTTCTTTTGGAAATGTCATAATGATTTCCGTACCCTTGCCTTCTTCACTGAGCATCTTAAGTGTACCACCAAGGAAGGTAACTCCATGCTTCACGATCGACAGTCCCAGTCCTGTACCACCGATTGCCTTAGAATGGCTTTTATCTACACGATAAAATCTTTCAAATACTCTGCCGCAGTCTTCTCTGGGAATTCCTATCCCATTGTCCTTAACCCTGATTTCCACGCTGTCTTTCAGTTCCTGAAGATGAATGCTTACTGTACCATCTTCCCGGTTATATTTGATTCCATTATCGCACAGGTTATAGATAACCTCTTCCAGAATGGGTTTTACTGTACAAAAGATCAGTTTCTCGCCGTCAATAAAAAGATGTACGTTTCTCTTTGCCGCAATGTCTCTTAGATTTCCACATACATTTTTTACAACCGCATAGGCATCCACTTTTTCCCATTCATATGGATTTTCGCCCTCATCCAGCTGAGATATCTTGATCGTATCCTCGACAAGCTGGATCAGTCTCTGTGCCTCCCGGTAAATCCTTCCGGCAAACTTCTGTACATCTTCTCCCTGTACTATGCCATCCTGTATGATCTCTGCAAAACCAGAAATAGAAGTCAGAGGTGTTTTCAGTTCATGTGACACATTAGCCGAAAACTCTCTTCTGAGATTTTCTCTCTCAACCTTCTCCGTCTCATTGACAAGAAGCAGGACTGCACCTATCACTCTGTCATCTCGGGAAACCGGATTCGCGATGAGCTGAACATATTCTCCATCAAGCTGCAGCATGGCACTGCCATGCTGTCCTTTGAGAACATCTTCAATTACTTTACGAAAATCTTCATTTCGGTCAAGGGAATATACACTGTCACCTATCTTCGGCTCTCGTAACTGGAACATTCTCCATACGCTGGAATTTCCGGAGAGGATCATTGTATATGCATCAATAACCAGAAGCCCCTCCTGCATATTTTCGGTGATAATCTGGAATTCTTCCTGATTACGTCGTGCTGTTTCCAGCTGCATCTGTATCTGACAATTCTGCTTATGTATTCGACTGAGAAGCGGTCCTACCTCCTCATAAATCTGATTATCTTCCGGATGATCAAGATCCAGTGTGTTGATCGGTTTAACAATTTTGGCTGATATACGTGCCGCTGCAATCCCCGCAAGGATCAGCATCACAATTGCAACACCTATCACAGAAGGAAGGAGCTGAAGCATAAGTGCCAGTATGGAAGAATGCACTACAGCCACTCTGATAACTGTTCCATCTGTAAGCTTCCGTGCATAATAAACGGTTTTTTCAGACAGTGTACTGGACATTCGTTCCGCGTATCCATGACCTTTTTGCACTGCCTCTTCAAACTCTTTACGGTCACTGTGGTTTTCCATAGAAGATATGTCCGCCTGGCTGTCATAAAGCACGTTCCCCGACGCATCAATGTAGGTAATACGGGCATCCTTCTGCTTCAGATGCTCCAGATAGTTTACTCCGCTTTGTTCTACCCCGTACGCCAGATAAGAAGCCTCTTTTTCCAACTCCCCATTTAATTGTTTTCCAAAATAGCGATACAGAATTCCCATTACCAGGACACTTCCCAGTATCAGGATCATTGCCGAAACCAGCACAGTCGATTTAAATATCTTCTTTGTCAAGCCTGACTGCCTCCCATTTGATGTTCGTTGTTTCTGTGGACACCGGTGAGTGCATACTCAACCCATTCCGCAATATTTACTGCATGATCTCCGATCCGCTCCATGTATTTTGCCGTCATAAGAAGATCAAGTCCTGTCTTTGCATCCAGATTCTGGTACATCAGCTTTGCCAGTTCTTCTTTTACCTGATTAAATGCATCGTCTACCTGATCGTCATCGTCAATAACCTTACGGCAGAGCTTCAGATCTTTCTTTACAAACGCGTCAATACTCTCTGTCACCATGCGAACTGTCATCTCTGCCATGCTTCCGATCAGTTCCGGAACCTCTACATGATTGGCCTCAATAAACTTGGAGAGGTCAGCAATATCTGCTGCCTGGTCTCCTATACGTTCCATATCAGAAATCATTTTCAGTGCTGCAGAAACCTCCCGCAGATCCTTCGCTACAGGCTGCTGATGAAGCAAAATACGCATACAGTGATTCTCTATTTCACGCTCTTTCGTATCAATTTCTCTGTCTGTGTCAAAAATTTCCCGGATACAGTTATCTCCCCGGATTGCCCTGTTGGAAAGTGAGATCACCTTCTCACAGAGGCTTCCCATTGTGATCATCTGTACATGAAGTTCCTCAAGCTGCCTTTCGAAATGTGTCGCCATGATCAACCAAACCTCCCTGTAATGTAGTCCTCAGTTCTTTTGTCCTTAGGCATAGAAAACAAGGTATCTGTATCGTTAAATTCTACCACTTCTCCCAGGAGAAAGAAAGCTGTTTTATCAGAAATTCGTGTCGCCTGCTGCATATTATGTGTAACAATGACAATCGTATAGTCACCCTTAAGTTCCATTGCAAGTTCCTCGATTTTGGAGGTAGAGATCGGGTCAAGAGCGGAAGTCGGCTCATCCATCAGGAGAACTTCCGGCTGTACTGCCAGTGCTCTCGCGATACAAAGTCTCTGCTGCTGTCCACCGGACATTCCAAGAGCACTTTTTTTCAGACGATCCTTTACTTCATCCCAGATTGCTGCATCACGAAGAGATTTTTCTACGATCTCATCTAGTTTTGCTTTGGAATGAATGCCATGTGTTCTTGGACCATATGCAATATTATCATAGATACTCATTGGAAACGGATTCGGTTTCTGGAATACCATTCCGACTCTTTTACGAAGACCGTTGACATCCATATCGCCATAAATATCCTCTCCGTCAAGTTCTACTTTACCGGTAATCCTGCAGCCCTCTACCAGGTCATTCATTCGATTCAGGGACTTCAGAAGGGTGGATTTACCACATCCACTTGGCCCGATAAAAGCGGTAATTTCTTTTTCCGGAATATGCATATTGATATCCTTCAGTGCATGAAAATTTCCGTAAAAAAGGTTCATATCCTCTATAGAAAGTTTAATATTGTCGTTCATTTCGTGTTATCCTTTCGCGATACGTTTTGCCACCATACCAGACAAACCGTTAATGATTAATACAAATAAGAGAATTATAACTGCTGTCGCAGATGCCTGGTTCATATGGAGACCTTCACTGGAAAGTACATACATATGAAGTGCCAGTGTACGTCCGGACCCCATCAGATTCGGAACCTGTGCAACGGTTCCAGAAGTATAAAGAAGTGCTGCAGTCTCACCAATAATACGTCCGATCGCAAGGATGATTCCTGCAAGGATTCCCGGTACTGCTGAAGGAAGCACGATCGTAAAAATCGTACGAAGCTTGCCGGCTCCCAGTCCAAAGCTTGCCTCTCTAAGAATCCGGAACTGCCTTTAATGCCTCCTCAGAGGTTCTCATGATAAGCGGAAGTACCATGATAACAAGGGTACATGCACCTGCCAGAAGAGACATTCCCCAATGAAGTGCTGTTACGAAAAACAGCATACCAAACAGACCATATACGATAGACGGAATACCGGAAAGTGTCTCCGCTGTGATACGGATGATCTGTACCAGTTTGTTGCCTTTTTTTGCATATTCTACCAGATAAATTGCTGCAAAAATTCCAAGTGGTGCTGCGATCACAAGTGACAATCCGGTCATGATAAAGGTGTTGATAAGAGAAGGCATCAAAGAGACATTCTCTGAGGTATATTCCAAACTGAAAAGACTTGGAGTCAGATATGGGATACCTTTGACAAGGATATATGCTACCAGGAAGATCAGCACAGAAAAAGTAATTACTGCTGCTCCTATCGTAAGAAGTGCAAGCACTCCTGAACCTGGATGGCTCAGATAGGAACGGATGCGGTCCGATACTGATGTCTGATTTCTCTTTTCCATATTTTCCGTTGCCGGATCTATTGCTGCTGCATTAGTTTGCATGTTCTGACCTCCTGTTCAGTAAAGAAAGACTCAGGTTGATGATCAGGATAAACACGAAAAGTACTACTCCTGTTGCGATCAGTGCTTCTCTGTGAAGCCCTGTAGCATAACCCATTTCTGTTACGATATTTGCGGTCATTGTACGAAGACCTTTGAGCAGTCCTACCGGCATTCTTGCCTGGTTTCCTGCTACCATAATGACTGCCATTGTCTCACCTATTGCACGTCCGATACCAAGAACAACTGCTGCAAGGATACCGGATTTCGCTGCCGGAAGCATAACCATAAAAATGCTTCTTTCTTTTGTTGCTCCCAATGCCAGAGAACCTTCATAATAGCTTTCCGGAACACTTCTAAGTGCGGATTCTGTAGGTCCGATGATCGTCGGAAGAATCATGATCGCCAGCAGAAGTGAAGCTGCCAGCCAGCTTGTTCCGGTGCCGCCAAAAGTACTTCTGATCAGTGGCACCATAAGGACCAGGCCAAAAAATCCATATACGATAGACGGTACACCAGCCATCAGTTCAATTCCTGATTTCAACGGACGATAGATCTTCTGTGGACAGTAACGTGCCATAAATACTGATGTGAACAGTGCGATCGGAACACCGATCAGGATTGCTCCACCTGTCACATAGATGCTTGCAATGATCATTGGGAAAATTCCAAACTTGTCATTGGATGGTTTCCATACGGTTCCAAGAAGGAACTTAAGCGGCCCTATTTTTGCAATGGCCGGAAGTCCGTTCGCAAACAGGAACAGACAGATCAGAAATACTGCCAGGACAGAAGCACAGGCAGCCACCATAAATACTATTTTCATGGCCTGTTCTTTGAATTTATTCATACAGGACTTTTCCTCTCTCCTACTTAGCGGATGCGCTGCTGGCGCTTCCTTTATATGCGATGTACTCAGACATACAGGAAGCCCGGAGCAAACCGGGCACCCTGTTCTGTCAGTCTGTATATATCTTATTTAGCCAGGTCTTCCCACTCTGTAGTCTCACCTGTGAAGATAGCTTTTACCTGGTCACTGGTCAGATCATCAATATCATTATCATTGTTTACTACAACTGCGATACCATCTCTTGCGATCTCTGTTGCTGTAAGATTTTCGCTTGTCTCTTCATCTTTCAGTTCACGGGAAGCCATACCGATGTCGCAGATTCCCTCTGCTGCGGATGTGATACCTGTTGTAGAATCGCTCTGCTGTACTTCTACTGTAATCTTTCCACCGTTTGCCTTTTCATATGCTTCTTTCAGTTTCTCCATAACCGGTGTTACAGATGAAGAACCAGCTACAACAACCTTACCCTCTGCATCACTCTGCTCATAAGCTTTTGCGTCAGCTGCTGCTTTGATGTATCCGTTGTCCTCTACAATCTGCTGTCCGTCAGCACTCATGATATAATTTTCAAAATCCTGAGCTGCATCGCTGAGTTTTTCACCTGTTACGATGTTAAATGGACGGGATACTTTGTATGTATCGTTTGCAACATTCTCTGCAGATGCTTCTGCACCGTCGATCTTGACTGCTTTTACAGTGTCATTCAGGGAACCAAGGGAAATATATCCGATTGCATTCTCATCCCCTGATACGGTTGTCATCATAACGGAAGTACTGTTTGTGATGCTTGCATCCTCTGTTGTCATATCTACTTTTTCATCACCCTGTTTTTCTTCAATCCCAAACAGCTCGATGAATGCTCCTCGTGTTCCTGAACCATCCTCACGGGAAATTACATCAATGGTTCCGCTTGCTGCACTTGCTACAGATGCGAAAGCGATAGTTCCAATAAGTGCTGCTGTTACGATTGCAAGAAATTTTTTCTTCATAATAAATAACTCTCCTCTTGATTTTGCTTTATTTAATTTTTTGTTTTCCTCATTGACAAGTGCAATTATATGGATAAAAAGTAAAATACAAAATCGTAACCCTGTAAAATCTTTGTAAAATAGAATCCTTCAAAAAACTTTGACCTGTATGCCAACTATAGCTATAATAAGGATATATCTGATTCTATTTTTATATCACACGACAGGAAAGGTACTTATTTATATGAAAAAAATATCTCTTATGAACACAGATCTCGAACTTTCTCCAATGGGAATGGGCTGTGTAAATGCCGGTATCAAATGGGACGGCGAAGATGCTTACCGGATTTTTGATGCTTTTCTGGACATGGGCGGCAATGTTTATGATACTGCCCGCGTCTATTCTGACTGGATTCCTTCTGAGATCGGACGCAGTGAGCGTGTACTTGGTCAGTGGCTCCGTCAGAGCGGAAAGCGTCATGACGTTATATTACTCACCAAGGGCGGACATCCAGATATGACTTCCGCCACCCCTGATATGCACGCTTCACGAATTTCTGCTGAGAACATGCGTACAGATCTGGAACTTTCTCTTCGTGCACTTGGCACAGATTACATTGATATTTATTTTTATCACAGAGATAATGAAGCGATTCCTGCAGGAGAATTAATTGAAATAATGGAAAATTTCCGAAAAGAGGGAAAAATCCGTTACTATGGCTGCTCCAACTGGAGTACCTCACGTATGAAAGAAGCAGATGCCTATGCCGCATCCAAAGGATACCGTGGATTCGCAGCAAATGAAGCCCTGTTTAATATCGGTTCCGCTTCCATGCGTCCACCTGCAGATGATACCCTGGCTGTCATGGATCAGGAGATGCAGAAGTATCACGTGGAAAATCCTCAGAATCTGGCCATGCCATATATGTCTGTGTGCAGTGGATTTTTCCATAAATTATATACCGGTGGAACATCTGTCGTAAAAGATTCCGAATACTATACTCCTGAAAATCTCAAAATTGCCGAGGGACTTCACGGACTGATGGAAGAATATCAGATTTCTCTGACTCAGGCCATTCTTGGATATCTGACCTGCCGTAATTTTACCTGCCTGCCGCTTTACGGACCGAGAAATACTGCCGATCTCAGAGAAGCAATGGAAACTTTCTCCATTCCATTCCTCAGAGAATATTATCCGGAAGTGTAATTTACAAAGAGGGCACAGTTCATTCTTATCTGAACTGTGCCCTCTTCTTCTGTTGTCTTATGCCATCCCGTTTACTGTTTTGTATTTATACAGCATCTCTGCATGATTCTGTTCTTCTACCTGAATATCTGCGAGTAGTTTACGCACCCCACTATCACCAAAGGCAAATACATTTGAATTGTATTCTCCTGATACCAGCTTTTCTGACGCAATACAGTCCGTCGCCAGAAAAGCATCCAGCAGTTTGTCCTCTGGGGAACTCATCGCCGTATAGGCAGCCTTCGGCTGATAATCTTTTCCTGCATTGTCGTTGCAGTTACACTGCGGGACTTCTCCTCTGAGCACACGGTCAAGAGAATCATAATGTTCTCTTTCCTTTTTTTCCAGAGTCTGGAAAAGATTCTTCAGCTCAGGATCTTTCGCCTGCTGTGCATATCTTCCGTATTTCTCAATGCAGCTTTTTTCCTGTGTCTTCAAGTCTTCAATCGTGCTACGTTCCTTTTCTTTTAATATCATCGTATACACTTCCTCTCTTTGATTTTGCAATACGATGACAGTATCTGCTGTAATAAATAATTTATGCATCATCGATAATAAAATTTCATAAATCCTGCTGCGGTAAGAAACTTATATATTCTTTCCCAGAATAATTTTTATCAGAGATTTGTCCAGCATGATCGTGCGGTTCCACGGATTGAATATCACACCCTCGATTTCATCTGTGCTGAGTGCCGTTTCAAATAATTTGTCAATATCTGTCAGAAATGTAGATTTGACACTTCCGCCCCCTTTCAATTCTTCCTCAAAGCTGGTAAATGCTGCCCACCAGTTCCTTCCGTCATCTGTTTTGACTGCCTCCAGCTTAATCTGACCGTCTCCCTTTGGCGGCTCTACAGCAATGATAAGCTGACCGCCCGATTTCATTCGGCGGCGGATCACCGTAAGCGTATGTGCCAGCATTTCCTGTGTGGTTTCTTTTTGAAGCCCCGCAATTGCCTCTTCTATTTTTTCATTGCCCCGTAAGCCTTTGTCTGTATTATTGTTCATATTTTTTCCTCTTCTTTACTAATTACAGAATATTTTTTAACTCTCTCAGTTCGTGGATAATATACTCTGCCGGTTTTCCACTTTTTGATTTTTCTTCGTTATATTTTTCCACCGAAGGCACATACCAGCATGTGGACATTCCATAGAGTGTTCCACCTGCAATATCTGCTGTCAGGGAATCTCCGATCATCATGCAGTCTTCCGGCTGAATTCCCGGAAGATTCCTCATACAACCGTCAAAAAACTGTTTTCCCGGCTTATCTGCCCCTATCTTTTCCGAAACAAAACAATGATCAAAATATTTCAGCATACCTGCACTTTTCAGACGATTGATCTGCTGCTCGTAAGGACCGTTACTTGCAGCACAGAGACAGTAGTCTTTCTTATATAAATATTCCAGAAGTTCTTCTGCACCTTCCACCGGAACTGCAGTCAGATGAAGCAGTCTGCGGAATTCCTTTTCCATCTCAACTCCATCCGCTTCCAGTCCAAGATGTGCAAGGATTGCCTGCCAGCGCACATAAAAAAGGTCGTCCATTGTCAGTTCTCTGCGCTCAATCCTCTGCCATATCTTATTGTTTTCCTCTGTAAACACAGAAAACATTTCTGATCTGTATTTCAGTCCTGCCTTCTGGAAACACTGCTCCATTCCCCATGCAGCACCTGCATCAAAATCCAGCAGAGTATTATCAATATCCAGAAAAAGAACTTTTATCTTATGGTTCATATAGTTTTCCTCATTTCACCTTACTATATCAATAAGCAGTGTCTATATTTGATGTCACATACATGGAATAATCTTCATCCATCCCCACTGTCAGAAGTGTATCATTATTTACGATTCCAGTAAATATACCGGAGAACTGCTCTCCGGCAGATATCTCTCCTGTGACCTTTACTTCTGTAATCTGTCTGTCATCTGAAAGAATTTCCGCTTTCTCTGAATTGCCTCTTTTGATGTTTCCTACCTCAAGTTCTTTATTCTGGTTATAGGTTACACGAACATTTTCTAATTCAAGTGCTGTGTTGTTCTTAATTGTGATATAAGATACTTCTTTATTAACTGTCTCACCCACTTTATTTTTCTGCATCTTTACCATGCCAAAGATTAAAGCTGCTAAAGCTACAGCTGCAAATAAAATTTTTACGTTTCTTTTCATCTGTGTTCTCCTGCTTCCCCTCTTTATATTTACTATCATAACATTCCTGTGAAGATTTTCCTATTCACGAAACATACAAAATCCATTCTACAATCCCGGCAAAGATTATCAAACATTTTTATATGAAGATTCTGTAAAATCTCAATCAAACCTCCGTAAATGCTATTGTTTTCTGAAAATTATAGTGATATACTTCACAGCGTCGACTAAGGATAAAGATTGAATCCAACAAATATCTATTACATTTTAATTATCCCGTTTATGCCTCCACAGAACACTACACAGACAGCAGCGTTACCGGTGCTGATTCCTTCTCCATCGACACTTACCAGATCACCGATGATGGCAAAACTGAAGCTATCGATGACACTTTTACCATCCAGAAATCCGGTACAGATACATCTGCTGACACCACAGATGCTTCTGAGACTGAAGCCGACGCTTCTGCAAATTAAAGGTATCTGAACTCGTATGACTCACACCAGATTTACCGGACTGCTTTCCAGAAAAAAAGCGGTCCGGTATCTTATTTATCTTTTACTTGTCTGTGTGTTCGCTGTTTTTGTCTTTAAACAG
>OGWV01002661.1_pt1 | contig 10856 bp, 10 predicted proteins | sample 1576081 | NCBI WGS metagenome assembly OGWV01 (sample SAMEA3541541, study PRJEB24748) | human gut metagenome | biome: human gut; feature: human-associated habitat; material: faeces | place: China | collected 2012 | reverse complement strand
GAGTTTAAAGAATCTATTTCTGTCATAATAACGTCCTTTCCTGATTGTTTTTGTCTGGAAATAGTGTACCACATTTTACGGAAAAAGAGAAGAGAGCATCCAGGTACACAGATGCCAGGGCCTGTATTGACAGGGGAGTAAAATCCGGTGTATCATGTTAGAAGTCAGCACCCGCGTACACGGATGCTGCAGTTAGAAAATGGAGGATGGTATGGTAGCATTAAAAATCGAAGATATTAAGTGCAAAAGCAATCGTAAAGATGGCAATCGAAAACTTCAAGAACAGAAAACCGGAACTGGTACATATCCCGGATATGAAACAGAAAGCAACCGTTGGATATTCTGTAGAAGCAATCGTCAAAACTCTGGATGGCGTTGCAAACTCTCAGGTTGATGAGATGGGAACAACAAAACCGCTTCTGGAGTGTATCACATCCGGTGTTATCCGCGGTGCAGTTGCCATGGTTGGATGTAACAACCCGAAAGTAAGACCGGATACAGCCCATATCGAGCTGATGAAGAAAATGATCGCAAACGATATCATTATCATTGCTTCCGGATGTTCTGCCTCCTTTGAGCTCGTTGTACATGTCGTTGCCCTCACGGGTACGCTCACCAACACCGGCGAACACGGAGTTGCCACCGTGGGCCTTGGCGATGTTGTTGATCATCTCCATGAGAATAACGGTCTTGCCAACGCCGGCGCCGCCGAAGAGGCCCATCTTGCCGCCTTTGGGGAAGGGAACCAGAAGGTCCACAACCTTGATGCCGGTTTCGAGGAGCTCAACCTTGGTGTTCTGCTCAGTGAATTTGGGAGCAGGACGGTGGATGGGGTAGTACTTCTCAGCGTTGATGGGTCCAAGGTTGTCCACAGGACGGCCGAGGACGTTCATGATACGGCTGACGGAAGGCTTGCCCACAGGCACCATGATAGGATGGCCGGTGTCAACAACTTCCATACCGCGGACGAGGCCTTCCGTAGCATCCATGGCGATGGTGCGGACAATGTTGTCGCCCAGGTGCTGGGCAACTTCACAGACGAGGTCCGGGGCATTCTCGTTGTTTGGGTTTTTGATCTCCAGTGCCGAGAGCAGAGCCGGAAGCTTTCCGCTTTCGAACTCCACGTCAACAACGGCACCGATGACCTGTACGATTTTACCGATGTTTTTTTCTTCCATGTTGGCTCCTTACCCGTTCAGTGCTTCCGCACCACCGACGATGTCGATGAGCTCACTGGTGATGGAAGCCTGCCTTGTCTTATTGTACAGCAAGGTAAGCGACCTTATCAGGTCATTGCAGTTACGTGTGGCATTGTCCATGGCAGTCATACGAGCTGCATTCTCACTGGCAGAGGTATCGAGCATGCCCCTGAAAATCTGCACCTTGATGTACTGGGGAAGAATAACTCCGAGGAGGGACTCTTCACTGGGTTCATAAAGGTATTCGCAGTTGGGGCCTTGCTTGGGTTCTTCAGCTGCTCCTTCGTCAGCCTCGGGCTTGACGAAGGGAAGAAGCTGGATGAGGCGGGGAGGCTGAGACGCCATCGAGATAAATTCGCCGTAGATGAGGAACACCTCATCCACATCACCCTCGGTGTACTGATGAATAAGCTCCTGCGCAACGGTGCTGGCCAGGGAGAAATCCAGGCTGCCCATGCAGTCGACGTAGGAAGACATCATCTCCACGTTGGGATTGCGGCGAAACGCATCGCGACCCTTGCGGCCGACGCAGGCCACGCGAACCTTGAAGCCTTCCTTGATTTTGGAAGCTGCAAGCTTGGCGGTCCTGTCGATGATGGCGGCGTTGAAACCGCCACACAGGCCACGGTCGGAGGTCACGACGATGATGGCGCAGTTCTTTTTCTCAGGATGCTCCATGAGGAGAGGATGAGAAGATCCTTCAACCTTGCTGGCCAGTTCGGTCAGCACATCCTGGTATTTTTCCGCATAAGGACGGAATCTTTCGATTCTCGCCTGAGCGCCGCGCAGCTTGGCAGATGCGACCATATTCATGGCCTTGGTGATCTGCTTCGTCTTGCCGACGCCTGCGATCTTCAGCTTAACATCTTTCAGTGAAGGCATGGTACCTCCGGTTAGGCTTTGTAGCCCTGCTTGAATTGCTCAATGGCGCTGTTCATAGAGGCCTTGAGCTCATCAGTGAGGACCTTTTTGTCACGGATGGTATCCAGAATATCCTTCTTGGTATCCCTCATGAAGCTGAGGAAGGCGTCTTCGAAATCACGCACCTTTTCAACCGGCACATCGTCAAGATAGCCGTTGGTGGCAGCGTAGATGGAAGCGACCTGTTCCTGGGCAGGCATAGGACGATACTGAGGCTGCTTGAGGAGTTCGACGAGACGGGCGCCGCGTTCGAGTTTGGCCTTGGTGGCCTTGTCGAGGTCGGAACCGAACTGCGCGAAGGCAGCCAGTTCACGATACTGGGCGAGGTCAAGACGCATCGTACCGGCAACCTGCTTCATGGCCTTGATCTGAGCGGCACCGCCGACTCGGGAGACCGAGAGGCCGACGTTGATGGCGGGACGCACACCAGCGTTGAACAGGTTGGGTTCGAGGTACACCTGACCGTCCGTAATGGAAATAACGTTCGTCGGGATGTATGCGGACACGTCACCGGCCTGGGTTTCGATGATGGGCAGAGCCGTCAGGGAACCGCCGCCGAGTTCGTCGCTCATCTTGGCAGCACGTTCGAGCAGACGGGAATGCAGGTAGAAGACGTCGCCGGGGAAAGCTTCACGTCCGGGAGGACGACGGAGCAGCAGGGACATCTGCCTGTAGGCCACAGCCTGCTTGGAAAGGTCATCGTAAATGATGAGGGCATGCTCGCCCTTGTCACGGTAGTACTCAGCCATCGTGCAGCCGGAGTAAGCGGCAATGTACTGCAGAGGAGCAGGTTCGGATGCCGTAGCGGAGATGATGGTGGTGTACTCCATGGCGCCGTACTTGCGCAGCGTATCGGCAACGAGAGCAACGGTGGCTTTCTTCTGGCCGATGGCGACGTAGAAGCAGTGGATGCCCGTTTCCTTCTGAGCAAGGATGGAGTCGATGCACACAGCGGTCTTACCGGTCTGACGGTCGCCGATGATGAGCTCACGCTGGCCGCGTCCGATAGGAGTCATGGCGTCGATGGCTTTCAGGCCGGTGGGCATAGGCTCGCACACGCTCTTACGGGCGATGATGCCGGGGGCCTTGATTTCCACGGGACGGACTTCGGTAGCTTCGACCGGTCCGAGACCGTCGATGGGCTGGCCGAGCGGGTTAAGCACGCGGCCCGTCACCTTGTCGCCAACCGGCACGGAGAAAATCTTGCCGGTACGTTTGACGGTATCGCCTTCCTTGATGCCTGTGTCAGGGCCAAGAAGGGCAACACCGACGTTGTCTTCTTCCAGGTTCAGAACCATGCCCATGACGCCGCCAGGGAATTCGAGGAGTTCCATGGCCATGGCGTTCTGGACGCCGTAAACACGGGCGATACCGTCACCAATGTAGAGGACGGTGCCGGTCTCGCTCATCTCTACGCGCTGATCGTAGTTCTGAATCTCTTCCTCAATGATTTTGCTGATTTCGTCTGCTTTAATCTGCATGTGCTATTTACCCCTCTTGAAAGTCTCCCTGAGGTTCTCCAATTGCGCGCGCAGGCTCGCATCCAGCACACGATCGCCAACCTTGAGGACAACGCCCCCTAGGATGGAATCGTCGACGTCAAAAGTAAGCTCGATAGGACTGCCGGCTTTCTTCTCAAGTTCGGCCTTATAGGTCTTCTGCTCGGCCTGGGTAAGAGAAATGGCAGTGGTGAGCTTGCCGCGGATGATGCCTTTCACTTCATCCAGCTTTTTGACATACGCCTGGACAATGGCCCGGAAGTAGGCGAGACGGCCTTTGTCAGCCAGCAGATAGCAGAAATTCCGCGTGACTTGATCCGAGCCGATTTTGTCGAGAAGGTCTTTGACGACCTTTTTCTTCTCGGCCACCGTGATGATCGGGCTTTTGAAGACTCTGTCCAAGGCAGGGCTTTCATCCAGCAGGCCTTCCAGAGCTACGAGAGTCTGTCCGCGCTTGCTGATGGTATCTCCGCCTTCGGCTTCTCCCAACTTAAAGGCAGCGCTGGCATAGCGACGGGCAATACGGTTGTCTGTCATTGCAGTACCACCTTCTTTAAGGAGTTATTGATAAGCTTCTTCTGTTCGCTCTTGTTGAGAGAGCTGAGAAGTTTTGTCCGCGTTTCTTCGATGAGCTCATTCGCGATGGTTTCACGCAGCTGCTGAATCATGTTCTGGCCTTCGCTTTCAGCGGCGACCTTAGCCATTTCAACAATCTGCTTGGCCTGTTCATGAGCCTTGGCAATTATCTCCTGCTTGAGTGCCTCGGCCTGCTGCTTGCTCTCCTCGAGAATAGCAGTGCGCTCAGCATCAAGATTCGCGATGTGGGCTTCGATCTCGGACAGGTGGGCTTCTGCAGCCTTGCGCCTGTCGGTCAGGTTGTCGATCCCTTCCTTAATCTTCTTTTTGCGTCCGCTGAAGAAGTTGACGCAAAGCTTGCCTGTGAAGTGCCACAGGAGCCAGACGAAGATAATCAGGTTGACAACACGCCAAGCGAAGTCACCCCATCTCGGAGCTTCATTGCCGCCTTCCGAAGCCAGGGCAGGCGCGGCGCATATGATCGTGACCAGCAGAGCCGGCACCATCAATCCCGCTATGGCTTTATACACGGATCCTTTCCTCAATGCCTCCCACCTCCTGTTATGTGGCTGACTCCACATTGCAACACTCCTATCCGTTAAGTACGCGGGTGGCGAGCTGCTGGGAGAGTTTCCCAATCTGCGAACGCAGTTCGGCAAGAGAAGTCTCCGCTTCGGCGTTAAGCTTTTTGCGGGCTTCACCAAGGATACCCTGGGCCTCTTTCTGCGCTGCTTCAACGAGTGCCTGCTGCTCTTTCTGTCCGGCTTGACGGCCGCTCTCACGAGCAGCGGTCGCATCCTGACGGGCCTTCGTCAGTTCCGCCTCATAGTTTTCAAGACGGTCCTTGGCTTTTGTCTCAAAAGACTCAGCCTCACCACTCAGATTGTCCATAAGGGCTTTTCTGTCGCGGATGATTTTTCTGATGGGTCTGATGAGCAAAAGGTTCAGAACGAAGAGGGTAATCAGGAAATTCGCCAGCTGAAAAAGCATGGTGATGTTTAAATCCAGCACGTTCCTTCCTCCTCTTGGACGAGTATACAGGCTTCGGACTCTTTTCCTACCCATTCCATGTGACTGTGTCAATTAGGTAAATCGACTAAAGACAATAGGTTATCGGATCTGCTTTTTTCTTTTTGCTTTATTTTCAAACTTTTAAGTGAAAAAAGGCACATGGTCCCGAAAACCTTTTTTTACGAATTTTCTTGAAGTTTTTCCGGAGCTGCGCTCAAAGGCCGCACCTTCAGGGGGCAGGGGATGTCTTTATGTAACTTCTGGGAAATTTCCCTGACAATATTTTTTACTGACTGGTCAGTGCTGACGCAATGATGGCTGGCTTCCCTGTAGAGCGGTTCACGGCTTTTTACGACGCCGGCAACTTCCTCGAGCAGCCCCTTTCCCGTGAGTGAGGGGCGCGTGTCTGACATCGGATCCTCAGAGAGGCGCCGCACCAGAACTTCCACAGGAGCCTCCAGGTAGAACGTAACGCCCTTTTCCCTGAGAATTTTTCTGTTTTCAGGAAGGAGTACCATGCCGCCTCCCGTGGCAATTACCAGCCACTCTCCGTCCTGCTTTTTCTCTCCGGAACCGGCGAGCCTCTTCAGTGTCTCGTGTTCCTTCCTCCGGAAGGCGTCCCACCCGTTTTCCTTCACGAAAACATCGATGGAGCACCCGAGATCCCTGGTCAGTTCTGTATCCGTATCCAGAAAGGGGCAGCCGAGGGTTTCCGCCAGACTGCGTCCGATTGTGCTTTTGCCTGAAGCCCTGGCACCCACGAGAAATACGCGCTGCATGGCACTCCTTTCCTCTTTAGAGAATCCTTGGTCCGTTCTCTTCCATGATGGTGGTGAATTCGAGGCGTACGCCTCCCCATCCCGGATAGTAGAGCCCCGGCTCCACAGTCACTGTCATGCCAGGTTTGAGAATACCTTTGGATCTCGGGCTCAGCGAGGGCTTTTCGTGCGTGTCGAGTCCCACGCCGTGACCGAGACTGTGCGTGAAGTGTGCATCCTCTCCGGCCTTTCTGAAAACGTCCATGGCCAGGTTGTAGGCGTCGGACATCGGCATGCCGGGGTGCATGTGCTTGATGGCATTGCTCTGCGCGTCCTGTACGAGATCGCGGATACGCGTGAACTTCGGATCCTCTTTTTCACCGAACCAGAACGTTCTCGTCTGATCCGAGCAGTAGGTATCCACCCGGCAGCCTACGTCGAGAAGCACGGACATATTTTCTTTGAGTTTCTTTTCTCCGGGTATGGCGTGGGGCAGGGCACCGTTTTCCCCGAAGGCGACAATGCTCGGGAAAGCCAGTTCGCTCGCTCCGTGTTCGCGGAAATAGCGTTCGATCATCCAGGAGACTTCCGCCTCTGTCATGCCTTCCCTGATCTCACCCTTGATCCATTTGAGCATGGCGTGATTGACGGCGAAAGATTTTTCAAGGGAGGCGATTTCTTCCGGTTCCTTGATGAGCCTGAGCTCTTCGACCATACCGTCACAGGGTTCAAGAGTGAGCCCCTCGGAAAGTTCCCTGGCAAAGGCGGCGGAAACGGAGCCTGACTCAAAACCTATCCTTGAGCCGCAGCAGGCGAGCAGTCTGCGCAGTGCCTGCGGTATGCTGCCCGAATAGATGTAAATGTCGTTTTCGGGCCAGATAGCTTTGGCCGCGTCGGTATACCGGGCGTCCGTGCACAGGTAGTCCCTGCCGTCACGCGTGATGACAAGAGAGCCCGCGCTTTCATTGAGCTGTACGTCGTGGAGCTCGAATCCCGAGAGATAATAGCGGTTGGATGCATAGCTCACGAGCATGGCGTCGAGGGATCGCGCCGACATCAGTTCCCTCAGTTTTTCTCTGCGCTGGGCAAAAGACATATGCTGACTCCTTTAATTAATTGCTGCCGTCCTGCCCGTTTCCCCTGAAGGGGGATGTCAGCTCTCTGACGAGTTCGGCATCAGCAGGAAGGAAATTCAGACTGCGCGCCTGCCGGTAGTTTTTCCAGACATACCGCTGTCCCTCGCGGCCTGCCGGGCTTCCGCCAAATCTGGTCACATGGAAGAAGCAGAGGTGCACCCGGATGCCGTTTCCCGGGTAGTCGTGCGTTATTTTCCGCCAGAGTCTGGCTTTGAGAACACTGATGCCGAGTTCTTCTGAGAGCTCCCGGGTCAGCGCTTCCAGGGCTGTCTCTCCTGGTTCGAGTTTGCCACCTGGAAATTCCCAGTATCCGGCCATCGGCTTGTCCGGCGGACGCTGGCAGCACAGCACTGTTTCCGGGTCTTTCCAGATGAGACCCGCGGCCACTCTGATGTCACGCAGACCCGTTGTTTCAGGCATCGCTGTCCTTCCCGGCCTCGTTCTCGATGGCGTTTATCTGTGTTTCGAGCTGGGCCATTTTATCCATGAGATCCTCACACTCGCTTTTGAGACTGTTGTATGAGTTCAGAAGAGCCGTGTATTCATCGTTTTTGGCGTACGTCGCTGGGTCGGCCAGCTTCTGCTCGGCGTCGCTTTCCGCGGTCATGACATCGTTGAGGCGGGCCTCGAGCTTTGCGTATTGATCCTTGAGCGGCTTGAGCTTCTTGTGCATGGCGTTGCGGGCCTCTGCTTCCTGGCGCTTGAGGCGCTTCAGCTCATCGCGGCTCATGGAACGCCGCTGGGCGTCCCCCTGATCAGCGGGGGATATGGCAGGCTGTTCTTTCTTTGTCTCAGAGGCGGCTGCTGCCGCTTTGGCGTGCCGGTCGTCATCGTAGGCCTGGAAAGTCGGGAAATGATGGATGCCCTGCTCGTCCAGAGCCCAGATTTCGCATCCCGTCTGGGAGAGCAGCCAGCGGTCATGGGCGACCATGAGCAGTGTTCCCTGGAAGTTCTGCAGGGCCTTGCACAGGGCTTCGCGGCTTTCGAGATCCAGGTGGTTCGTGGGTTCGTCCAGGAGCAGCATGTTGCAGCGTTTCAGGAAGAGCGTGGCCAGCACGAGACGGCACTTTTCGCCACCTGAGAGCACGGACACTTCCCGGTCAAAATAATCCTGACCAAGCAGGAAAAGACCGAGCACGCTCATAAGCTCGTTTTCCGTCGTGTGGGGATCCGAGTTGTGCCTGATCTCGGCGAGAACCGTGGCATCGGGGCGCAGGAGATCCATCTGATGCTGGGCGTAGTATCCGAGCCTCACGCTGGATCCCATCTGGAAGCTGCCGCCTGTGGGGGCGAGACGGCTGGCAAGGATTTTTATGAGAGTTGATTTGCCGCACCCGTTGTGACCCACGAGAGCGATGCGCTGGCCGTTGAAGATATTGAAGGTAAGAGACGGCCACATGGTTTTCCCGTCAGGGAAATGGAAGGCCAGATCAACGGCTGAAACCACCGTTTTTTCGGCGTGCGGGGCTTCGGGCCAGGAGAAACTGAGCTCCTTGCGCTTCGGCTCGGGCCTGTAGCCTTCGAGTTCCTTTTCGAGTTTTTTGACCTGTTTCAGCCGGGAGCCCGCCTGGCGCGCCTTGGTGGCCTTGTAGCGGAAGCGATCCACGAAGGCCATCTTGTGTTCGAGATCGGCCTGCAGGGCCTTGGCTTCCCGTTCCCTCTGCATGTCGTAGTTTTCCTGCAGTTTGAGGAACTGCGTGTAGGTCGCTTTCCGGAAAACGGGTTTCGAGAGACCGAGATAGAGGACGTGCGTGCCCACCTTGTCCATGAATACGCGGTCGTGGGCGACGAAGACGAGCGAGCCCTGAAAGCCCATCAGAAAGTCTTCCAGCCATTCCACGGCGTCGATATCGAGGTGGTTCGTCGGTTCGTCGAGAAGGAGGACGTCAGCGCCGGCCGTCAGCACGCGGGCGAGCTTGGCGCGTTCGCGCCAGCCGCCCGAAAGCTCTCCCAGGCGGAGATGCCATTTGGCTTCTGAAAATCCGAGGCCGGAAAGCACTTCCTTGGCCCGCTGCTCGGGGTTGTAGCCGTATATGGCCTCGAGTTCGGCCTGCTTGTGCATGAGTCTTGTAAGCTCGGCCTGATCCTTCGCTTTGGAGGCTTTTTCCCAGGCATCCCAGAAATCGCTCCAGTCATGAACCACATCGAGCACGTAGGTGAGCAGGGGCGTTTCCAGGTTTTCCTTGGACAGTTCCTGCTCCACGTAACCGAGCCGGCACCCCTTAGGAATGGAGATATGCCCGCCGTCAATGCTTTCCACGCCTGCTATCATGCGGAGGAGCGTGGACTTGCCCATGCCGTTGGGGCCGCAGACGCACAGATGCATCCCCGATTCGATGTCCAGCGAGAAGTTGGAAAAGATGTCGCGCCCGCCGAAGGACTTGGAAATTTCCTGTAATGTGATTTTCAAAGCAGTCCCATCCTGTGGTTTCCGGCCATGGTTTCACGCATGCCTTCATCAAGGTCGACGGAGGGTTCAAAGCCGAGTTCCGAAGAAATACGGGCGCTCGATCCTGTCCAGCCGCACTGTCTTGCTTCGCGGAACTTGTCGATGTTCCAGTTTGGGGCGCGTTTCGCTCCGAGCTTTCTGGCAGCGTAGCCCGCTGCCGTACAGAGGACCGCTGTAAGCCCCATGAACCATAAGGGCAGCCGCAGAATGCGGGGTTTTCTGCCGATAGCCCTGGATGCGGCAAGATAAATGTCCTTCATGGAATAAACCCGGCCGTCGTTCAGGTGGTAGACGCCCGAGGCCCGGTCCTGGCAGCAGAGCATGATGGCCTGCGCCACATCGCGGACGTGCATGGCGGAAACCGGGAATTTTCCGCTGAGCCCCGGAAGGACGGCAAGGCCTTTCTGGAGGCCTTTGTAGACAGGGAGCATGCCCCTGTCCCCTGAGCCGTAGATGATAGGAGGCCGGACGATGACCAGCCTGTCACCAAGGCTGGCTCTGAGAATGTTTTCGGCAAGACGCTTGGACCAGCCGTAGGCGGACACAGGAAGACCGGCATCTGCCTCACTGACTCCCTCTTCCGTGCAGCAGGGACCTGCCGACGAAAGCGAGGAGACATGGATGAACCGCCGGGGACCGTCCTTGCCGAGTCTGGAGCAGGCTTCCGCCAGGCTGGCCGCAGCCCTGGCATTGGCGCTGAGGTAATCCTGCCAGCCGAGACCGAAGAGCAGTGCGGCCATATGAATGACGGTATCCGAACCCCTGATAGCCTCGCTGAGGCCTGCGCTGTCCGTGAGACTGACCTGGACGGTTTTAATGGAAGGGGGAAGATGGGAAATATCGGATGTGGGACGGACGAGAACGGTGACGGAAGCTCCCGCGTCTGCAAGCAGAGGGAGAAGATGACTTCCGACAAAACCCGTGCCGCCAGTGATGAAAATGCGGCGGCCGTTCAGGAATGCGAAGTTCACAAAATTTCCTTGCGATAGATTCTGTAGCGTTTGGTGATGCGGCCGGAGAAGTCTTCAATGAGATCGTCGACCGCAGCATTGTCCTCGAGCACCCAGGAACCTTCCACCCATTCGAAGTCAGGGGAGCTCTTGGCTTTTTCCAGCATATAATCGAGGACGAGAAGGGGCAGGCCGAGCAGTCTGTATTCTTCCCTGATGCCGAAAAGGATGATGCGGTATCCCCGGCGGGAAAGCTTCCTAGTCCTGAGAAAATGCCACGGGGCCAGAAGCCCTATGCCGCCGTTGAGGCGCTTCAGGAGCGGGGTGTAATCGGGAAAGGCGACCATGCCTCCGGCG
>OGWV01002655.1_pt1 | contig 10868 bp, 9 predicted proteins | sample 1576081 | NCBI WGS metagenome assembly OGWV01 (sample SAMEA3541541, study PRJEB24748) | human gut metagenome | biome: human gut; feature: human-associated habitat; material: faeces | place: China | collected 2012 | reverse complement strand
GTGGGAATTTTGCCCAGCAGGGTGATGTGGCCTCCGACGGCCAGCGGCGCGAGAAAGTCGAATGCACAGCCGTAGGCGTGTGCCAGAGGCAGGAACGAGAGCGTGCGTCCGCCGCGCTGGAAATAGTTCGTGCCGGTTTGGGTGTTTATGGCTCCTCGGGCGAAGAGCACGTTGCCCGTCAGGTTATTGACCGAGAGCATGACGCCTTTCGAATATCCGGTCGTTCCCGAGGTGTAGTTGAGCAGGATCATCCGGTCGTTGGGAATCTTGTGAAAGCGGATATGCTCCGGTCCGAACCCTTTCGGATAGGCTTTGCGGAAGTGATTTTCGCGGTTCTTCTGGAAATCCGTCAGTTTCTTCGGATCCCGGCGCTCGTAGATCGCGTTCAGGTCCGTGAGCGAGAAGACGGCTTCGACTTTCCGGATCTGGTCGGCTTCGATCGCGTCCCAGAACGTGTCGCCCAGGAAAAGCAGTCGGCTTTCCGAATGGTTGATGATGTGGATCACGTCGTTGGCATGGAAATCCTGCAGAATGGGCACGATGACCGCGCCGTAAGTGATCGTGGCGATGTAGGTGATGCACCAGCGGGGATTGTTGCGGCCGATCAGCGCAATTCGGTCGCCCTGCCGGATGCCCGCCTCGTCGAAGAGCAGATGCAGCTTGGCGATCTCGGCGCCCATTTCCAGGTAGGTGAAGTTCTCCTGCTTGAAATAGTCGGTCAATGCCGGCAGTGCATAGTTCTCCCGGAAGCTGGTTTCGTAAATATTAATCAGGTTTTCGCGTAACATAGAATTTTCGGTATCAAGTAGTGGATAATTCAATTTTTAGGGCGAAACGCCTGTCCCGGGGGGACTGGTGTCCGGCCGGATTCGGGTTATTCTTCTTAACCTCTTCCGGCAAAGATAATATATGCCGGGAACAAAGCAAATTTCGTGTGTTTCGCTTTTTGACAGTTCGTACAAATCGGTATTCGTTGCGAGCAAATATATGAAAATCTATCCAATCGGTAAAATACCCGTTTTTTGTCGGAAGAATTCGGGGATGCCTTCGTTTTTATTTTACAAGGCCGTTTCAGCCGGTTTCGACAGATCGGATCGCAGCGGAAACAGACACAAATAGATCGAAATCGGACAATACAAGCGTGTTGAATAATGGCGATTTCCGGCTCGCTATTTACCGTGGATTGAATGTCCGATCTGAAACGGGCGGATGAAGCGATCCGAATGACCGTGCTCCATTAATTCCACACTCAATCATCTTTAGCCCCTGACATGAAATTCCAATCTTTTCTGATAATTTATCCTGTGTTAATCCCTTTGCCTTTCTTAATTCTTTGATTCTTTTTCCACTTTTCTTAATATCGTAATAAAACATCTTTTTCCTTTCTGGAAAAACCAGAAAGTTTTGTTGTCTGCACCTGACAATTTAATTACAAAATATAGTTTTCATATGCGAAAATAAAAGAGACGCAAAAGGAAAACCAGTAAAGTAACTCTACTTCTAACTGATTTTTCCCCTGCGTCTCTGGTGCTCCTACAGTTTTCTTTTTTTGTCTTGTAAACTGCATGCCCTTATCAGGTGGGCATATTTAATTTTTTATAATAAACTATATCATTGTTCACTTGTGATTAATAAAATCCACATTCATAATCATATGGTGAACGATAAGTTTTTTTCTTCTGTAATTTGTTCAATTCATTCTTTGCAGCACTGTTATTCGCCGCTGCTTCTGAAATGGTCTTGTACAATCTGGATTCTCTAAGTTTTATTGAGCCTCGCTTGTCTGTAAAACAAACCTGATAAAATCCACTTGATATATTAACAATCACCACTTCTTTTATGTGCATTCCATTTTCCACAATGTACACATGCTCTCCAATGCCATACTTGTAAATCAATTCAACCACCTCACACAAATAGTTTTCCGTTAATCATTCTCTCTGCCACATATTTCTCATCTATCTTTTTAAGAGTCAGTACCCTCTTGCATCTATTGCACTTGATAGACAAATTTAATGTTCCTGCATAATAGTCAAACATTTTTCTTTTACAGTCCTTGCAACAGAATGATATCTTCATAGAATTGCTCATTCCTTATTCACTTCCTTTAATCAGTATTTTTGTGTTTACAATAAATACCTGCTTGATAAGGGAAATAAATCCTGCAGATAATACGCTAGTATTCCGTAGCACTTTCCGTGCCCTAGCTTAGCTGATCTCACACCCCTTTTAAGAATGTAACTAAACTATATCGAAAAAAGCATCATCATTCTATAGCGTATACGCCATATTTCGAAAATTTGTTCGTTTCTATAGTTTTTTACCATTTGTAGCGACCGAAGTATAATATCGGATATTTCTTTTAAAGAATTCCTGCTCCTTTTCAAACTTAATCTGTTCTGCTGTCTTTTCCGTGTACAGCTCATCAACCGTAACTTCCAGACATTTTGCTATTGCAAACAATGTAACTGCAGATGGATCCGACTTTCCAGTTTCAATTCTACTGATTGTGCTTGTTTCAACTCCTATTGCATTGGCTAACTGCGTTTGACTTATGTCTTTCTTATTGCGAAGCTCAGCTATGTTATTTATGTAATGTTTATCCTTCATCTTAAGCATAATTATCACTCCCGTTATGTATAATTTTTACATTTATCAAAAATATATGATAGAGTAGGGTACACGGCCCACTGTTCAAATTATACCTGAACGATTGTCCAATAAACGGGACTTATAAAAATAAAAGACACCTACGTCTAAACGTAAGTGCCTTTCAACCGAAATCGATTCGGTTATCTCTGTATTAGTATATTACCATATCACTTTAATTATTACAATATTATATACTATTTTTTGTTAATTTTCTTTATCAAAGGAATGATATTTTATTGTTTTTTTAGGTAGATTTTTTAATATTTCTAAATCTTCTAAACTTTTTATTCCCATTTGTCCTCTGATATTATCAAAGGCATTTGGTTGTACTAAACCTTTTAGTTTTTCTAATTTAACTTGAATTTCTTCCATCATATTTTTATATTCTTTATCTGGCAAATAGTATTTAAAATACACTAACAAATCAATAATTCTTTTTTCTGACTCTCTTGAATATGATTTCCTTAACTGCTTTATATATTTTTCCTTTATTTTTCCTTTATTTGGATTATTTTTCACTTCATTTTGTATTAAGCAATTCTATTTCATAAATACCTAGAGGCTGCCCTTTAGAACAGCCTCTTTGATTATTTCATATTTCCTAAATCTGATATATCCACTATATATGCTTTTTTATCAAATGTAATTAACATCTTGTTTTCTTTTTCCATCAAATAAAAATTCATGTTCTCCCAACTTTTGACCGGAATATTTATTTTTAGCCATTCCTTTTTTTCAAGATTTATCAAATACATTATTCCATTTGAGCCGGTATTAAACATTGCATATTTTTCTGATGCACCAATAGGTTCAATTGTTTTTTCATTAGTTTTAATCTTAAATTTAGTGCCTTCAATTATATTTTCAATTGTCATTACTTTTTTGTCAAAAGAATAAGTATGGTTGAAGTTTATATCTGTTTGTGTGCTGAAAAATTCCTTCTCAACTTTTCCGTTTTTCAGATTTATTAAATATTTACTATAATATTCTGTTTTTTCTTTTGTAAACGGTTTACCCAAAGTTAATATATGGTAATCATCCACAAAACTTATTTCATCAACTGTTGCATATCCGTTTATAAGATTTTTGTTGAATTTCTTTTCAGTTTTGCTGTCCAAATCAAATATTGCCCAATATCCTTTTGATCTGAAATTACAAAGAAGTGTTTTTCCATTTGGAGACATAACAAAATTACAAATCATTTTATCATTTGATATTTTCACAATCTCATTTGTATCCAAATCAATTTCTGCAATTGTTTCATTTTTGACTGTTCCATTTTTTACCTTATATAGTGCTGCATAAATTGTCCTTCCATCAACAACAGGAAAAACCTCGCTTATTGCACCTTTATAATTAAATCCACAAATTTCTTTGTCCTTTATAATGTAGTCAAAAGAAAAATCCTCATCATTGTATTTTCCCTGAAATCTGTTAGCCTGTTCACTAAGCAGCCTGTTATTTTTTACAGAGTATACATTTTTAACATTTTCAGAATCATCTTTGCTGTATTCCAATATGAAGGTTTCATTCCTTCCCACAACTTCCATGTTATCGCTTAATTTAATTTCTCCTTCCGGTGTTTTGCATTCTTTTGTTTTTTCACTGTTTTTTGTAGTCTCCAGTTTGACTTCCTGCACCTTTTTAATTCCAAATACTCCCTGTAAAAATTCTCTAAAGGAATCAGATGTGCTTGCTCCAACAGTTATTCCTGTTGCGCAAACCACAACCATTACCAAACTTACTGCTGCCCATTTCATTTTTCTTATTTTTATAAACTTACCATTGTTCTCTTCACTTGACATATTGATTTCCTGATTAAGTAATTCTTTTTTCCAACTTTCCGGAGTTTTAATTGTATCCAATTTTTTTAAATTCATATTTGCCTCCAATCTCCAATTTTTTTGGTTATAATCTCTTAAACCTGCTTTTCTAAAATTTTTGCAAGTTTTTCCCTACCTCGTTGTAATCTTGATTTCACGGTATTAACACTTAATTGAAGAATATCTGAAATTTCTTTTGTACTATATTCCTGATAATAATAAAGAACTAAAACTTCACGATATTTTAAAGATATTTTTCTCAACGCCTTTACCAGAATTTCTGTATCATTATCTAATTGTAGTCCATTAGTTAAATTATTCTGCATTCCTTCCAGCCTGTCCTTTTCTAAACCAACGGATACATTTCTGTTCCAAAAGGACTTATGATAATCATTACACTCATTTCTAGCCACCTTAAGCAACCACGCTTTTAAATGTTCACTGTCATTAAAATTTTTTGAACTCTTATAAAGCTTGATAAATGTATTTTGAAAACAATCTTTAGCTGCTTCTTCATTTTGTGTCCATACCACACACATTCTTGTTATGTGATCAGAATATTTTTCTATAACTTCTTCATAGCTCATGCCGGCATATTCTTTATACATGTAATTCCTCCCTTCTGATTTATTTGAAAGTTTTCTCTTTCTATATAGAACACGATTGTTTTCAAACGTTGGGTGCAAAATTTCAAATTTTTGTTTTTGTTTTTAATTTAACACACTAAATTTCAAATATTTTTTCATAATGTAAAAATAAGGAAGCCACTATGCTTCCTTATCATCACCCAATGTTTGCTGATTATAAAACTTTATTATGATAGTAGATAATTCAACAAACTATGTATTTCTAATATTTCACAATGTATCTTTTTTCAGCCACATTGTATAATCTTTATATTTCACTGTCAAGATTTATTTTTCTCAATCGTAACTATAGTTATTTTCTGATTATGTGACTTTGTAAAATATTCATTTTAAGCTTTTTGTGATTTACTGTTTTATATTTTTATCTAAACGGCAACTTTTCATCTCCAAAGTCTCTTATAGGTTTAAATCCTCCAATCTCTTTTTTCTGCTCCTTTACCTCATTGCTCTTTTTCATGATTTCTCCATAAAGCTGCTCCCTGAACTCCTTTGTTACCGGATAGCATACTTCTGAATACTCTGTCTTTCCATCTTTACCTTCGGTGGTTTTTGTCGGCATCGCAACAAAGCTTCCTTTTTCACTTTCAATTACTCTAACACCATCTATCACAAAGCACTTGTCTATGTAAATTTTTCCGATGCTTTCTATCTTTTCATTAAAATTGCATGGGTACATTGCCACTGAAACACTAACCTTATCTTTTCCAGATGTTATATTAAGTTCCTTCGCATTGCTTTCATATGCCTTTATGATGTTATCGTACAATTCCTTTCTAAACTCTGCTGTTGTTGGATAAAAGTAATTTTTGTAAACTGGATTTCCCTGTTCATCCTTTTTACTTGTTTTATATCCTGGCATTGCCACAAATGTTTCTCCATTTTTTGTTTCCCTGATTGTAATGTCTGTTAACTTAAAGCTTTCTTCAAATACCACTGAAACAAAAGCCTTTGTACTCCAATTTTCTTTTTCTAACTTGTTTACTTTTATACTATAATTCATAGCTAGTCTCCTTTCCTTAATTCCTTTTTCTTATTTTTATAAATATAATTTTTTAACCATGTATGGTTATGATATATTAAAGCCATCTGATTTAAGAGTTAGTGTTGCTATACCTTAGGGTTCTTATTTTCCTGGTCTACATATCATCACCAATCCTCCATTATGATAATTACCCAAACATACTCCGTGTGCCTCATCCACAGCCTCAACCATTTTTCCGTTACCTACATAAATACCCACGTGGCTTATGTTTTTGTATCTTCCATTGGTTGTATAGCTATAAAATATCAGGTCTCCTGGCTGTATGTCCTTTTCCTTGACTGTTTTGTCCTTAAGTCCTTCTGCTTCCGCAGCTGCAGTTGTTGAACCATTAAATGATATGTCTACACCTGCTGATTTCCACCCATAGAATGCCAGTGAGCTACAGTCAAATGCTTTTCCACTGTTTCTTAAGCTCTGACTGTATGGATATCCAACCTTTGACAATACAAAGGATGCCACTGTCTTTTGTGTTGGATCTGTTATTTTGTCTGTTATGCTTGTTATCTCCTGTGCTGTAAGACTTCCCTGCAAGCCACTTAACTGACTTCCACCTGTCTGACCGCCTGACGGATTACTTGTAATGCAGGCACTCATCAGCTTATTAAGTGTTTCCTGTCTTTCCTCGTCAAACTGATACTCCACTGACATTTCCGTGTAGCTTTTTAATGTAATTCTCACTTCAAGGTACTTTTTCTTCTTTTTTCCCTTTTTCTCTGTTACCTTTTCTGTTGTGTACCTACACATGTCATCAAACACCGCCTTTAAATTCTGCTTGTTTGTTTCATTCATTTTTGTTGCCGTGTTTTCGTAACCGTATTTCACCATGTACACGCACATGATGTCATAGTAGTTTGATGGCTCGCTGTTCATTCCCTCGTAGTCCACATACACCTTTCTGCCCTCATCCGCATCCTTGTGTTCATCCACCAGTGTCTGTATTTCCTGATTAAATTCAGATACATACTGCGTTGTCACTGTCTGTATTGTATCTCCGCTTTCAAGTGGTGGAAGAAATATTGCAAATGGTGAATTGTAAAGAACTGCAATGATAGCGAACACAATTCCTGTTGCGACCATCACCACTATGAGAATCGGAACTACTAATGGTGCCAGTAGTGACATCACCTGCATAATTATGTATGCCACCTTGTTTTTTACAATGCTTCCTACGAGCTTAAACAGACTGTCATTTTGCTCCTCACCAGACTTTAGCTTGTCCATAAAATATTTCATCATTCTGCTCTTTTGCTCTGCCCTGTAAAATGTGTTTTCAATCTTCATTCCCACTGCTTCACCTGCAGCCATTCCTATTAAGGTTCCTTCAGGACCTGCCGCTGAACCAGCAACTGTAGTGCCGGTTTTTACTGCAAGTTTTGTACTTTCCTTTGTCACTTTTTGGGATGTCTTCTTTGCAATGTTTTTTGATGCATTCTTAGCTGTCCTTTTTGCTGACTTTTTGGCAAGCTCTTTACCCTTGGCTGATGTTTTCCTTCTGATTCTCTTGCCTGTCCCTTCCTTTTTTAGCTTTGACGTGCTTATCTTTTTTCGGATTCGATTGCCTTCGCTTATCGCTCCCTTTACTGGCCTTATTGCAATGCCTGTTACCTCAAGTGATTCCTCAATGTTTTCGCTGCCTTCAACATTTTCAGTAATAACTGACTCAGCCATTCTTCCTACTGATGTCGCACTTCTCTTTGCCCTAGTTGCCGTTGACCTGTTGTCAATTTTCGCATCCTTCTTTTTATGAATCTTTCCATTATTTTTCTTATGTATTTCAGTCTTAACTTCTTTTTCCTTGTTGATTTTCATGTTGTCCTCCTTTGTTTTTGATAAAAAATAACGCCAAGCTAGCATTATGCTAACTTGGCGTTTTGTATAAAATTATTATTTACTAATTGAAGTTAATCCAGCCTTTTATCTTGAAGAATAACTAAACCTATCCTTATTTACTCCAACATTGACTAAATAATCCTTTTCTCTTGACCACTCTCCACCCACAGTATTTTCATTAGAAATCAGTTTATTAATAAATTCTATAAAGTCATTAGTTCCTCTACTATTAGCAAGCAGTGTTTTTGTAGCTCCAATATTATTAGCATCAGAAAATACTTTATAGTAATATTCTAACGCTAACTCATTAACTTTCTTTTTATTATATCTATCTAACTTTGCTAATTTGCCGTAAAGCATAGCAATTTGCATAATAGCATTACTCTCGGTACGAGAATACTTCATCTCTCCATTGTCTACTCTTGTTCGCGAATCTTGCTCAGCTTTTTTAGCCCAATCAATCGCCTCAAGTATTTCTCTTTTAGAACCTGTACGTTTATAATTATTAGTAATATATATACTCTTAGCTCTCTGCAACCAGTAGTTAGGATCATTAGCCTTAAGTTGCTTTATGTTTTCATTAGCATAAACATTATGAATAAAACTAGCTGCTCCATATTTAATATTAGTTGTTCCTTTTGATCCAGATATTGAAGAAATAGAAGACTCCGAATATACTCTAGAAAAAACATCATTTAACTTATCAAATTGCAAAAATTCCTTGACGCTATCTATGTCAATTTTACTAAAACTCAATAATATCGCATATATAGCCTCACAAACTTTTTTCTGATGTTCCTTAGCCATTCGATTAGCTATTTCGCTATTTGCCGAAGGATAAATATAGGCACTCAGTATCTGTAATAATCCTAATTTTCCATTACATATCACTTTTATTGTCGAATGCTTTCCTATTTCACCTTTCTTACACTTTTCTTCTTGTATGAAAGGTGTAAATTTGTTAACTATTTTTTTATATTCCTTAGCCAAACCTAATGTAACAATGTCCTCAAAGTAAATTTTATTTTTAATGAGTATCCATATTATTAATTTAAGTTCATCTAAATACATAATAACGTACTTATCAACAAGTTTTCTGTCATAAACGTTGGCAATTCTTAAAGTATTATCCAATAAATTATTTTTTTTATTGAATGTAGCAATCCCTAATAAATTCAACTTTTTATTAATCGCTTGTACATCTTTTTCTAACATTCTTCCGCTTAACGTTTCTTTAATAGCATAATTAATTATTTCCGAATGAAATGTTATTAAATTAACCACATCATCAAAAGAATTAAAAAAGACGCAAACAATATTTTTCTTAGATGGTTCAAACTTTACTAGTAAATTATTAAAACCATGATCATCAAGCGATTCACTGTCAAAAATAATAAGTGCATTATCTTCTTGAAGCAAATCTGCCACATCACCATCAGATAATGATTCCTTTTCAGAAATAAAATAACGATGATAATTAGGATTTTCTTCTAAAATTGCATATGCAAGCATACTTTTTCCCACAAATCTTCTTCCAATTACAACATTAACTTTATCCTGTAATAATTTAATATTTCGAACATATTCAGAAGAAACATAATAAAATGGTAGTTTACTCTTATCTGGTGACAAATCTGCTAAATAATCAAGATTCTTTTCTTTATTTTTTCCAATTCTTTCTAATTCTGTATACTTAAAATTTTCTATATTTCTCTCTATTTGAGCCTGACTCTCTTCATAACATTCAACCAAAAATTCATAAAAAGACTCATAGTCATCACTTGATGTGAGTTTTATTATATGTGATATATTAAACCCTTTCAATTTGTCTTTTTTAAACTCAGACAAGGAATCCGATGTAACATATATGCCTCGAATATCACGTACTTTTTTATTTCTATTTTTATCTGCTAAAACAGAATATTTAATATCAATTTCATCATCCAAGCTACAACCAATATATAATAAATTTTTATTTCCACAATCTGCCGATAATATATCGTGGAACTGTTCGCTTTTCTGAAGACTTGCAATATACTGGCTTTCTGTGAGAATCATCTCATTGTAATCTAAATTTTTGCAAAACATTGCAACATCACCATGAATTTTATATAGTGTTCTACACTCTGGATTTATTGTTCTTTTGTCAAATTTTCTATTTGGATAGAATACTTCCCATCCCCTCGGTTTTGAATCCTCAATACCAGTATCAATATTCAATGTGTATATATATGGCCATTTAATGTCATTTAAAAATCTTAATTGCTGCGGCTTATTTATTTTAACTCTTGTAAAATTTTTAAGATAATATTCAATAACTCCATCTTTAGATGGATTGCTAAATGTATTCTGATAGAATTCAGCAATAGAACTAAATTGCTCTGATTCCAATTCACTCTTATTAATTTTTTTCTTGAGAGATATTTTCTCAATCATTGCATCCTTTAATTCCTTTCCACTGGGAACTTTGCCACCTCTGCCTGTGTTTACACCACGTGTAAATCCTGCCCCCAGTATTGGAACCAAAGTTTCTTCATTAAATGCATGTATAAAAAAATCTTTTGTTTCTTTTGAGTTAATCTTAAGTTCCTCCATATTTTAACCTCCACGTCGTATATCTATTCGATTATTATATCAAATCTCCATCTCTTATTCTATCTTTTTCTTTCAACCACCCATTAATTAAAACTCCTAATCAACTCTACTTATTTCTTTTCCTTTTTCCATCTTCTCATACAGATTAGTATTATACAGCCTGTACAACTCGCTGTCCTTGTCAATCACGTTGTCAAACGGCACCATTCTGCTTCCACATTTTATGAGTCCGCATCCTGACGGTGAGTCTATCACGTAATTAAGCTGCTCCTCTGATAT
>OGWV01002647.1_pt1 | contig 10887 bp, 8 predicted proteins | sample 1576081 | NCBI WGS metagenome assembly OGWV01 (sample SAMEA3541541, study PRJEB24748) | human gut metagenome | biome: human gut; feature: human-associated habitat; material: faeces | place: China | collected 2012 | reverse complement strand
GTCAGCATTTTTCTGTTTCACATTCCCTGTGGGTCTTGGTATTTACTGGATCGCAAGTGCGGTAGTAAGAAGTATTCAGCAGATTCTTATCAATCGCCATCTGAACAAGATGAACATTGATGACCTTGTAAATGAAAACATGAAGAAGATGGAAGCCAAAAGAGCAAAAGAAGGACTTCCGCCGCAGAAGATTACAAATCAGGCACATCAGAGTGTTAAGAATATCAACAAGATCGACAAGGGTATGAGTGGTTCTGATGAAGCGAAACGTGCGAAGAAAGTAGAAGAAGCTTATCAGAATGCTGCTCATGCAAAAGAAGGCAGCATTACCGCAAAAGCAAACATGGTCAGAGCTTTTGATGAGAAAAACAAAAAGAAATAAGAGAGGGAAGGTCGGGGTTTTATCATGAATGAATATATGCAGTTTTCAGCAAAAAACAAAAATGAAGCAATTACAAAAGCATGTATTGAACTGGGTGTTTCCAGTGATCAGCTTGACATTCAGGTAATCAGTGAAGGCAGTTCTGGATTTTTCGGAATTGGAAGCAAGCCTGCGATCATAAAAGCTCGTAAAGTAGAAGATCATTCAGAAGAAAAAGAACTTGAGGAAATCGTAGATTCTGTAAAGCTGGATGCTTTTAAGGACGAGCCGGAGGTGAAAAAGGCTTCACCAAAACCAGCACCGCGGGCATCTGTTAAGGCTTCTCACCATAAACCAGAAGCAAAGACAGAGAACTCCAAAGAAGAAAAACACTCCAAACCGGCCAGAGAGAAACAGCCTAAAGAAAAAATCCACAAGGAAAAACCTGTCAGAGAAACAAAACCGGCAAAAGAAAAACCAGTGAAAGTATCAAGACCGATCGAGGTCATTACAGATCCGGAGGAGATTAAAGAAATCGAAGAGAGAGCTTCTGTGTTCCTTCATGATGTATTCGCATCTATGGATCTTGGTGAAGTTGAGATCACATCCAGGTATAATACAACGGATGGATGTCTGGAAGTCGATTTTGAAGGTCAGGATATGGGAATCCTTATCGGCAAGAGAGGACAGACACTGGATTCTCTCCAGTATCTTACCAGCCTTGTTGTAAATAAAGGAAAAGCTGACTACATCAGAGTGAAGCTTGACACGGAAGATTACAGAAGACGCAGAAAAGAAACTCTGGAAAATCTGGCAAGAGGAATTGCCTATAAGGTTAAGAAAACAAGAAAACCTGTAGTTCTTGAACCAATGAATCCTTATGAGAGAAGAATTATCCATTCTGCACTTCAGGGTAATAAATTCGTAGAGACAGTAAGTGAAGGTGAAGAACCATACCGTCATGTAGTTGTCAAATTAAAAAGATAATAAATCAGCAATGAAAACAGTTCACAACTGAAATAGAAAATGTTATTCTAGGTGAAAGCATGAATAACACGCGATAGACGTGTGCTTTCTCTGGGATAACATTTTTTTTACTTTAATTACAAGGAGACAATATGGAAAAAACAATCGCTGCGATCTCAACAGCTATGAGTGCTTCCGGAATAGGAATTGTTCGTATCAGTGGAGATGAGGCAATGGACGTGATTTCCCGGATTTATCGTTCCAAAAACGGAAAGAAAAATATCAGGGAAGTGCAGAGTCATACCATTCATTATGGATTTATCTATGATGGAGAGGATGTAGTAGATGAAGTTCTGGTTATGATCATGAGAGGTCCTCATACTTATACAGGTGAGGATACCGTAGAAATAGATTGTCATGGTGGAGTCTATGCCATGAAAAAGGTTCTGGAAACAGTGCTCAAAAACGGGGCAGTGATCGCAGAACCGGGAGAATTTACAAAGAGAGCTTTCTTAAACGGAAGGCTGGATCTGTCACAGGCAGAGGCTGTCATGGATGTCATTCAGGCCAGAAATTCAATGGCTCTTAAGAGTTCTGTAGAGCAGCTTAAGGGTTCCGTACAGAGGGCTGTCAAAGAAATCAGAAGCAGACTGCTTTACCAGATCGCATATATAGAATCAGCACTGGATGATCCGGAGCATTATGATCTGGAAGGATATCCACAGGAGCTTGCGAAGATTGTGGATAAAGAAGCCGGAGAAATCACAGATCTGTTGAAAACCGCGGATGACGGAAGAATGATCCAGGAGGGTATCAAGACGGTTATCCTCGGTAAACCGAATGCAGGAAAATCTTCTCTTTTGAACTTTCTGGTAGGAGAGGACCGTGCGATCGTCACAGAGATTGAAGGTACGACCAGAGATATCCTGGAAGAATATATTTCTCTGAATGGTATCACGCTTCGCGTGATCGATACAGCCGGAATCCGAGAGACAGAAGATATAGTAGAAAAAATCGGTGTAGGAAAAGCAAAACAGATGGCAGAGGATGCAGATCTCATTTTGTATGTTGTGGATTCCTCCAGACCACTTGATGATAACGATGAAGATATCATAGAACTGCTTTCCGGAAGAAAAAGCATCGTGATCTATAACAAGACAGATCTGGAACCAGTGGTAAATATGGCAAAACTCCAGGAAAGAACGGGAAATCCGGTAATTCCTGTTTCGATAGTAGAAGAAAAAGGAATCCGCAAACTGGAAGAAGAGATCAAAAATATGTTTTTTAAGGGAGAACTCTCCTTTAATGATGAAGTATATATCACAAATGCAAGACATAAAGCTGCGCTGGAAGAGGCCAGGGAAAGCCTGAAGCTTGTCAAAAACAGCATTGATATGGGAATGGCAGAGGATTTCTTTTCCATTGATCTTATGAACGCCTATGAAAGTCTTGGCCGGATCGTGGGAGAATCCGTAGGCGAAGATCTGGTAAATGAGATTTTCAGCAAATTCTGTACAGGAAAATAAAAGCAATTGATAGAAGAAGGGAAGATAAAAATGGAGGACAGAAGACTGGAAAAAAACTGTGATATTGTTGTAGTTGGAGCCGGTCATGCAGGATGTGAGGCAGCTCTTGCCTGTGCAAGGCTGGGACTTAATACCGTCATGTTTACCGTTAGTGTGGACAGTATTGCGCTGATGCCGTGTAATCCGAATATAGGAGGCAGCTCCAAGGGACATCTGGTAAGAGAACTGGATGCACTTGGTGGAGAGATGGGTAAGAACATTGATAAGACTTTTATTCAGTCCAAAATGTTAAACCAGTCCAAGGGACCTGCGGTACATTCACTCAGGGCACAGGCAGACAAACAGGCATACAGCACAGAAATGCGTAAGACTCTGGAAAATCAGCCAAATCTTACGATCAAACAGGGAGAAGTGACAGAGCTTCTGGCAGAGGAAGGAAAGATCACAGGTGTAAAACTATATTCAGGAGCAATCTATCATTGTCAGGCAGTGGTACTCTGTACGGGAACTTATCTTAAGGCGCGCTGTATTTATGGCGATGTCAGCAATTATACAGGCCCGAATGGTCTGCAGGCGGCAAATTATCTGACAGACTCTCTCAAAAAACTTGGAATTGAAATGTTTCGATTCAAGACCGGAACACCGGCACGAATTGCAGGAAATTCAATCGATTATTCCAAGATGGAAGAGCAGTTTGGAGATAAGAGAGTTGTACCGTTTTCTTTTTCTACAGATCCGGAAAGCGTGCAGATCGAGCAGAAATCCTGCTGGCTTACTTATACAAATGAAAGAACACATGAGATCATCCGGGCAAACCTTGACAGATCCCCATTGTATTCCGGAATGATCGAGGGAACCGGACCAAGATACTGTCCATCTATTGAGGACAAGGTTGTAAGATTCTCAGACAAAAAACGACATCAGGTATTCATTGAACCGGAAGGCCTTTATACAAATGAGATGTATATTGGTGGAATGTCCAGCTCTCTCCCGGAGGATGTACAGGATGAGATGTACCATTCTGTACCGGGACTTGAGAATGCAAGAATTGTCAAGAACGCTTATGCGATCGAGTATGATTGCATCAATCCAAGACAGCTTTATCCAACACTGGAATTCAAGAAGATCAAAGGACTCTTCAGCGGAGGACAGTTTAATGGAAGTTCAGGATATGAGGAGGCAGCAGCACAGGGACTGATCGCCGGAATCAATGCGGCTATGGAAGTAAAAGGACAGGAACAGCTGGTCCTTGACCGTTCGGAGGCATACATTGGTGTTCTGATCGATGACCTTGTCACCAAGGAAAACCATGAACCATATCGTATGATGACCAGCCGTGCAGAATACCGTCTGCTTCTCAGACAGGATAATGCAGACTTACGTCTCCGCAAGAAAGGTTATCAGGTCGGTCTGATCGATGAGGAGACTTACCAGAAACTTCTGGAAAAGGAAGCTGCGATTGCAAGAGAAATTGAAAGAACAGAGCATACGACGATCGGAGGCACCCCTGAAGTGCAGAAGCTTCTGGAGGAAAAAGGAAGTACTCTTTTGAAATCCGGAACGACAATTGCAGAGCTGATCCGAAGACCGGAGCTTAATTATGAAGATCTTGCACCAATTGACAAGGAGCGGCCGTTCCTTCCATGGGATGTAAAAGAACAGGTTGAGATCAACCTGAAGTATGAAGGCTACATCAAGCGTCAGATGAAGCAGGTGGAACAGTTCAAGAAACTGGAAGCAAAGAAGATTCCGGAAGATCTGGATTATGAGAAGGTCGGAAGTCTTCGCATTGAGGCAAGGCAGAAACTGGAAGAATACCGTCCGGTATCGATAGGACAGGCATCCAGAATCTCCGGAGTGTCACCAGCAGATATTTCTGTGCTTCTGGTATATCTGGAACAGTACAGACGGAATGCATAAAGAAGGAGCAGATCAATGGCATATGATTTAACCATACTGGAAGAAGGCTGTAGGGAACTGGGAATCACTCTTGATGAGATCCAGAAAAAACAGTTTACAGATTTTTATGAATATCTTGTAGAAAAAAATAAAGTCATGAACCTGACCGGAATCACAGAATTTCAGGAAGTGCTGGTAAAGCACTTCCTGGACAGTCTTGCCTGCGTGAAAGCTGTAGACATGAGCCGGATAAAAAGAATCATGGATATTGGAACCGGTGCAGGATTCCCTGGTGTTCCTCTCAAAATCGCATTTCCACATCTGGAGGCCTGCCTTCTGGATTCTCTCAAAAAAAGAGTTAACTTTCTCGAAGAAACTTTTCAGATGCTGAAGCTGGAAAATATTACAGCAATCCACGGCAGAGCCGAAGAATATGCGAAAAACAAACAGTACAGAGAGACATATGATCTCTGTGTGTCCCGTGCGGTTTCAAATCTGGCAACTCTGTCAGAATATTGCCTTCCGTATGTAAAGACAGGCGGTTATTTTATTTCCTATAAATCAGGCACTGTACAGGAAGAAGTAGAACAGGCACAGAAAGCAGTCAAAATCCTCGGAGGAAAGATTCAGGATGTTGTGTATTTTCAGCTTCCTGATTCAGAAATCCAGCGTTCTCTTGTGGTAATAGAGAAGATCAAAGCAACACCAGGTCGTTATCCGCGCAAAGCAGGGACTCCGCTGAAAGAACCCCTGTCATAATTTATCGCAATTTATCGCAGCTATTTTCACAAAATCATCACACATTTATCCTATTTTTATCACAACTTTCTCATAGAATATTCCAAGGAACGGACATAAGAATCGTTCCTCAGATAAAAGATGTTTCCGGGTACCCCCTATCTCTGTTTCACCCGGAAACATTTTCTGTTTATGATGAAAAGGAGGAGAATTTTGTGATTGAAGTAAACAATCTGGTCAAACGCTATGGAGACCATACGGCAGTCGACCACCTTTCTTTTAAGATAGAGAAGGGAAAAATCTACGGCTTTCTCGGGCCGAACGGAGCCGGTAAATCAACGACTATGAATATGATCACCGGTTATATAGCATCTACGGAAGGTACAGTGACCATCGATGGTCATGATATACTGGAAGAACCGGAACAGGCAAAGAAGTGTATTGGTTATCTGCCGGAAATGCCACCTCTTTATTTCGATATGACAGTGCTGGAATATATGAATTTCGTCGCTGATCTCAAAAAAATTCCAAAAGACAAAAAGAAATCCATGGTTGAAGAAGTCATGGAAATGGTCAAAATTTCAGATATGAGAAATCGTCTGATCAAAAATCTGTCCAAAGGTTACAGACAGAGAGTAGGACTTGCACAGGCAATTCTTGGATATCCGGAAGTTATCATTCTTGATGAACCGACAGTAGGACTTGATCCGAAGCAGATCATAGAAATCCGTGATCTGATCAAAAGTCTCAAGAAGAAACATACAGTCATCCTGAGTTCGCATATTCTTTCTGAAGTAAGTGCAGTCTGCGACTATGTACTGATTATTTCTCATGGCAAGCTGGTTGCAAGTGATACACCGGACAATCTGGGAAAACTTGCACAGGGCTCCAACAATCTTTCGCTTCTTGTAAGAGGAGACCGGGACAAAATCCGTATTCTTCTTGGAGAAATTCCAGGAATTAAGGAAATTTCAATTACTGCCGACAAGGATTTGGATGGCTGGGCAGTGAAACTCTCCACAGAAGAAAATACAGATATCCGTGAAGATGTTTTCTTTAAGATGGCAGAGAACCATTATCCAATTCTGGAAATGCAGTCCAGAAAAGTATCACTGGAAGAAATTTTCCTGGAGCTGACTGAAGATACGAAGAAGAAGCCTGAGGCTACAGAGAAAGAGGGGGAAGATAAATGACAGCAGTATATAAGAGAGAACTGAGAAGTTATCTCACATCTATGGTAGGATATTTATTTATCTTTTTTATCCTGCTTCTTACAGGTATTTATTTTTCAGCATATCAGTTAGGGGCAGCATATCCCAAATTTGAATATACCTTAAGTGCACTGACCTTTGTATTTCTGATCAGTGTTCCGATCCTGACAATGAGAGTTCTGGCAGAAGAAAGGAAGCAGAAAACAGATCAGCTGCTTTTGACAGCACCGGTTTCCGTTGGACAGATTGTTCTTGGCAAATATCTTGCACTGGTAACGATCTTTGCGATTCCGATGCTTATTATGTGTTTTTACCCACTGTTGATGTCAAAATTCGGAACTGTATCTTTTGCAGGAGCATACACAGGTATTCTGGGGTTTTTTCTTCTGGGCTGTGCAAACCTTGCACTTGGAGTGTTTGTATCTTCTCTGACTGAGAGCCAGGTAATTGCGGCAGTTCTTACCTTTGTATTTTTGTTTGCATTTTATATGATGAATGGAATCTCCTCATTCTTTTCAGAGGGAGCATTGTCTACGTGTATTACATTTGGACTTCTGATTCTTGCAGCAGCACTTATCATATACACAATGATCAAGAACCTTCTGATTTCTGCAGTTGTGTGTGTGGTCGGAGAGATCATTCTTGCAGTTGTGTATATCGTAAATTCTTCCTTTTTCTCGGGAGGAATTCAGAAGGTACTGAATATTGTAAATCTTAGCAGCCATTTTGATAATTTTGCCAATTCAATCTTTGACATAAAGGGAATTTTATATTTCCTGTCTGTGATCGCAGTTTGTCTTTTCCTGACTGTACAGTCTGTTGCGAAAAGACGTTGGAATTAAGGAGGCTGGAAGATGAAACTGAAGGAAAAGTTTAACAAAAAAGACGGGCAGAACAAGAAAGAAAAGAAGCCGTTAAAACAGAGGATTCGAGAATCCATGAATGGAAAATATCTCAGAAACGGTTCCTACAGCGTTATGATCAGTGCGATTTTTATTGTGATCGTGATCGTGATCAACATGATCGTAGGATCTCTGCCATCCAAATACACAGAATTTGATGTAAGTTCACAGAAGCTGTACAGCATCGGTGATGAGACGAAATCTTACCTTAAGAAACTGGATAAGGACATCACAATCTATCAGGTTGTCCAGAGTGGTTCCGAGGACGAAACCTTAAAGAAGCTTCTGGAGAAATATGCAGAGGAATCTTCACACATCAAGGTTGAGACCAAAGACCCGGTTGTAAATCCGAAATTTACATCTCAGTATACGAATGATGAAGTGTCCGCAAACAGTCTGATCGTTGTATGTGGTGACAGAAGCAAGGTAGTATCTTACGACACTATTTATCAGTCTTCCATGGACTATAATACCTACAGCTATACAACAACAGGATTTGACGGTGAAGGACAGATTGACAGTGCAATCTCCTATGTAACCTCCGAAAACCTTCCGATCCTGTATACACTTGACGGACACGGTGAGAAAGAACTTGATTCTACATTAAAAGAAGATATCGAGAAGGCAAACATCGATATTCAGTCGCTGAACCTTCTGACAGAAGAGAAAGTACCGGACGATGCGGCCTGCCTTCTGATCAATGCTCCGACAAGTGATATTTCCGAGACAGAAAAAGATGCGGTCATTGAGTATCTGGAGAATGGCGGAAAGGCAATGATCTTCTCTGATTATACAGAAGAAGGCATGACAAACTTTGATGCCATACTTGCAAATTACGGAGTACAGAGAACAGAAGGAATAGTGGTAGAGGGCGATTCACAGCATTATGCACAGATGCCGTATTACCTGGTTCCTACAGTCAACAGTACAGATGCGATCACAGATTTTGCTTCCAAGGGATATTATGTGCTGATGCCTACAGCACAGGGTATCCAGAAAACAGATGATGTGAGAGATACGGTAACGATAGAGAGTCTTCTTACTACATCAGACAGTGCATATTCCAAGATAGATGTAAACAGTGGAAGCATTGAAAAAACAGATGATGATATCGAGGGACCATTTGATCTTGGTGTAAGCATCACAGAAACTCTGGACGATGATAAAGAAACACAGATTGTTTATTATTCTTCTTCCAGCCTGATGGACAGTCAGATCAACCAGATGGTATCAGGTGGAAATGAGCAGATGATCATGGAATCCTTAAGCTGGATGTGCAGTTCCGATGAGACTTCTACGATCTCTGTTCCGGCAAAGGATCTCCAGATTTCCTATCTGACCCTTACAGCATATGATACAAGCTTCTGGAAGATTGTTATCATGGGACTGATCCCACTTGCATTCCTGGTAATTGGCTTTGGAGTATGGCTGAAAAGGAGAAAGGCATAATGAAGAAAAAAACAGTAAAACTTGTCTCTGCCGTGGTTGTACTTGGTGTAGTATCCGGTGCTTATGTGGGAGTGAATTCCTATGTTTCCTCTCAGGAGAAAAAAGAATCCGAGGCAGAGGATACAAGTGTTGAACTGACCAGTCTGGATACGGATAACATAACTTCCGTTGCATTTACAGCGGGACAGGATAAAGTGGAATTTGACAAAAAAGACGACACCTGGTCAGAAAAAGGGGATGCTGATTTTCCGGTAGATCAGGATACCGTAAGCAGTGCAGTTGAGGGAATTTCTTCCCTCACTGCGGCACAGGAGATTTCAGATGTAGAAGACTTGAGTGAGTATGATCTGGATTCTCCGCAGAATGAAATCAGGCTGACAACCGAAGATGGAGACACCGTCATTCAGGTAGGTATGAAGAACGACTCCACCAGCCAGTACTATGTGAAAAAAAGCGATGATGATGAGAATGTATATCTGGTAGACAGCTCTGCCGTAGAGCCATTTATGGGAACCTTATATGACTTCGCACAGAGCGGAACCTTCCCGTCTGTGACATCATCAACGATCACCGATGTCAAAGTAGACAAAGAAGACGGATATGAACTGTCACAGGATCCGGATAATCTCTTCTGGAATGTGTCAGATGGAAAGACATCCGAAAAAGCAGATACCGATAAGGCCGGAACGGTGACATCAGCAATCGGTTCACTGGCATATGACAGCTTTGTGGATTATAACTGCACAGATGATTCCAAATATGGATTTGACGATCCATATGCAGTGATCACAGCGAAGTATACGGAAGAAGAAACGGTAGAAGATGATTCTGAAGATACATCAGAAACTACAGATGAAACCAATACAGATTCCGAAGATGAAAGTTCAGCAGACAGTGATGCAAAGAAAGCTTCTTCTGACACAGAGGATGATTCCGAGGAAGCAGAGACTAAGACTGTCGAGAAAGAAATCACCATCTGTGTGGGGAATGAGACAGGCAGTGACCGTTATGTAAAAGTAGATGACAGCAAAGAAGTATACACGATCACAGAAGACTCCCTGACAGATATCCTGGACAGCACAGCCTCTGATTTTTACAGTCTCTCTGTGAATTATCTTTCTGTCAACAGCCTGGATTCCCTGGAAATAAAAACTCCGGACGGTGATCATAAAGTAACAGTAACAAGAGAAACGACCAAAGACAGCGATGATGAAGATGCAGAGGAAACCACAACCGTTACCTATAAACTGGATGACGCAGATCTGGATGAAACAACATTTACGACCTTCTACAATAAACTCATCAATATGACTGCCCAGCAGCGTCTTACCGAAGACTATACTCCGGAAGATGATCCTGCATATACCTTCGTATTTAAAGATACAGACGGTAATGAAATAACCGCAGAATACTACGAATACGATACCAACTTCTATGCAGCAGTTGTCGGAGATAAGGTTTATCTGGTAAACAAAATGAATGTCCGTGATATGGATGAGGCATATCAGGATGTGATGGGAAAAGATAAAGAAACAGCCTCAGAAGAATAAAAGGAACTGTTCACAGTAACGAATAAAAACCAGCCCGGATCGATAGCAATTTATCGATCCGGGCTGGTTTTGCGTGGGTGCTTAATAAACTTTACTAAAGGACCATTTACTGAAAGGACCATATACTTTCTTTTTGCCTACCAGTTTGTAGGCTCTTATTCTCATTCCGATTTTATCAAAAGAAGAAAAACTTTCACCAAATTTTGTCTGCTTTGTAAATTTTGAATAGGTAAGGACATTTCCATATTCATATCCACGGATCTGTACCTGATATCCGTGAGCTCC
>OGWV01002645.1_pt1 | contig 10895 bp, 9 predicted proteins | sample 1576081 | NCBI WGS metagenome assembly OGWV01 (sample SAMEA3541541, study PRJEB24748) | human gut metagenome | biome: human gut; feature: human-associated habitat; material: faeces | place: China | collected 2012 | reverse complement strand
TACACCGATTCTTGCTGCGGCAGACGGAACAGTCACCGTTGCCAACGGTCTTGACAGCTGGGGCGGCAGCTACGGTTACTACATCCAAATCGACCACGGCGGAGGGCTGGAAACTTTGTATGCACACTGTTCGTCCATCTGTGTCACTACCGGTCAGCAGGTGCAGGCCGGGCAGGTCATTGGCTATGTTGGTCACACCGGGCGGGTGACAGGCAGCCATCTGCATCTGGAAGTAAGAATCGAGGGCAACCGTGCGGATGCAATGCAATACTTTACACTATAAAGTTTAAGAGAATCTTTGACGGCTGTTGAAACAGTGTGCAAAAACAAAATCGTCTGTTTTTATTGTGCAAACCTATTACGAGAAAGGGCACGCTACATGCGCATAGGTTGATGAAATACCCCTGCCCAAAATGAAAAGATGACGAATGTGTATATAATGTAATTACACTGTAAAATATTGTAAAAGTACTTGATTTTGCAGTTCCCGTGTGTCATTATAAATGCCAGAAAGTATAGTGAAGGCGGCGGTTATCATGAGTACGACGATCTATCTGATTCGGCACGGGGAAACGGCAGGAAATGCAGAGGTGCGCTATATCGGATGGACAGATATTCCATTGGATGCAAAAGGCGTTGTGCAGGCGCAGGAACTTTGCTATAAGCTGCAGCAATGCGCTATTGAGGAAATCTATGCAAGTCCCTTACAGCGGGCAATCGCTACGGCGGCGCCGATTGCAGAAGTGCTGAGAAAACAAATTCACATCGAAAACGGGCTGAAGGAGATCAACTGCGGTGCATGGGAAACGCTCACCGCGAAGCAGGTTTGTGAGAAATGGCCAAAGGAGCTGGATAACTGGGCAAACCACCCTGATAAGCTGAAAATTCCGGAGGGAGACTCCTTTGCCGATGTACAAAAGCGGATGATCTCTGCGCTGGGGGCCATTGCGCGGGCCAATCAGGGCAAAAATGTCGCGGTAGTCTCCCATATGGGGGCAATCCTGACAGTGGGGTGTTACCTGACGAATACGCCGATCCGGAATCTGTGGTCGCTCGGTCAGCCGGGCAATACATCTATTTCCAAAATCGTCTACGATGATGATTTGAATCCGCGATTGATCGGTTGGGCGGACGAAAGCTATCTGCCAATCAGCCTACAAAGCGGCGCGCAGGTTGTCGCTGGCCTTGAGGAGCTACAGCCGACAGAAAAAGCAATATGACAATAGCCATCAGGGATCTGGCAGTTGCCGGATCCCTGATGGCTATTTTTAGGTGCGCCCAGCATGGGCAACAACTAGGTTGTGCAAGACCACTACGCGCTCGCCGTATCGGCACTTAGAATTATGCGGTGTTGCCTTAGATTAAAACTCAGCCCTCTGCCTTTTCATTGGCAGAGGGCCGTTTTTTGCTTAACAGTTATTGAGCATCCCTTAATTGCTCTACAACACTGCATTTCGCTGCGTTGTCATACATCATGCAAGGAATCAGCCACCCCAGCAGAAGAAATACCGGAATTGTCAGCAGGACAGGCAGAATGGTGAATCGATACTCAAAGAACCAGAACATACTGCCCAGCATTTTTCCCGCAAGAGGTCCCACCGCCAGCGACAGAATAAAGGCCGCCGCTACAGAAGACATTGCGTAAAACAACCCCTCGTAGATCAGCATGGTTTTGAGCTGCCGGTTTGTCATTCCTACAGCCTGAAGCACAGCAAATTCACGGCGGCGGGAAAGAATACCGGTCATCATGGCGTTGAAGAAATTTAAGAGTCCCACCAGCCCAATGATAGCACAGAGGATACCACCTATCAGAAGGAACATCTGCCGGAACTGAGCAAATTCAGAGCGAGCCGTGGCCTTGCTTTCATACATCAAGGGCGAAAACTCACCGGCAGTGAGCTTCGATAGATATTGCTCTGCTTCGGCCTCGTCCGCTTCGTCCGCTGTGTCGAACAGGTAGAGCAGCGGAATGGCCGCACCACCGCTGTCCCGCTGTGCGGTATCCACAGACAAAACTGTCTCATATCCAATACCACCATAACGATAACTCATGGAATACGGAAGCTCTACCAAGGCGCAGACCGTGTACGCTACATCTCTGGCTCCATACAGTTTTTCCTGAAGGTACTCCTCCGGTGTATCTTCGGTGCAGAGTTCCCCGGTGCGGCTGTCGATATATTTCACATCGTCCGCATAGGTAGCGGTGATCGTGTCTCCCACCTTGGGGTAGTATTCAAGATTGGGCAGATTACCGTAGTCATCTAAGGAAACCGCAATGGCAATGGCGTTATTGTCCGGCTCCAACATGGGAGAAATATCTCCGTCGAACACTTGCAGCTTGTCAAACAGACTGTTATCCAGAGCCTCAATTCTGGTCTTTCCCATCACCATATTGCCCCGGTGCTCCAGACGGCTCATATGGCTGTCCAACTGCTCGGCGCTTTCGTACCTTGCATAGTCCTGCCGCAGAGCATCCTCCGTCATCCACAGGTAGGCGGGTTTTCGCACAGCATATCCCGTGCCGGAAAGACTGGCCTTTGTGTTTGCTGCGATCTCTTCGATCTGTTCCGGCGTGATGAATTCATCTGCCGGGTTGTAACGGAAATAGTCGGGCGTGCTGACGATAAAATCGGCGCAGGTCATGAAGGATACATACTTCTCCATGCTGAAGCCGCCCACAAAGGCACACAGCGCATTGAACAGTGTCACCGACAGTGCCAGAGACACCACCACCAGCACCGTCTTTTTCTTGTTTCGTCCCAGATTGGCAAAGGCCATCTGATGGAGCTTGGCCCACCGGGTGCTGCGCTGTTTTTTCTTAGTCTGCATTGCATCCGTATATTTGATAGCCTCCACCGGAGAGACCTTGGCTGCCATTTTTCCAGGCCTGGAACAGGACAAGAGCACCGTCAACAGGGCAAACAGCATGGAACCAAGGAAGATCACAGGCGAAGTGCTGATGGTGGTGAGGTATCAACGTGCCTTGATGCAAGAACAACTTTCAGAGTTGGAGAAACAGCGGCAAGCCGAAATTGACAAGAAGAAGACGGATGATAGCAAAGTGGCTGATTATGAGAATCAGATTGCGGAGATGAAACAGCAAATAAAGGATTTTGCCGAAGAAACGGCTGAATCTCTTTATGGCATTAATTTGAAAGACTGGGCTTCGCAGTTGGGAGATGCCTTGTATGAGGCATGGCAGAAAGGCGAAGATGGTGCTGAAGCTTTCAAAAATAAGGTTGCCGATATTATGGGTGATGTTATGAACTCCATTCTCAAAATAAGTATTTTGGAACCGGCCATGCAACAGCTTCAAAAGATGCTTTTTGGTGAGGATGGAATGAGTGGTTATTTCGGCAAGGATTTCTCTCTTGACGAAAGGGAGTTAGAAAGTATTGCGGACTATCTAATGGGGTGCAGGTGACCCGGTTGAGATTGCGGCTGCTTATGATAAGGCAGGTGCAGATGAGGTGGTTTTTCTGGATATAACAGCGTCAAGCGACAACAGAAATACTGTTGTGGATATGGTCAGAAAGGTCGCTGAAAAGGTGTTTATACCGTTCACGGTGGGTGGTGGCATCAGAACAGTCGATGATTTTAAGGCACTGCTTAGAGAAGGGGCGGACAAGATTTCAATAAATTCAAGTGCTATAAATACTCCTCGGCTCATAAGTGATGCGGCTGACAAGTTTGGCAGTCAGTGTGTGGTTGTGGCAATCGATGCAAGACGTCGTGCTGACGGAAGCGGCTGGAATGTATACAAGAACGGAGGGCGCATAGATACAGGTCTTGATGCCATTGAATGGGCTGTTAAGGCAAATGAGCTTGGAGCGGGAGAAATCCTTCTCACAAGCATGGATTGTGACGGCACAAAGGATGGCTACGATATCGAGCTTACAAGGCTTATTGCCGATAACGTTTCAGTTCCGGTTATCGCATCGGGCGGTGCAGGCACAAAGGAGCATTTTTACGAGGCTCTGACAGAGGGAAAGGCGGACGCAGCGCTTGCAGCTTCACTTTTCCACTACAAGGAGCTTGAAATTATGGATTTAAAGAATTATCTGGCAGATAAAGGTGTGTCGGTCAGAAGATAGGCGGTAGATTGAGATTATGAGTATGCTTGACGGTGAGTGGGCAAAGGCTGTGGGAGCCGAGTTTAAAAAACCGTATTATAGGGATTTGTACAATTTTGTGAGAGATGAATATGCCACACATGTGGTATATCCTCCGGCAGATGACATATTTAATGCTATGCATTTTACACCACTTGACAAGGTGAAAGTGCTCATCCTCGGACAGGATCCGTACCACAATGTCAATCAGGCACATGGATTGTCGTTTTCTGTGCTTCCGTCTCAGAAGGATATTCCACCATCACTGCAGAATATCTACAAGGAACTGCACGACGATTTAGGGTGTGATATCCCGAATAATGGATACCTGAAGAAATGGGCTGATCAGGGAGTTTTGCTATTGAATACTGTGCTCACTGTCAGGGCTCATCAGGCAAACTCGCATCAGGGGCACGGCTGGGAGAGGTTCACGGATGCAATCATAGAGGCTGTAAATGAGCAGGACAGACCTATAGTATATATGCTCTGGGGACGTCCGGCACAGTCGAAGATTCCTATGCTTACAAATCCCAAGCATCTGATATTGACAGCACCGCATCCAAGCCCACTGTCGGCTTACAGAGGCTTTTTTGGATGCAAGCATTTTAGTAAAGCCAATGAGTTTCTTAAGGAGCATGGAGTGGAGCCTGTTGACTGGCAGATAGAGGATATATAAAGGACGACAATACCGGCAGATATTATCTTGACATAAATTGGAAAAGCGTCTATATTAAAAATATATAGAAGGTAACGGATTACATGATTATCAAAGGAGTGATACTATGAGAGGAATAGGAATGTGGGATTCGTCATCCATATCCACACTGTTTTCCGGCTTTAGCGGCAGTAGAAGCAGCAATGCAGCATCGTCTTTTATTGCCAATATGGATATGACTACATATAGCGGCATTAGAAGTGGCAGCTATTTTAAGCTTCTCAAGTCATATTATGGAAATAACCTTAATTCAAAGGCCCAGTCTCTTGTCTCATCATCTGTTTCTACATCTAAGGATTCAGCGAAGACACTTGCGTCCATCGAGTCGGAGTCAGAGGACATGGTAAAGTCGGCGCAGGCTCTTTACAAAAACAGCCGCAAGGACGATATAGATGCTACGTACAAGAAGGTTTCGGCTTTTGTGTCTGATTACAACAGCCTCATTAATGCTGCGGATGATTCTAAGACAAAGCAGATTTCGAGAAATCTTGAGTCTATGAAGTCACTTACAGATATCAATTCAAAGTCGCTTGCGAAGGTGGGAATCACAGTTGATTCCAAGTCCGGCAAGCTGTCTGTCGACGAGGATACCTTTAAAAAGGCTGATTCGACTAAGGTTGATGCACTTTTTAAGGGGAATGGCTCTTATGCTTACGCAGTGGCAAGCAAGGCTTCAATGCTTGAGTATGCCGCAAAGAATGAGGCAGAAAAGACTAACACGTATGGCGCCAATGGAAGGTATACACAGGCCTATAACAGTGGATATAATTATAATATGTTTTTATAGTCAAAGACAGGTAGGAAATCCCCCACATCACTTTGCAGCTTAATAAAAGAAGCATCCCGGCTTGGGATGCTTCTTTTTAATTAATTAGCGTTTAGTTGTCGTTTTCATCGTCCTCGCTCATTGAGTAGACCTGACGTTTACGTGCCATCTCATCGCTCTCAAGATATTCGTCGTAGGTTGTGATCTTGTCGATCATTGAACCGTTTGGCAGGAATTCTATGATTCGGTTGGCGGTTGTCTGGACTACCTGGTGGTCACGGCAGGCAAAGAGGATTACTCCAGGGAATTTTATCATTCCGTTGTTTAATGCTGTTATTGACTCCATGTCGAGGTGGTCTGTAGGCTCATCGAACATGAGTACATTGCTTCCCATGATCATCATGCGGGAGAGCAGTACACGAACCTTTTCTCCTCCGGAGAGTACACGCATTTTCTTTACTCCATCCTCACCGGCAAAGAGCATACGGCCAAGGAAACCTCGCACATATGTGGCGTCCTTGATTTCTGAGTACTGTGTGAGCCAGTCAACGATGAGCTCATCAGTATCAAAGATTGTGGTATTGTCCTTTGGGAAGTATGACTGGCTGGTTGTGACACCCCATTTATATGAGCCCTCGTCAGGCTCAAGCTCTCCGGCAAGGATTTTAAACATAGTTGTTTTTGCAAGCTCGTTTCCACCGACAAATGCAATTTTGTCATCGTGGTTGACAGTGAATGAGATATTGTCAAGGACCTTTACGCCGTCGATGGTTTTTGAGATGCCCTCGACAAAGAGCACATCGTTTCCAATTTCACGCTCAGGACGGAAATCAATGTATGGGTATTTACGGCTTGATGGACGTATTTCATCAAGCTGGATTTTTTCGAGGGCACGCTTTCTTGATGTAGCCTGCTTTGATTTAGAGGCATTGGCAGAGAAACGCTGGATAAATTCCTGCAGCTCCTTGATTTTTTCCTCTTTCTTTTTGTTTGCTTCCTTCATCTGACGGACAATAAGCTGGCTTGATTCATACCAGAAATCATAGTTTCCTGCGTAGAGCTGGATCTTACCGTAATCCATGTCGGCAATGTTCGTGCAGACCTTGTTGAGGAAGTATCTGTCATGGGATACAACGATGACTGTATTCTCGAAATTGATGAGGAATTCCTCAAGCCATGAGATGGCATCGAGGTCTAAGTGGTTGGTAGGCTCATCGAGAAGCAGTATGTCAGGATTTCCAAACAGTGCCTGAGCGAGAAGCACCTTGACCTTTACTGCACCCGGCAGATCTGCCATCAGGGTGTAGTGATCATCAGTAGGTACACCGAGACCGTTTAAGAGAGTAGCTGCATCCGACTCAGCATTCCAGCCGTCCATATCGGCAAACTCAGCCTCAAGCTCGCTGGCACGGATTCCGTCCTCGTCTGAGAAATCCTCCTTCATATAGATAGCTTCCTTCTCCTTCATGATATCATAGAGACGCTTATTACCCATGATAACCGTATCAAGTACTGTAAACTCATCGTACTTGAAGTGGTCCTGCTGTAAGAATGACAGTCTCTGTCCCGGAGTGATTGCGATATCACCGCTTGTAGGCTCAAGCTGTCCTGAGAGAATCTTTAAAAATGTAGACTTGCCGGCACCGTTTGCACCAATAAGTCCGTAGCAGTTTCCCTCTGTGAATTTTATGTTGACATCCTCAAATAAAGCTTTTTTACCAATTCTTAATGTAATATTGTTTGCACTAATCATTTTGTCTTTATTCAATCCTTTCTTATTTAATAACCTGTTCGTTTCTGTAACACATCGTTTCTATTTTAACGTAAAACCAGTATTTTGCAAGTGTTTTACAGGCGATTTATAGCCATTGTGCCCTTTTGTACATAAATTTTACCTTGTTAATAAATATTTTAGGGTTTTTGTACAATGTATTGCTAAAAAAACTTGATTTTTTACAGCGCACAAACTAAACTATTATGTAGAGACATTCTGATTCATGTCTATAATTGAACATTTATTTTACAGGAGGAAATATCATGTCTAGAGCAAAACAGTCGATGGATGGAAATACCGCTGCCGCTCATGTAGCATATGCCTACACAGAGGTTGCCGGAATCTATCCTATCACACCTTCTAGCCCAATGGCTGATACAGTTGATCAGTGGTCAGCAGCAGGACAGAAGAACATTTTCGGAAGCACTGTAAAGGTAGTTGAGATGGAGTCTGAGGCAGGTGCCGCTGGTACAGTTCACGGATCTCTTGCAGCTGGTGCACTTACTACAACATTTACAGCTTCACAGGGACTTTTACTTATGATCCCTAATATGTACAAAATCGCAGGTGAGAATCTTCCTTGCGTATTTGACGTATCAGCTCGTACAGTATCTTCACATGCACTGAATATCTTCGGTGATCACAGTGATGTATATGCTTGTCGTCAGACTGGTTTCGCAATGCTTTGTGAGACAAATCCACAGGAGGTTATGGATCTTTCACCGGTTGCACACTGTGCAGCGCTTGAGGGACAGGTTCCATTCATCAACTTCTTCGATGGATTCCGTACTTCTCATGAGATTCAGAAGATCGAGAAGTGGGATTATGAAGATCTCAAAGAGATGTGTCCAATGGATGCGGTTGCCAAATTCAGAGCACACGCTCTTAACCCAGAGCATCCAGCAGCTCGTGGATCACACGAGAACGGAGATATCTTCTTCCAGCATAGAGAGGCATGTAACAAGTTCTATGATGAGCTTCCTGCAGTTGTTGAGAAGTACATGGACAAGGTTAATGCTAAGCTTGGTACAGATTACAAATTATTCAACTACTACGGAGCACCTGACGCTGATCGTGTAATCATCGCTATGGGTTCTATCAATGATGTAGCTGAGGAAGTAATCGATTACTTAACAGCAAAGGGAGAGAAAGTCGGACTTATTAAGGTACGTCTTTACCGTCCATGGTCTTCAGAGGCTCTTCTTAATGCTATTCCAAAGACAGCAAAGAAGATCGCTGTATTAGACCGTACAAAAGAGCCAGGATCACTTGGTGAGCCATTATACTTAGACGTTGCTACAACACTTCGTGAAGCAGGAATGAACGATGTTGTATTAGTAGGCGGACGTTACGGATTAGGATCTAAGGATACACCACCTTCTTCAGTATTTGCTGTATATACAGAGCTTGAGAAGGATGCTCCTAAGCACAGATTTACACTTGGAATCGTGGATGATGTTACAAATCTTTCACTTCCAGAGGTTAAGCCAGCTCCTATCACATCTGCACCTGGTACAAAAGAGTGCAAGTTCTGGGGTCTCGGCGGGGATGGTACTGTAGGTGCTAACAAGAACTCTACAAAGATCATCGGTGACCACACAGACAAATACATTCAGGCATACTTCCAGTATGACTCAAAGAAGACTGGTGGTGTTACAATTTCTCACTTGAGATTTGGTGACAACCCAATCAGAAGCCCATACTACATCAACCAGGCAGACTTCGTAGCATGCCACAACCCTGCATATGTTATCCAGGGCATGAAGATGGTTCAGGATGTTAAGCCGGGCGGAGTATTCATGATCAACTGCCAGTGGTCAGATGAAGAGCTTGCTCATCACCTCAACGCTGACGCTAAGAAATATATCGCTGACAACAACATTCAGCTTTACACAATCAACGCTATCGACAAGGCTATCGAGATCGGAATGGGTAAGAGAACTAACACAATTCTCCAGTCTGCATTCTTCAAGCTTGCTGACGTAATGCCTATCGATAAGGCTGTAGAGTACATGAAGGCTGCTGCTAAGAAGTCATACTCAAAGAAGGGTGATGCAGTAGTAGAGATGAACTACAAGGCTATCGATGCCGGTGTTGACGCTGTACATAAGGTAGAGGTACCTGAGTCTTGGAAGAATCCAGAGGCAGATGCTCCTAAGGCAGAGCGCACAGGACGTCCAGAGGTTGTTAAGCTTGTTAACGAGCTCCTTGATCCAATCGCTAAGATGGATGGAGACAGCCTTCCGGTTTCAGCATTCGCTGACAAGGCAGACGGACAGTATGTAACAGGTGCTTCTGCATACGAGAAGAGAGGAACAGCTGTTACAGTTCCACAGTGGGATCCAGAGAAGTGTATCCAGTGTAACAACTGTGCATTTGTATGTTCTCACGCTACAATTCGTCCATTCTTACTTACAGATGACGAAGTAAAGGCAGCTCCTGACAACATGAAGGTTGCTGATATGAAGCCAAAGGCAGGCGCTTACAAGTATACAATGAGCGTATCTCCACTTGACTGTATGGGATGTGGTGAGTGTATCACAGTTTGTCCTACAGCAGCTATCTCAATGCAGCCACAGGAGTCTCAGGCAGCAGAGCAGCCAGTATTTGATTACTTAGTAGCTAACGTTTCTAAGAAGACAGATGCCGGAATGGTTGATACAACACCTAAGGGATCACAGTTCAACCAGCCACTCCTTGAGTTCTCAGGCTCATGTGCAGGATGTGCTGAGACATCTTACGCTAGACTTATTACACAGCTCTTCGGTGAGCAGATGTACATCTCTAACGCAACAGGATGTTCTTCTATCTGGGGTAACCCGGCAGCTACATCACCATACACAGTAAATATCAACTCTAAGAAGGGACCAGCTTGGTCTAACTCACTCTTCGATACCTAAATATTTGCTCGACAGTAATATTTGTATTTATATCCTTAGAGGTCAAAAAGGAATGTGTGAACAGTTGCGGAGAGTTGGCTGGCATAATTGTTGCATTTCGGAAATGACCGTTGCGGAACTGTTGTATGGTGCGGAATGCAGTAATTCCGTAGCGGAAAATATAAAAGAGGTATTATCCTTTTGTGCGGATATGGAAGTCATTCCTATCGCTGTCGCCATATCTGAATATGCTTCTCAGAAAGCAAGGCTGAGAAGGAAAGGTACTTTAATTGATGATATAGACCTTTTTATTGGTGCTACGGCTGTTGCTATTGATGCTGTCATGGTGACGGAAAATGTAAAGCATCTTGATAGAGTGGAGAATATCCGAATTGAAAATTGGGCTTCTGAAAAGTAATTGTTTGTACGTTTTTCTTTTGATGTTTTCTTTTGATGTTTTCCTTTCTTTAGTGGTAATCTTTTGTTTTTTAACGCTTCACCGTGAATATCACCGGATTGTGGTCGCTGCATAAATCCAGATCGGGAGAGTAGTAGTCGATGCATTCCAGTTCGGGTGAATGGAAGGCGTAGTCGATACGCAGCATGCGCTTGCCGTAGCGGTAGGTGTACATATAGCCGTGTCCGCCCG
>OGWV01002644.1_pt1 | contig 10897 bp, 13 predicted proteins | sample 1576081 | NCBI WGS metagenome assembly OGWV01 (sample SAMEA3541541, study PRJEB24748) | human gut metagenome | biome: human gut; feature: human-associated habitat; material: faeces | place: China | collected 2012 | reverse complement strand
GGACAGGAAAAAGAACTGTTAGAAGATATCCGTGCATTAGAACTTGCAGCGGCAGTACGGAGCCTCCAAAGCCGGAGTCATTCAACTGACCAAATTCTTTGGTGAATATCTAATAGGTGATAATATTCGTGTAAATGCCATTTCTCCAGGACCTTTTCCTTCGCCTTCTGTACAAAAGAATGAAGAGTTTGTAAGTCGTTTGGCAGGTAAAAATCCTTCCCGGCGCATTGGCAATCCTGAGGATTTAAAAGGTGCATTGCTTTTTTTGGCATCAGATGCATCCAAATATGTAGTGGGACAGAATATTCAAGTAGATGGAGGGTGGACAATATGGTGAATACACTTTGTATTGTGCAAGCGCGTTTGACTTCATCAAGACTGCCAGAGAAGGTATTGATGGAGTTGGGAAACAGTGGGCTTTCAATTCTCGAACATGTTAATATGCGTCTCAATAAGTCCTTGAAAATAGATAAGGTTGTATTTGCTATACCAGACACACCTTTGAATGATAAACTGGCCGATTTTTTGGAAAATAAGAAGATAGAATATTGTCGAGGTAGTGAAAATGATGTTTTAGGGCGCTTCTATCATTGTGCAGAGAAATATAACCCTGAATTGATTGTCAGGGCCACTTGCGATAATCCGTGTGTTGATTGGCATTTGGCTGATGAAATGATAGAAAACTGGGGTGATGCGGATTATATGTATTGTAAAGAAACTCCATTGGGTACTTCTGTAGAGGTATTTACAAAGCATGCTTTAAATGAAGCTTATCACCATGCTAAAACCCCTGAAGAAAGAGAGCATGTTTGCCCTTACATAGCTCGTAATGAAAAAAATATTTGCAAACAATATCCTTATAATAAGCTTAGTTATCGTTTGACTGTTGATGAGGAAGCCGATTTTTTGCTGATGAATGAAATCTATAAGCAGCTTTACAAGAATGCTCCTATTGAGAATAAGATGATTTATGAATACTTGGAGAAACATCAAGAACTATTGGGGATTAATAGTAAGGTAAAACAAAAGTTTCTCTGATTAGGAGCCGATTTTTCATGATTCCGGCCAGTTTTTATTTTAGTTTCGATATTTATCTTTGTGTGTAGTAAAAACAAAGAGACATGAAGGCAACATCTGAATACATCACTCTTTTGCGTAAGTACATGGCCGAAAATGCTTCTAAATATGGCATTATGCGTATGGGAATATTCGGTTCTGTAGCGCGTGATGAACAAACTGTTGAGAGTGATGTGGATGTTTATGTTGAATTGCAAACGCCCAGCATGTTTAGTTTAGTTCACATCAAAGAAGAGCTTCAATACTTGTTTGGCTGCGCGGTGGATATCGTAAGATTGCGTGAAGATATGGACGGAATATTGAGACTGAACATTATGGAGGAAGGTATTTATGCATAAAGAAGAAGCACTCTTCTTTTGATGTTTTCTTCATTTGTTTTTTTGTAGCAAAAGAAACTGTATATGGACGAAAAAGAATGCTTGAGTAAGTTGTCACCCTTTTTGTTTTGGGATATTGATATGTCTCAAGCTTCTATGGATGCCTGCCCTCAACAAGTGGTTCAGCGAGTACTTGAGTATGGCAATCTTGATGATTGGCGTTTGATACGTGCGTATTATGGTTTGCATCGCATTGTAGAGTTATGTAAGCAGATGCGGACACTTGATCCGGTTTGTCTTTCTTCTATTTGCCTCTTGTCCGGCACGTCAAAAGAAGAATATAGATGTTATCATACGGTACAGTCGAGGCCCACACTCTGGAACTCTTGTGCTTGATATGGTGAAGAATTTCCAATAATTTCAATTTAATTCATTTCATTTTCTTGAAAAAAATCTATTTCCGTGCCGATGCAAGTGCTACCATCGGCTACGGTCACTTTATTCGTACTCTGGCTTTGGCCGATATGCTGAAGGACGATTTTGATTGTACCTTCTTTACTTGTCATCCTACCTCATATCAGGTAAGTGAGATGGAGAAAGTATGTCCTTTCATCCCCTTACAGGAAGAATCACATTATGATGAGTTCCTTTCCCTTTTGCAAGGTGACGAAATTGTGGTACTTGACAACTATTTCTTTACTACTGATTACCAGCGTGCCATTAAAGAAAAGGGATGCTGTCTGGTGTGTGTGGATGATATGCACGACAAGCATTATGTGGCTGATGTTGTGATAAACCATGGGTTAACGGATGAATCCTTGTTTGATGTAGAGCTCTATACCAAACTCTGTTTGGGGTTTGATTGGGCGTTGCTCCGTCATCCGTTTATCGAAGCTGTAAAAAAACAGCGTTGTCATACTATAGGGGGTATAGAAAAAGTTACTATTACATTTGGCGGTTGTGATGATTTTGATGCAACCGGTTACTATGCAAGTAATCTTCTTGAGAGCAAAAATATTAAATCAATAACCGCAGTTGTAGGTGATGCCTATAAACCAATCCACCCTATATCACAAGATAGACGCCTTACATATTGTTCAGGCCTTTCAGCTGAACAAATGGCTGATTTGTTTAGGCAGTCAGATCTCGTTATTTGTTCAGCAAGTACAGTGTGCATTGAGGCTTTGTTTTGTAATACAAAAGTTGCGGCAGGGTGGTTTGTAGATAATCAGATGGATTTCTATAATCTTGTCACTGCTAAAGGATGGGTAATCGGTTTGGGCAATGTGGAGCACCCCTATATAGATATGGATGCTCTTAATACATCAACGGTTCCTTGCGCATCTATAGGGAAAGACATTCGTCAAAACTATTGCCAGCTATTTCATAACTTACAAGATGGTTATTACCTTAGGAATGTACGTTTTCAAGATTTAGATTTGTTGTTTCATTGGGCCAATGATTCTACTGTTCGTAACAATGCGTTTAATACAGATCCTATTGAATATGGTGGTCATTGTCAATGGTTTGCCAATTGTATGCAAAGAGATGATGTTCAAATCTTTATTCTAGTTAAGAATAGCGCTCTTGTTGGTCAAGTCCGATTCAATATTGAAGAGGGTAAAGCTGAGATTGATTATTCTATATCATCAGAAAGTCGTGGAAAAGGTTTGGGTAATGTTATTATTCGATTGGGCATAGAAGAGGCAAATCGGATGGGTATTAAAGAATTAATAGCAAAAGTTAAAGACAAGAATATACCGTCGCAAAGAGTGTTTTTGAATAATGGCTTTATGTGTAATGAAGATATATTGACATTTGAGGGAGTAAAGAGCTATAACTATTTGATGCGGGAACCGTATTGAAATTTTAAACTGTTTTTATGAATAAATATCTGTTAGATTTTCCGTTTTATACCAAGGATCCCGATACGAAAAGTGCATTGGATAGTGAAATCCTAAGATTAGTCCATGATTATGGAACCCCATTCTATTTGTTTCATGAAAAAGATTTTTGTGAAAACTTCCAATCATTATGTGACTCTTTCCGTGCTGTTTACGATAACTATATTCCTTCTTACTCTTATAAGACCAACTATACCCCCTACATATGTAATTTAGTTAAACAGATGGGGGGATATGCCGAGGTTGTGTCCGATATGGAATATACTTTAGCAAAAAGATTGGGCTATCCGGACAGTCAGATTATTTATAACGGACCTTGTAAAGGCCGTTGTATGGAGGAGCATATTCTTAATGGGGGCATATCTAATATAGACAGTGAGGATGAAGCTTTACGTGTCGTTGAAATATCCCGCATTCATTCAAACAAGATTATAAGGGTCGGTATCCGTGTTAACATGGATATTGGTGCTGGATACATTTCACGTTTTGGTCTGGAAAAAGACAGTGAATCTTTCCGACGTACGATTGATTGTCTAAAGGCATGCGGCAATGTCGTTTTGAGCGGTGTACACTGCCATATAAGTCGTGCACGGGGATTAGAGGCTTGGCAAAATAGAATTGACGGTTTATTGGATGTCATCTCTAACTATTTTGACGGAGCCGTAGACTACGTTGACGTTGGAAGTGGTATGTTCGGACAAATGGATCCTTCTCTCGCTATTCAGTTTGGGGATCATGTTCCGACTTATGATGATTACGCCCGCGTAGTGGCTGGAACTATGGCGCAGTTCTTTTCTGGTTCAGAAAAGAAACCTATTCTGTTTTCAGAACCGGGTACTACCCTCATATCAAAGTTTATATCACTGGCAACCCGTGTGGATAATATCAAGTCTATTAGAGGTAAACAATTTGTAACCGTGGACAGTTGCTATTACAATGCCGGTGAAATTTGCAAGTTCAAGGAAGTGCCTTATCGAGTGGTCCATTCTGCAGGTTCTGTCAATGCGAATTATAGTTCGGGAATCACAGATATTATGGGATACACTTGTTTGGAACAAGATTGTTTATATCATGACTTTAAGGAACTAGTTTCTGTAAGTGACATTTTGCTCTTTGGTAATGTGGGGGGCTATTCAATCGTATCAAAACCACCGTTTATCCAACCGGATTGCCAAATGTTGTGTTATTCGCAAGATGGCACGATTAAGGTAATCAAACGGGCAGAAACTTTTGATGATGTGTTCAACACTTTTATAACAGAGAAGCAATGAAAGACCTCACAGTATTAATTTCCGCCAGTGGCTCACCATCTATTCCCGGCATCATAGCTTGCTTCAAAAATAATGGAGAACGTAAAATTAGGGTAGTAGGTGTGGATATGTCTGATGAACCTTCTGCCAGGTATATGGTTGACGCTTTTTATCAAGTACCTGCAGCTACTCATCCTGATTATTGTAACATATTGCTCGATATTTGCAAGAAAGAACATGTAGATATCTATTTCCCGGGAGTTTCGGCGGAAGTGAGTGCATTGGTGAAACGATGGGACGATTTCAAGCGGATAGGGGTCACTTTGTCGGTTTCCAACAGCAATTCTGTAGATGTGGCAAATAACAAGCTTAAGACATACCAAATGCTTGCAGAGGCAGGGATACCGGTGCCTGAATATTATCCTGTCCATACAGTCAATGACTTTGTTGAAGGGTGTAAGTATATGGGTTATCCCCAAAAACCTGTATGCCTAAAAATAGTCAATGGCAGTGGAAGCCGTGGTGTGAGAATTATTGATGCGAACAAGTCCCGTTATCAGCTATTCGCCCATGAGAAGCCAAACAGTTTCTATACTTCTTACGATGATATGCTGAGCATTTTGAAAGAAGTGGATGTGCTGGATGAGCTTATGTTGGTGGAGTTCATGCCAGGTAATGAATACACAGTTGACCTTTTGGCTCATAAGGGTACTGTAATCTATCAGGTAGGTCGTGAAAATGTCGTTAGCCTTATGAGTATTGCACAGGAAAGCGTATTGGCTTATGACAGGCAAGCTTATAAAATATGTAGCGATGTGGTGCGCTTGATGCACATGGATGGTAATGTGGGTTTTGACTTTATGCGCAGTGCAGATGGAACGGCAGTTTTAATGGATATTAATCCTCGTTTGACGGCTACGGTATCTGTAATTGCAGCAGGTGGAGTAAATTTGCCTTATCTCCGCATTAAACAATTGTTAGGCGAACCATTGCCCCATGTCTCGCCTCAGTTTGGCACCCGTATGAAACGTAGATACTTGGAGTATTTTACTAACTCTGAAGGAGAACTCATCAAATTCTAAATATAGTATATTTGCATAGATATAGATATGGTAGAAATCAATTTTGATAAATTGGACAGAACGCTGGTTTTGGCAGAACTGTCTTGTAATCATTTGCAGAGCTTTGATATTGCTGTCCGTACCATCGAGGCAATGAAAAAGGCAGGTGCCGATGTTGTAAAAGTACAGAATGACAATCCAGACGGAGGTATTACCATTGATTGTGATAATGAATATTTTCAAATTGGTGGAGGTACTTTGTGGGACGGGAAGACATTGAACAAACTCTATAAGGAAACATACACGCCTTGGGAGTGGTTGCCCAAATTGCAGAAAGTTGCCCATGATTTGGATATGGAGTTCTTTTCAGCACCATCAGATTTGGAAGGAGTTGATTTTCTGGAAAAGATGAACGTTCCTGCTTATAAAGTTGCAAGTTTCGAGATTACAGATACAGCTCTTGTTCGCAGAATGGCCTCAAAAGGCAGGCCTATTCTTATTTCTACAGGAATTGCCGAGATGACTGACATACAAGAAGCCATTGATATTTGCCGTAGCGAGGGTAATAATCAGATTGCTCTTCTGAAGTGTACATCTTCTTATCCCACTCCTTTAGAAGAAGCTAATGTTTTGACAATTCCCGATATGACCAAGCGCTTTAAAGTTGTGGCAGGCCTTTCAGATCACTCTATGGGACACTCTGTTGCTGTTGCCGCTGTGGCATTAGGAGCAAAGATTGTGGAAAAGCACTTCATTTTAAGTAGGGCAATGGGAGGCCCTGATGCTGCTTTCTCAATGGAGCCGGATGAGTTCAAGACGATGGTAGATGAAATCCGTAATACAGAAAAGGCTTTAGGCACTGTACAATATGAACTAAACGAACATGCACGGTTCAATAGAGGTTTCGCTCGTTCTTTGTTTATTGTTGAGGATGTGAAAGCCGGCGAAACGCTTACGGCTAATAACTTACGCTCTATTCGGCCAGGGCAAGGATTGCATCCGCGATATTTGGATGAACTTCTAGGTAGAACTGTCAATCGTGATGTCAAACGTGGTACTCCAATGAAAATGGAGTACGTTCAGTAATATATTTATGTCTCTATTTACAAATAAACGTATCATGGTTGTTGCCGCCCATCCCGATGATGAACTGCTGGGCCTAGGCGCTACCATGCACAAACTAGTCAAGGCACAAGGAGTACAGACCCGGGTCATCATTTTGGGAGAGGGGATTACTTCACGCTCAGATACCCGTGACACGGAGCAGTGGAAGGAAGTCTTGGAAAGGCATCATCAGAATGTGGAGACGGCGCGGCAGTTGATAGGCTATCACAGCGTGCAGGCATATAATTTTTCCGACAATCGTTTTGACAGCCATGCACTGCTTGATATCGTAAAGGTAGTGGAGCATGAGAAGGAACAGTTTCGTCCGGACTTTATCTTTACCCACCATGGTGGCGACCTTAATATTGACCATCAGATGACTTTTCAAGCAGTGATGACTGCCACACGCCCTATGGAGGACGAACCGGTGAAGGCTATTTTTACATTCGAGACCCCATCAGCCAGTGAGTGGCAGGCTACTTGCGACCCACGCCATTTCACAGCCAATTTCTATATGGAGATTTCGGAGGATGATTTGAAAGCAAAATGTGCTGCCATGGCAGCCTATGAGTTTGAGAGCCGTGCTTTTCCGCATCCGCGCTCTTCGGAGGCATTGAAAGCCCTTGCCCGGTTTCGCGGCTATACCGTAGGCAAACACTTGGCCGAGGCATTTCAGATAGTGCGGATGATAGAATGAAGAAGGGAGCCTTTTAGAGCCCCCTATACTCCCTTTCCGCATCGAAACACGGACAAGCTTTCGTCGGATTCAAATCATGGTGCCCCACAATCAGCGCCCGTGGAAAGATACGCTTCAACTCACGTAGCAGTGCCAGTAACGAAGCCTTCTGTTCCAATGTACGGGTATCGGCAGGAAAACTTGCAGCATCCAGTCCTCCTTCATAACAGATGCCGATAGAATGGCGGTTGTGATTGAGGCAATGCGCACCTATTTTTTCCAACGGGCGGCCGCGGTGTATTTCGCCGTTGCGGGTCAGATAGAAATGATAGCCGATGTCACGGAAGCCGCGGTGGTGGATGTGGTCGCGGCGGCAATCCTCAAAGCCCAGGGCCACGCCTTGAGGCGTGGCTGAGCAATGAACAATGAGCAGGGTAATCGTACGCATGGCTATTTGCAAGCGCCCAGACCTAAAGCTCCCGCTATGGCGGTAGCTACGGTGATGATTACTTTGAGGACAATGCCCCACACGGATTTTGACTTTTTGTCTTCACTCATGATGATTGGTAATTGATAATTAGTAATTTGTAATTATTCTCATCCTAACGGATTCTCGCCCTGATTGCCGTCACTTCCTCCGGAACCGCCGTCGGAACCACTGCCATCGGGAGCTTTTCCGCCTACGGTGTACAGGGAAGATTCCTTCAGCTGTCCATCCAGGTTGATTTGGGCATTACTCAGTTCGCCGGTGGCACGGGCGCGGAGCTTCAGCCCCTTCACGTTGTTGGCCAGCGAGAAGTCGGCAGCGGATTGCGCCCCTTTCTTGCTGACGATTCCTACGGAGAAGATGGCAAGGTCATCCAGTTTCACGTTCTTGCCGTCCAGAATCAATTCTTTGGTGCAGGAAACCATGTCTGCCAGTACCCCCTTGATGACACCACTCGAATAGGGGGTGTTGTGATTGGACATGTGCTTGGCCAATTTTTCGATGTCGAAGGTTTCTTCGATTACGGGGCGTGCATACCAGAGGCCTTTCAGTGGGCTGTCTTCGCCCGTCACTTGATACTTTTTGTAACGAATCATACAATTAAAATTTAGAAGTTAAAGGATAAAAACATTTGCTGTGTTGAACTCAACGATGCAAAGATAAGGCTGTGGATACGGGCGTTTGTCGGTTTTTGCAGGTTCTCGTCTGTTTGGGTCTGTTTTAGTCGGTTATTTACGCTTGTAAGTTTGATAATGTCATGATTTATAGTTACTTTTGATGAAATATAAATCGTAACTGTCAACTATGGATTCTTTTGTCATACGTACATACGGGCGTACCGAATTGGCCCAAATCTATTGTCCCAATCTTTGTCCGGAGGCTGCCTTCCGCAAACTGAAACACTGGATAGACCTTTGTCCCGATTTGCGTGACGGACTTTCCGCTTTGGGCGGTTCTTCCCGTTCCCGCTCTTATACGCCTGCCCAAGTGCGGCTGATAGTGGCTGCACTTGGAGAGCCTTAAACCTGAGGTTGGATGGCGTAAAGGTCAGGTCGGGAATCGTAAAGGTGAGGTTGGTACACTTGGTACAGAGGTTCATCCATCCTTTCGCCTCACACACATACGTGTGCGTGAAGCGAAGTGAATGTCAGACTTTTGGTTTCCGGTAGTTTCCCTTGCCATCTACATTTTCCACCAGCCCGTGTTTCTGCATGCGTTTGAGCCAGGTGGAGGCGGTTTCCGATTTGATGCCCATCTCTCCGGCTTTCTGCAGGAAAGAGGCCCGTGTGAATTCTTCTTCCATGCTGTCTACCAGCGCATCCCGGTCGGCATTGCCGCGGCTTGTCACTTCGGTGTTGGGCAGGAAGGAGAGGATATGGGTGGTATGCCGGTAAAGGCTTTCGGCCAGTGAGAGTACGGCATGAAAGTCATCGGAAGCAATGAGGAGATTCCATCGGCTGACAATGTGGTCTTTCAGATTGTCTGTGGCTGTGTGAGGGTCGGGCGACACGTAAGGCGAGGCGGTGATTTCCCCTTGTTCCATTGCGCGGAGCATGGCCACCACTTCCATGATGCGGCAGATGTTGATGGCCAGACGTGCCACGCTGCTTGACATCTCGTTTCCGTTGGCTAGTCCGGAGCGTATGAAAAGCCGGGAGAAGAGCCGGTTGAATTCATCTTTCTGTCCGTCCGTAAGGTGAAGGGTGAATATTCCGTTCATGACAATGGTTTTCAGTTTGTCCTTCCATTCCATGCCCAGAGCCTTGAAGGTATCTTCAAGATCGCTGTCATTGCGGTCGAACTGGTTTTGCCAATGATGTATGGCAGGCATGTAGTAGAATACCTGGCGAGAAAAGAGCCCGTTCTCAGCAGTGGGAATCAGTGGTTTCACTTGTGAGGGGGTGCCTGACAGAAGTACGGAAAGATAAGTTTTCTTTACCTCTCGGTATTCGTGGTCGGTGCGCCGGTTGTAGGACAGGCGGTCGTGGTCGAACGCCTTGCGCAGCGTGTCGCTCCAGTTTCCGTATTCGGTCCCTATGGCGGTGGATACGGTGTCCGCCTCACTTTCGCAGATGATGCCCGTTCCGTTGGAATCCATGATATTTTGCAGGATGCCTGTTCCGGTGTTGTTTCCCGATATGAGGAACATCCGGTTGGGAGGCAATACGGGAGCTTCCTGATTTTTCCGTTCCTTGCCCAGAGAGTCGTAGGCAGCCTTTTCCCGGCGGTAAGTTTTCATCGCCTCTTTCACCTCGCTGCGTATCTTGTCGTGTATGGGTTCGATGAGGAGCCGTACCCATGTCAACGCGCTTTTTCCCGAGGCGGACGGGGCCACGATGAAAGTCTGCATACAGGGGGCCTGCCACTTCCGGCCGTACTGGCACCGCACTATGTGGGAGAGGGAGGCACCCAGTACGGTAAACGCTCCCAGGAGCAATATATCACGCTGTTCGGGATTTTTACCGAAGGAGATGATTCTCTCCAGCAGTTCCGGCCACACATAGTTCTGTGGAAAGGTAGGCAGGGGGAAATAAGGTTCGGAGCCTTCGGTGAGTTGTTCTTCCTCGTTGGTGTCATTGGGAAACTCATTTTCCACCTTATTATATCGCGCGCACGTGTGTGTGAGAAAAAAAGGGGCTGTCCCTGCTGTCCCCACTGTCCCTGCCTTGTAAGAATCGGCGGAACTGAATAACGGAAAATATTTCTCAGGAGGACTTGTCTTTAAAATTCACTTGAAATGAATTTGTTTTCCCACTTTTATTGTTAATGCGAAGAGAAGTCGTTATCTTCGCATTAACAATCCATTTAAGAAAAAGAGAATGATGAAATATCCCATTGGCATACAGAGTTTTGATCAAATAATAGAAGGTAATTGGGTCTATGTGGATAAGACCGATTTGGTTTATCGTTTGGTAACGACGACCAAAACTTGTTTTCTTAGCCGTCCCCGTCGTTTTGGGAAGAGCTTGTTGGTAAGCATCACGGTATTTTTAGACTTGTAACTTTTTGTAATAATAGTTA
>OGWV01002631.1_pt1 | contig 10924 bp, 7 predicted proteins | sample 1576081 | NCBI WGS metagenome assembly OGWV01 (sample SAMEA3541541, study PRJEB24748) | human gut metagenome | biome: human gut; feature: human-associated habitat; material: faeces | place: China | collected 2012 | reverse complement strand
AGGCCACGCCGCTCCTCCGGCCGGTCGATGCCGACAAGGCGCATCAGCTCGAGCACGCGCTGCTCCAGAGCCGCGCCGCGCAGGCGGGGCGCATGAACACGGACAGCGGCCGCCAGCTGCGCGCCGACGGTCATGCTGGGGTTCAGCGCAGTCATCGGGTCCTGAAATACCATGGAAAACAATGAGCCGCGCAGCTTCTGCAGCTCGCGTTCCCGCAGCCGCGTGATATCACGGCCATTTACCGCGATCGTGCCGCTCTTGCGCCGCGCGCTCGGCGGCAGCAGGTGCAGGATGCTCTTACACAGCACGCTTTTGCCGCAGCCGGATTCGCCCACGATGGCGAGGACCTCACCCGCGCGCAGCGAAAAGCTGACGTCGCGCACGGCCTGAACCTCTCCCGCCGGGGTGAAAAAGCTGACGGACAGATTTTTTACTTCCAGTAGCTCTGCCATAGGATCACCTGTTAAAACGTACATGCGGGAGGCCCGGTTCTGCGAGCCTCCCGATGCTTTTTTCCGTTGTTATTTCTCGATCGTCCATTCCTGAACATTCCAGAAAATGCCGACGCCGTGGTGGCCGAGTACGGTATCCGCCGCGATGCCCTGCAGACCGTCGACGGCGACATAGTTCGCGTCGATGTAGCAGATGAAGGCATAGGCGGGATCGGCGGCCAGAGCCTCCTGGAACTTGGCGTAATACTGGCGGCGCTGCTCCGGGTCGGAGGTCTCGCGGGCCAGCTTCAGGTAGCTGTCCACGGCGGCATTGGAGTAGCCGGAGTAGTTTGCGCCCTTGTCCGTGCCGAACACCTTATAGGTGTGGTCGTCGGCGTCGAACGGGCTGCCCCAGCCGATGAGGCAGGCCATCTGTCCGCCCCAGTCCATCTGCGCGGGAATGTCGACCGTGCAGTTGATGCCGATATCGCGCAGCTGCTGTGCGGCAGCCTGTGCAATGTCGATGCGGTCCTGCTCACCGGCCATCACGCTGATAACAAAGCCGATCTCCTTGCCGTTTCGCTCGTAGAAGCCGTTTTCACTCATCGTGCAGCCTGCGTCCTCCAGAATGGTCTTTGCCTTTTCCGGGTCATAGTCGTAGTGCTCTACATTGGAGTCGTTATAAATGTTGCGCTGCAGGGGACCGTAGGCTGCCATGCCCTGCCCGAGCAGGACAGAGTCGATGATGGCCTGCCGGTCAATGCCGTAGCAGATGGCGGGGATGAGGTCGCGGTTCTCCGTCCAGTAGTCGTTCCAGAAGTTGAAGAGAATGCCGCGGTAGTCTGCCGTCGTCATGTCATAGCAGGTATAGCCCTCCTTGTCCGTAAAGTCCTTTGCGTTTTTCGGATCGAGCAGGGCCAGATCGATCTCGCCGGACTTCAGCTGCAGAGCCTGTGCATTGTCGTCCGTGACGATCTTGAAGATGATGCGGTCGATCTTCGGCGCACCGAGGTAATAATCCTCATTTTTGACCAGCACGATGGACTGTCCAGCGTCCCAGCTCTCCAATTTATATGGGCCGGTGCCGACCGGATGGCGGAAGAAATCCGATTCCTGCATGTTCTCGTTCTGCAGCAGGTGCTGCGGCAGAATGGCCATGGTCATATAGTCAAGAAAGGCCACGTTCGGTGCGGACAGGCGGAACACGACGGTCTTGTCGTCGGGAACGGTGATCTCCTCCACATCCTCAAAGTTCGGCGCGTTTTCCGAGCCGTTTTCGGGGTCCATGATGGCTTCGATCGTGAACTTTACGTCCTCGGCCGTGAACGGCTCGCCGTCATGCCACTTCACGCCGTCGCGCAGGTGGAAGGTGTAGGTGCAGGCGCTCTCATCGTATTCCCACGATTCAGCCAGACCGGCAACGACCTCGTTGCTGCCGTTGTGGGCGGTCAGACCGCTGAAGAGCAGCACGTTGATCTCGCCGTGCTCATCCATGGCGGGGTTGATGCGGGTGTAGTCGCCGCTGCCGTAGACGAGCGTCGTGCCTTCGTCTTCGGTCACTGCCGGGGTTTTGCTGCATGCGGCCAGCGCCAGAAGGGCACTCAGCACCAGCAGCAGTGCAAGAATTCGTTTCATTGGGGGTGGTCCTCCTGTCATTTCGGGCCCTTTCGCCCGTTCTCGTGATGCATTTTAGCATACGAAATTCGGTTCCGGAAGCTCCCCCGGGGGATATTCGATGCAAAAAGATCGAAAAAAGTTGTGCCGGCTTTGCCTCGTGAAAAAGTGGCCATAGTCGCTTTGGCCTATGTTCGGAAACAAAACCGGACTGGCATCTACTGAATCTGGTCCACACCGGGACGATCCGCCAGCACCTGACGCACCTGACGCCGCCGCAGAAATACCGTCAGCCAGCACACCGCCATGGTGATCAGACCGCAGACGGTCATGCAGAGGCGGTAATCCAGCACCTCTCCCAGTGCGCCGATGGCCAGAGAGAGCGCCGCTCCCGCCGCTGTGCAGAGCATGGACTCATAGGCATTGAGCCGGGCGCGCAGCCGGTCGGGGATATAGCGCTGGACTGCCGCCTGACGGATGGTGGCGCTTTGAATGCCCAGAAAGCCGCAGATCGCCCGATTCACCAGCATCAGGGGATATGGCAGCCACAGCAGGCAGGTGTCCATCAACTCATAGGTCTGATATACACCGAACAGAAAGCCAAAGCGCTTTTTCTCCGGGAGAGAGTAGCGGTAGCGGATGGCTCCGCCGATGGTGCGCCCGGCAAATTCCGCAACGGAGAAAAAGGAATACATGGCGGTAGTGAAGCCCGGCGCCGTGCGGAAAAAGGCGATGAGCAAGGGAGAATAGCCCGAGGCCATGCCGTTGGTAACGGACATGTACGCATAGAGCCCGTGCAGGCCGTGCTCCTGCCGCAGATAGGCGGCTGCTTCCCGGACATCCCGCCACCATGTTTTCAGAGACAGCAGCGGCTCCTGATCCCGGCGGCTTTCCTGCACGCGAATGCGACTTTCCAGGAAGGCCGCCAGTACCGAAAGCGCGGCCTGTATCAGCAGAAGCCGTCCCACGCCCAGCTTATCGTACAGCACCGCCGCCAGCGGCATCATCAGAACCTTCAAAATGGGATAGAGCATGGCTGAGACGGTGTAGGCCCGCTCTTCTTGCCCCTTCGGCAACAGCAGGGGATAAAAGCTGTTATAGGCCAGCTCGTCGAAGGCCCCGAGGCACGACACAAGCAGGGAAAAGGCCAGATAAGCAATATAGGAAAAGGAACTGTGCAACAGAAACAGTCCTGCTCCGGCGTAGCACACGCCGTTGAGCAGGTCGCCCCACACCAGAAAAGGCTTACGCGGCAGACGATCCATCATGGGAGCGACGACCAGCGGCAGCAGCACCATCGGGATCAGCTGGATGGCGACCACCAGCGCCGCTGCCAGCGTGCTGCCGGTTTCGTCAAAGACCAGAAACGATAGGGCAAACTGACTGATGATGCCGCCTGCTGCGCCCAGTGCTGTGGCGGCAGTAATGCGGGTAAATTCCCGCGTCCAGAGTGTTTGTTTCATAGTGTTCACCTCGCGGTTATAATTATCGCACAGCTCCTTACAAAAAGAAAGCATGTCATTATGGGAAAATTGTTCCCGGAATGACATGCTTAGATTGGAAAAAACACTATATTATAGGAAACTCCTCCAGCAGGCGGCAAGCTTGGCGGTACTGGCGGTTCGCCTTGTACCATGCCAGCACCCACTGCAGGTGGAATCGGGTGAAGCCCATGGGGTATGTCTCCTGCAGCTGCCGGAAGCAATCCAGCAGCTGCGCGCCGTAGGCGCTGTCGTGAAGGTAATCCGCATGCTCCAGCCGATAGCGTACCAGCGCCAGCATCTGCCGCTCTGTCTCGTCGGCGGCCAGAGACTCCGCCTGTTGGACGGCTGCCAATGCCTGCTCCCGGTGCCCTAACTGTTCATGGCAGATGGCGAGCTTGTGCAGGTCCAGAAAGCTGGGATGCGGGAGGCTGGAAAAGTAGGGCAGGGCTTTTTCCGGCTGGCCGAGCTGCAGCTGCGTGGCAGCGGTATTGTAGCGGAGGGAGGCCAGACTGTCCGTGTCGCCAAGAGCCTCTGCCAGATGCTCCGCTACAGAAAAATGGGTCATCATTTCCTCCATGCGGCCCAGATCTGAGTAGCAGTTTCCTATAAGAATACGGCAGGAAAGCATCATGTGGGGATAACCTGCGTCTGCCGCCGAGCGGTAGGCGTCTCGCAGCACCTCGATGGCGGTCGTATACGCCCCCTTTGTGTAGAGGGCTTTCCCGTGGAGCGAGGACAGCAGCGGCAGCGGTTCCAGCCGCGCGGCCTCGTCCCACCGCCCCTGCAGAGCACGCTGCAGAGCCAGCTGCCGGGTGGAGAGAAACGGCTCCCATTCCTCCGACAGGGGCTGCATGGTATCTGTGTAAAAGGCAGCCAGCAACAGGATGTCCGCCGCCAGCGGACTGCAGGCAAGTCTCTCCTGCTGGGGCAGTACCAGCTGCTCATAGCAAAGGAAAAAGCCGGGACTGCCGGAAAGCAGGGCGTTCCAGCAGGGCTTCAGATCCTCCGGCTCCGGTATCCAGACAAGGCCCAGACGACGAAGCAGAAGCTCCGTCACCTCCGGAGAGGGCTCTGCCTTGCCCTGCTCGATCTTGGACAGGTAGGAGGGAGTGCAGATGCCCAGGCACAGGCCGTCCTGACTCCAGTCCCGCCGGAGACGGGCCTGGCGAATCAGCAGCCCGGCGATCCTGGCGCCCCTCATCTGATGAGACCCCGCAGAATGCATGCAGCCGAATGGAGGGCAAAGAGTCTGCGGCCGATGTTGGCAGCAGGCCCCGCCTGCCGGATTGTTTCTTTGTTCATTTTGCTTCCTCCGAAAATCAAATTGCGGATCGTCTCAACCGGAACACCGCTTAGCCCCTCCCGTGTCATACTTGTGGGCTTTTACATGCGCAGCCCCGTACTCCGGAAGGAATACGGGGCCAATACGGTCCGCTCAGAGATCGAAATAGCGGTCGAACTCCGCTGGGTGCGGGATGCGGCTGATCTCCTGCGCGTCGGCGCGGAGCGTTTTGACGAGCGTCTCGAGCAGCGGCATCGGGAACACGCCGCCGCGCGTGAGATAGTCGTGATCCGCTTCCAGCGCGTCGAGCGCTTCGTCGAGGCTGGCGGGCAGGTGGCCGAGGCGCTTGCGCTCGTCTGCCGGGAGGTCGAAGAGATTGAAGTCAAACGGCCCCCAGCCACGTCCTGCCGGATCGATCTCGTGCTCAATACCGTCGAGGCCTGCCATCAGAATGGCAGCGTAGGCAAAGTACGGGTTGCACATCGCGTCCGGGTTGCGGAGCTCGAAGCGCTTCTTGTCCGGCGATTTAACATAGGCCGGGATGCGCACGACGGCGCTGCGGTTCGCCATGGCATAGCCGATGGTGACAGGGGCCTCGAAGCCGGGGATGAGGCGCTTGTAGGAATTCGTGCTGGGGTTCGTGATGGCGCAGAGGCTGCGGGCGTGCGTCAGCAGGCCGCCGATGAAGTGCATGGCCGTGCGGCTGAGCTGGCCATAGCCGTTCGGATCGTAGAACACGGGCTGACCGTTCTTGCGCAGGAGCATGTGTACGTGCATGCCGTTGCCGGCCTCGCCGTAGATGGGCTTCGGCATCAGTGTGGCCGTCATGCCGTTCGCGGCGGCCGTATTGCGGATGACGTATTTCGCGGCCATCGTGGCGTCTGCCAGACGGGTCATCTCGCCCAACTCGACCTCGATCTCCAGCTGGCCGGAGCCGCCGACCTCATGGTGGTGATACTTGACGTCCACGCCCCACTTGGCAAGCTCCAGACAGATCTGGTTGCGCAGGTCAAACGTGCGGTCGCCGGGCAGATCGGCGTGGTAGCCATCGTGCGGGCCGGTGTGAAAGCCGTTGTTCGGGAATTCCCCGGCGGACCAGACGGACTCGCTGCACTGCAGGCGGTAGCCGACGGCATCCGGGCGCAGGGTGCGCGTCATGCCGTCAAAGACATGGAATTCATACTCTGGTCCGATGATCATCTCGTCCGCGACGCCGAGAGCCTGCATGTGGGCGATGGCGCTCTTGGCGACATTGCGCGGATACTGGTCGAACGGTCGGTTTGCCGGATGGTCGATGACCATGACATCGCCGATCATCGTGAGCGTCGGCGCCTTGACGAACGGGTCGACGACCGCCGTCGTGATGTCCGGCAGGAAGACCATGTCACTGCGCTCGACCTGCGCGTAGCCATAGTTCGAGCCGTCAAAGCCGATGCCGTGCGTCATGATGTCCTCGTTGAAGCGGGCTGCGGGGATAGACAGGTGCTTCCACCTGCCGCGGAGATCGATCATCTTGAAATCGAGAAATGCGATGCCGTTCTGGCGGATAAAATCCTGGATCTGCTGTACATTCTGAAACATGAAGGTTCCTCCTGCTCACATAATTTCCGCGGGGATAGTCCGAACTCGGAAAGACTGCGATTGGTAAAAATGACGGAGATTCTGGATTTGCGCTCGCTTGCATTATAGTAAATTCACGAAAGAAAAGCAAGCCCATTCCGGGCTCTGCAGAAAATTTTGTATATCACGATGAATATACACGGACGAATGTCCGCGGGCGGTGTAATTTGCGGAAAAACCTTGACACCGCAGACCCTTGATGGTAATATAATACCAATAATATAGGCGTTGTGACCGGGAAGAGTAGCCGGGCCGTCTGCCGCAGAGAGCGTCCGTCATTGGCTGAGAGCGGGCGCGGCGGACTCCGTGCGAAGCGTGCGCCCGTGAGCGCCGGGGAGACCCCGTTGGCCGCGTCAAGGCCGGAGCAAGAAATCAGAGTGGAACCGCGAGCACTGCCCGCCTCTGGAGCAATCCGAGGCTGGCAGTTTTTTGTTTGGAGGCGAAAGAATGCGGTTAAAAGAAACCATAGAGGCATACCGCCGCAATGATCCCGCAGCGCGCAGCGGCTGGGAGGTCTTCTGGTTATATAACGGCCTGCACGCCACGATGTATTACCGCGTGGCGCACTGGCTCTATGAACACCGGCTGCGCTTTCTCGGCCGCTGGGTCTCACAGTTTGCGCGGCGGCGCACGGGCATCGAGATCCATCCTGCTGCGAAGATCGGCAGGCGGCTCGTCATTGACCACGGCACCGGCATCGTCATCGGCGCGACAACGGAGATCGGCGACGACTGCCTGCTCTATCAGAACGTTACGCTCGGCGGCACGGGCATGACGAGCGGCAAGCGCCACCCGACGCTCGGCAACAACGTCATGGTCGGCAGCGGCGCGAAGGTGCTCGGTCCGTTCATGGTCGGCGATAATGCCCGTATCGCGGCGAACTCCGTTGTGCTGCACGAGGTGCCGCCGGACTCCACCGTTGTCGGCGTGCCCGGCCGCGTCGTCCGGCGCAACGGCGAGAAGCTCGACCATATCCACACGCCAGACCCTGTCCGGCTGGAGCTGGACGCCCTGTATGCGCGTATCGAAAAATTAGAGGAAAAATTGAAGGAGGATCAAGATGTATCTCTATAATTCCCTGAGCCATAAGAAGGAGCTCTTCACCCCCATCGACCCGAAGCTCGTCAAAATGTATACCTGCGGCCCGACGGTCTATCACTTCGCCCACATCGGCAACCTGCGCAGCTATATTATGGAGGACGTGCTCGAAAAGAGCCTGCGCTACATGGGCTATCCCGTCAAGCGCGTGATGAACATCACGGACGTCGGCCATCTGGCCTCGGATGCCGATACCGGCGAGGACAAGATGCTCAAGGGTGCGCGCCGCGAGCATAAGACCGTCATGGAGATCGCAAAGTTCTATACTGATGCGTTCTTCGCTGACTGTGCCAAGCTGAACATCAAGCGGCCGGATGTTGTGGAGCCTGCCACGAACTGCATCCCGGAATACATCCACATGGTGCAGACCCTGCTGGACAAGGGCTATGCCTATCTTGCGGGCGGCAATGTCTATTTTGACACGTCCAAGCTGGAAAAATACTATGTCTTCAACGACCATAAGGAGGAGGACCTTGCCGTCGGCGTGCGCGAGGGCGTCGAGGAGGATTCCAACAAGCGCAATCAGAATGACTTCGTTCTCTGGTTCACGAAGTCCAAGTTCGAGGATCAGGCCCTGAAGTGGGACTCCCCGTGGGGTGTCGGCTATCCCGGCTGGCATATCGAGTGCTCCTGCATCAGCATCAAGCACCTCGGTGAATATCTGGATATCCACTGCGGCGGCATCGACAATGCCTTCCCGCATCACACGAATGAGATCGCCCAGTCCGAGGCCTACCTCGGCCACAAGTGGTGCAATTACTGGTTCCATGTCCATCACCTGAACACGGAGTCCGGCAAGATGTCCAAGTCGAAGGGCGAGTTCCTCACGGTGTCCCTGCTGGAGGAGAAGGGCTACGATCCCATCGCCTACCGCCTGTTCTGCCTGCAGAGCCATTATCGCCGCAACCTTGTGTTCTCGTGGGAGAACCTCGACAATGCGGCGCAGACCTATGAAAAGCTCATTGCCCGCATTGCGGCCCTGCGCCCGGAGGACGGCGCGGTCGACGCGGAGGCCTTCGAGGCGCTGAAGGAGCGCTTCCTCGGCGCGCTGAACGCCGACCTCAACACGTCGCTCGCCGTGACGGCCGTCTATGATGTGCTGAAGGCAAAGACGAATGATGCCACGAAGCTCGCAGCCCTTGCCAGCTTTGACGAGGTGCTCGGCCTGAACCTGCTCTCTGCGGCAGAGAAGGCACGCAGCGCCCGGCCGGAGGAGGAGCACGACCCGGAGATCGACGCGCTCGTCGCCGCCCGTACCGAAGCAAAGCGCGCGAAGAACTGGCCGGAGGCCGACCGCATCCGCGATGAGCTGAAGGCGCGCGGCATCGAGGTCATCGATACGCCGCAGGGCGCAAAGTGGAAGCGCATCTGATCGAAGGAGATACCATATGAAGCTGATGATCCTGGACGGGAACAGCGTCATCAACCGCGCGTTTTACGGCGTGCGGCCGCTGACGACCCGGGACGGACTTTATACCAATGCGATCTACGGCTTTCTGAATATTCTGGAAAAAGAGCGCAGCGAGGAAAAACCGGATGCGCTGTGCGTGGCCTTTGACCTGCACGCGCCGACGTTCCGCCATCTGCGCTATGACGGCTACAAGGCTACGCGCCACCCCATGCCGGAGGAGCTTGCCATGCAGATGCCGGTCATGAAGCAGGTGCTCGCCGCGATGAACATCCCGCTCTATGCCTGCGAGGGCTGGGAGGCGGACGACGTGCTCGGCACGGTCGGCCGTCTGTGCGAGGAGGCCGGGTGGGACTGCGCCATCCTGACGGGAGACCGCGACAGCCTGCAGCTCGTCGACGAGCACGTCTCTGTGCGCCTGGTGCGCACGCAGGGCGGGCAGACGAGAACGGAGCGTTATACGCCGGACGTCTTCCGCGCGGAATACGGGCTGGAGCCAAAGCGCCTCATCGATCTGAAGGCTCTTATGGGCGACAGCTCGGACAATATCCCGGGTGTAGCGGGCGTCGGGCCAAAGACGGCAAACGACCTGCTGAAGCGCTTCGGTACGCTCGACGGCGTCTATGCCAATCTTTCCCGGGAAAACATGAAGGGAAAGCTGTTTGATAAGCTCGAAAACGGCCGCGAGTCGGCCTACCTTTCCTATGAGCTGGCGACGATCCGCTGCGATGCGCCCATCGACTTCACGCCGGGGAACAATCTCATCCGGCCGCCGAAGCGCCGGGCGCTGTATGACCTGTTCACCACGCTGGAATTCCAGCGCCTCATCGACCGACCCGCACTTCGCTCTGCTTAGCAGAAATCTTCAAAATACCCGCCTGAAGCTGAAGGGTGCCGTCCTTGTTCACCGAGAGGACCGTAGCCTTGGTGCCCATTTTCAGCAGCTCCACTGTGTCGCCCACAGCCGCGTCTCGGGTGGGCGGGAGTGCTTCGGGCTCCTGGGCAGGACCGCCGATGTTCCGCTCCGCCTCGTTCAGGAGGCGGCGGGCCTCGGCCCGGCTGTCGTTCACCTGCTGCCAGTCCAGCTTATCCTGGCGTTTTTTGATCTCTTTCAGCTCAGCCAGAGCCAGGTCGCTGGCCGCCCGGGCCTCCTCGATGATGGCACGAGCCTCAGCCTGGGCCTTCTCCACCACCTTGGCACGCTCAGCTTCCAGCTTCTCCCGGTACTCCCGGGCCTTGCTGGCCGACTGCTCCATCTCCAGCTTCAGGCGTTTGGCCTCAGCCCGTTCGGCCTCCATCTCCTGGCGCTGCTGATCCAGCCGGGTGAGCACGTCCTCAAAGCGGACGTTCTCCGCATCCAGCCGGGCAGCGGCCTTTTCGATGATATATTCCGGCAGGCCCAGCCGCCGGGAAATGGCAAAGGCGTTGGACTTGCCGGGAATTCCAAGAATCAGCCGGTAGGTGGGCGCCAGCGTCTCCACGTTGAACTCGCAGGAGGTCTATTGCTACAGCAGCTCTCTGGATCTGTTCTGCAGGCACTACATAGTGGGATGCAGGGAAGATGCTGATATGAGAACGCTGGCATTTGATTTCTCCTGTCAGTACATCAATTTCTGAAATACGGTCGATCTCATCTCCGAAAAATTCTACTCTAACCGCTGTATCTGTTGCATTCGCCGGAAAAATCTCCACCACATCACCGCGCACTCTGAAAGTACCGCGCTTAAAATCCATGTCATTGCGCACATACTGAATGTCAATCAGCTTGCGGATCACTTCATCCCTGTCTTTCAACATACCCGGGCGCAGAGAAATCACCATCTCCTGATAATCAATCGGAGAGCCCAGCCCATAAATACAGGACACCGAGGCCACAATAATCACATCTCTGCGTTCAGAAAGTGCCGCCGTAGCAGAATGGCGCAGCTTGTCAATCTCATCATTGATTGCAGAGTCCTTCTCTATATATGTGTCGGTAGAGGGAACA
>OGWV01002625.1_pt1 | contig 10937 bp, 5 predicted proteins | sample 1576081 | NCBI WGS metagenome assembly OGWV01 (sample SAMEA3541541, study PRJEB24748) | human gut metagenome | biome: human gut; feature: human-associated habitat; material: faeces | place: China | collected 2012 | reverse complement strand
TGCCGCACAGCAGATTGCGGAAAGCGAAAGCCGCATTGCCGCACTGAAAGTCCAAAAGTGGGAGCTGCTGGAAGCCATCAACGCCGGAAAGACTGCCTTGCACACGGTCAATGAAGTTCTCGAAACCCTCGACAATGCCGAGGGCTGGAGTACATGGGACGTAATGGGCATTCACACCAATATTTTCATTCAGCTTTTAGAATAACGTATATCTTTTTAAATTCTTTAGATGCTTTTTATGATATATACTTACCTTTAAAATAATATTTTGTAAGCAAATGAGGTATTGAAGTCTTTATCATATTTTGATAAAGACAACTATTTTTATCAAACAAAATGCCAATACCTTTATGAGAATCTATTAACAAATCTATCTTAATCTCAAATTGCTCTATAATATTTCTCCATACCAAATGGTGTTTATCAATTAATAATATTGTATGTATTATTCTATGATTATCTGCCGAAAGTTTCAAATAAATAATATTAGATATACAGTTATTTATTTTAATACTTATGTCTGCTTGAATATTGATAAACTGAAGCAAAATTGTTTCTTCAACGCTCAAATCATATTATTTTCCAATACTAATTTCATCATATTTATATAATTTTTGAATTATTTCATCCAATTTATAATGATTACCATATAGTATTATATAAAAGATATCCTCATAATGATGATTATATTTTTTCACTTTTGTAGTTCTCATAATAAATATTTGCAAAAAATCATCAATAACTACTGATATAAAGGCAGTAAAAATATCAGTATTGTATGATATCTCTTGAAGAAAAGAATTATAATCTTCTATTTCACTTTTTAAAGCAGGCTTACAAGATTTTAAAAATCGACAAACATTATTTTTTCCTTTCTAAAATTTATTTACAAAAATCAATTTTATCTTTGAATAAACACAATTACCATAAATAAGCTTTTGAAATCTCAGCAGTTGTTTTTGCTGTTGACTCCTTTAATAGTTTTTTAGTCATAACATTTTCCTTGATCTCATCAATAGGTGTAGTTTTCGGTATTCTTCTTTCTTATAATTGCTGTTATATCCAAATGGTTCAATTTGTTTTATTATATCGCTATTTTCTTTGCATGTCAACTAATTTTCACTCAATTTTATGTCATTTACAAAATTTATAATTATTATATTTATTAAAATATTTTCAATAAGCATATTATATATAAATCTTTTAACGAAAAAGAAAAGCTTAGCGAAAAACTGATATTTTATTTCCAAAAAACAAGAAGTGTTAGCACAGTGGTTACTATCTTCTTTGAAATCAATTCTTTTTTATGTGAAAATTAAATGAAATATTGTCAAATTTCATGAAATACTATTGAATTTTGAATAAAAACATGGTAGAATAGTCTTATGCAACTGATCAGTTGTGTAAGACTATTCTATTAGGAGGTTTATAATGAGTTTGTTAGACAAAAAGCTATCTGTACTTTTGCCTGGAAGTCATGTTCGCTTCACGAATCTGTCCGGTCAGGTTATTGAAGGAATCGTTGCTGAAAATGATGGGAAAGAATCACTTTCTATTCAGATTACATCATTAGCAACGATCAGATACGATCAAATTGGAATGGTTGATGAGTACGGTCAGCGTACAATTGTTACACAAGAGGTTCCTTTTACAAATAAAGAAACTTTGCCAATTGCTGAATCAAAGCCTTTAACTGTTGAGATGAAACCTTCGATTGTAGAAATAGAGCAATTGATTATCAACAAAGAATCCATTTCTCGGGCTTACAAAGCAATGGAATCAAACGAAAAAAAGGCTTTCGAACAGCCTTATAATAAATTTCAAAGCTACTTAAAGAGCCATGAAGAATCCAAGTATGATGAAGCCCTAGATCTGATATGGGATATAATACATAAAAATGAATGGGGTTACAATCCCAGAGTCAACCTAATGCTGGCGTATATTCAGCTTTCCCATAATGAATACGCTGCGGCTTCGGAATCATTCTTCTATGCTGATAACTACCGTTACGCATATTGTGCCGCTTATCAGGGATGCGATGAAGACAATAGCTTGTATCAACAAGCAGCAGCCTTTTCAGCTATTTATCTATCCTCTGGTTCGCCAGATGAAATTGCAGAGGCATCTGAAGTATTAAGAAAGACTTCTGTTATTTCAGAGGATATTTCAGGAATAGAATATGTTTTGAAACACACATCGTCAGAAAAAATAAAAGAAAATCTTTTACAGATTCTCAAAGAGTTGGGTAAAAACTGTGTTAAATACAACACAGAACTGTCTGATGCTAAGAAGCTTTCTGAATGTCTCAAGCAATATTATCCTGCTGATGAAATTGAGAAGAAGATTGAGGATTTTCTTTCACAAGTTCCTGCCAAAGAAACTAATGATGTGTCAGATGAAATAGAATCTACTGTATCTAATTCCGAACCTGACATTACACAAGAGCATAAAGGAAAGATTGTTACTTATAACTATTTTGAAGAAAAAGGAACAGTCAAAGATGATGAAGATAGAGAATATTCTTTTGAAGTTAAAGATATCAAAGATATATCGCTTAAAAATCAAGTCAAAAAAATAACCTCAAAACAGTTTAAGCCGATCAGTGTAAAGTTTACACTGTCTAAATTGGCGAATCAGTATGTGGTTTCTGTTATGAAGCGAGGAATAGAACCGCCCACCCCTGAATCTATAAACTTCAGAAATACAATTGCTTTTGCTAATTCTTTATTTACGAACAAGGATTATACAGGTGCTATTGAGATCTATAAACAACACATGGATGATGAGGATTGGGAAGTCGCTTTTTCTCAGGTCATTATGTGCTATCTTGCTCTCAGCAATGAAGATGATGAATTTGGCTATTTAGAAGAGATTCGTGCATTTGTTGAGAAGTATGTAGGACAAACCACCAAAAACACAAAAACACTTGAAGCCCTGCAACAATTTTATATGAAGATTCACAACTACGAAGGAACACTTAACGCTCTGAATGACCTTATGGACTTGTGTGATTCTAACGAGTACGGCAGAATCTTGCACTATATTGTAGGAAAAGAAAGATGCTATCGCTTTATGAAAAACTATCCGTCAGCTATAAGTGAACTGACAGATTGGCTTGAAATTGTCAAGCGGTATAAGATAAAAGATTATTATCAACGGAGAGATACCCTCATTTATCCAGAACTTGCAGAACTATATTTTGAATCAGAGGACTATGAAAATGCTGAAAAATATGCTAACCTCAGCAGTAAGTCAGAGCGTATACAAGCACTGAAAGAAAAACTTGAAGCAAAGAGAGCTGAGTTAGACCCAGAAGATGCCGTTGAAACAGATGAGTCCAATTTTGATGACGAGGATGATATGATAGACGAATCTGTTTCCGAACCGGAGGAATCGCTCCAAACAGCATATGAAGAATATACAGATGCTGACGGATTTGATGCATTGAACATGGATGATACATCGGTTATTTCAACAGCTTTGAGTTTTGATGCAAATCACCTTTATTGTCTTCTTACTTATCTAAACAGTGCTTCTGCAATTTCAATGTTGTCCAAAAAAACAAGAACAGATGAAAATAGAGAAACAGTCTATGTTGGACAGGCAATCAAGGCAGTAGATACAGCTGTTGCATACGCTTTTAACAGTCCTCTTATGGATTCGGAGTATCTGAGCACAGAAATAATGGTTGTTTATGAGGAAGCACAGAAGTATTTACCGGACATTTTACCTTCAATGTTTGCGGCATCTGCTCTGTATGCACTTTTCAACACACCCTCTATTCCTGACTATGGCATCAGTGATTTTTCAGTTGTTGTAGAAAATTATGGTCTGGAACAGCATCCTGCATTGATTCCACTCATAAATGATCTTGTATCTTTCCGTGAAAGCACAGGCTATGGTATGGATTCATTTGCAAGTTACAAAACAAGCACCTTAGTTCTTGAATCCATCATTGAAGAATCAAAATCTTATTGTGAATCCATAGACATGCGAAATGACATATTTGAAAATCAGGGACAAGTTCGCAAACTTCGTGAAATTATGTTCTCAAACGAGGATAGCGAGCTTAGAACTTGCCTAAATATCGTTGCTGCAAATGATATTAATAAGTACCAATACGTAAAAAATATGATTACTGAGTTGTTTATACGTTCAGGAAAAGTAGTTGCAATTGATAATCTTGATACTAAGAAAGTTGATAAATTCATCGATAGTTATTGGGAACGTGCAAGGGATCTTATCCTTGATGAAGGCAGACATATTTCAAGACCGCATGACAAGATCAAGGGAAACAAACGAAACAACATTGTTATAAAAATTCGACACATACTGTCCTGTATCTGTGATTGGCTTTCTGTTGCCGAACATTCAAGCGGTAATGATAATAATTATGCTTCCTCTCAGTATGACAAACTTATGCCTAAAGTTATCAGCGAACTAAACGATATAATTACTTCTTGCACTTCTGTTTTGAACAAGAGATTTGATTGGGGAACTGAAAGCATACGTAGAGCTGCGGAGCAAATCCTTTCTAAGATGAACGGTACATACAGTAATAAATCAAGACGCTACTTCTTCATCGACTTTCTCAAAGGTGAAGATGTATTGCTGAACGACAGTTATCTTCCAGAAATACAGTCTACATTTTGCGGTGTACCCAGATTCAACATTCTTTCTCGAATTGAAAGACACGCTTCAAAAGAGCATCTCGAACTCCACGAGCGTTTCACGGAAATACTCAGCAATGTAGAATCCAAACACAACTTCCGCACTGCACGTCTTATCAAGGCATACGGAGAAGATATGGACATTAAAGAGATCATCGATCATAAGAATCTTGCTCAGTATAATGATTGTCTGAAACAAGCAAGACAGCGTTTTGAAACAAAGAGTCAGGATTTCTATGCTGAGCTTGAACTTTGTGAAAGTTATGGTACGATCTCTAATATAAATGGAGAAAAAGATAAGATTTGGGCAATCGCTGATAACTGGTACCGCATCAGTAAGATAACTGGAGATTACGGCTTCTATGTCAGACTTCTTGAAGTTTTGAGGAATGATATATCCGTCAAAGCTGAAAAGAAGGGCGAACAGCTTATGCGTCAGCTTGAAGATATTGCAAGCAAACCAAACTATAATTTTGGTGTATTCAGTAAGGAAATGATAGAAGCAAAGATCAATGATCAGAATTTCTCATCAGCTGAGTTTATCATGGGCTGTATCCTTCGTGGAGATGTAAATGCTATATCTGACTATTCCGATGAGCCTTTTGGCTACTTTAAAGAGTTTATAAGCGAACATGCAACCAATTCTCGTGCTGTACGTGGTGCAGGTCGTGATATTGCAGATATTATTTTTGAGTATTCAGGTAAAAAAGATCTTGAAAAAGCTCTGGTCATTCTGACCAATAATGCCCACAAAGAAACCAAGGGCGGTGCAAATTTACTCAAGAGCTGGATACCAAGAGGAGGTCCAACAAACACAGAATCGCTGACAGTGCTCCTGACCAGATTGGGATTCAAGCCTGTTTCTGTTGCTCTTGATGAAAGCATAGATTTTGAAGCATATCATGTATTCTGCCGTAAACAAATTGGAAAAGTCAACTATGTACATCATATTCCAGCTTTTGGCTCAAAGAGTGAAACAGAGGGTTTCCGTGTACTTTGTTTATATGGTAATTATAATTGTGATGCACTTATGGATAAGTTCAGATCCGCTAATGCAACCGCTAAACACACGCTTGTTCTGCTTGATTTTGCACTGAATATTGAGGAACGCAGGAGACTTGCAAAAAAAATTAAGGAAGAAAAATCATTCTCCAAAACATTCATTGTTCTTGACCGTGTTGTTCTGTTTTATCTTGCAAAACATTATGCTGAAAATACTGTTTTAAAAAGACTTCTTGCTGTTACACTCCCATTCGCATACTATCAGCCGTTTGTTGAAGCGTCAAGACAAGATATGCCGCCTGAGTTGTTCACTGGCAGAGAAACCGAACTTACTTCTATTGAATCGCCGGAGGGTGCAAATCTTGTTTACGGCGGACGTCAGCTCGGAAAGAGTGCTCTGTTGAAAATGGCAAGACGGAATATAGACAGAAACGCTAATGGAGATAGAGCCGTTTTAATCGAAATCAAAGATATGTCGGCAGCAGATGCTCTTAAAGTAGTCTGTGATAAGCTGATACTTGAAAACATCATTGATGAGAATTGCAAGTGTGAAACATGGAACGAACTTGCAGGATATATTCAAAGACGTTTGATGAGTGATGATCCTGAGAAACGCATCAACTACTTCCTCCTTATGCTTGATGAAGCTGACACCTTCATCGCAACAAGCGGAGAAACAGAAGATCAGCCAATCACTGCTTTGAAAAATTTGCCTTCTGACAGATTTAAGCTCGTTATGGCAGGTTTGCATAATCTTAGCCGATATAATAGACAGTCCATGCATGGAAATTCAAATCTCATACATCTGACTCCAATTACTGTTAAGCAGTTCCGTCGTGAAGAAGCGACAAAACTTCTAACAAGCATTCTGGCTTATCTTGGCTTCAAATTCAATCAAAAGATCATTGACAGTATCCTTGCTTCTACATATAATTATCCAGGTCTGATACAGTTCTACTGTCAGAAACTCCTTGAAGCAATGAAGAACGATGATTACGCTGGATACAATGAATCTTCCACTCCGACCTATGAAGTAACAGAGAGCCATTATAAGAAGGTACTCTCAGATAAGGCATTCACTGAGTTGGTAGATCAAAAGTTTGAAGCTACTTTGTTTGCAGAAGAAGAAGGACATAGTAACTATCATATCATTGCACTTATTTTAGCATATCTGTACTATATAGAACCTAATGATAAGGGATACACCGAAGTTGATCTTTTGAAGATAGCTGAGGAATATCACATAAATCGTGTTACTTCTCTGAAATCGGAACAGTTGTCTGAAGTACTAAATGAAATGTGTGACCTGAATGTTATCACAGTCATGGAAGAAAACTACCGATTTGCAACAGACGGTTTCCGCAAGTACCTCGGCAATCAGGATAAGATTGAAAAGAGTATGAGTGAATACTTTGAGGAGGCTGTAACAGTATGACAGGTGAACTCTGGTGGTGTAGGCTTGTCAACTCTGCAAGATTTCTTGACGATTTAAAAGATACGCTATCTGATGACAGATCTGTATTGCTCTTATTTGACACAGAAATTCCGTGGCAGGATATTATGATAGAAACGCTCGAACAAAAGCTTGCAAATGTCAATGATAACAGAACATTCGATGTACTTGATGTATCAAAAGAGACTTCTTCGCCAGGTACATACCTCATGGAACATTATTGCAGTAAGGACGAGAAAAACAAATATTGGCCGACCACACACGGCAGTCCTGAAAAGTTTCTAGCACAGAATAAAGTAACTTCTCTAAACAAATGTTACGTTTGCCTTACAGGCATAAATGCAGAAAATGCTTCTAAGTGGGTAGCTTCTGTTGCTGAGTACCTTGAAAGCTGCAAAAATACTCATGAGCATGGTGTATTCATAATTATTCTAGAGAGCATGAATATGCCTGTTCCTAAGTACTTGACCTCGTTCAGATATGATGATTATGTAACGGACTACGATTGCATGATGCTTTGTCTGACATTGGTTTCAGACCTTAAATGCAGCAGAGCTGAAAAAATGTACTTATGCGAAACTGCAAGCAATATCGCAAATAATAATGTTGAGCTTGCAGCAATCCTGATATCAAGAAGAATAGATTTGATACAGAATCCCTATGAAGTATCATCGGAGGTTTTTGAAGAAAATAAAGTTAAGGTCACAAATTTGAAAGAACGAGTACGAACGGCTGTGTGGGAAGCTCAGATAAAGCTAGTATTTCCAAAAATCGAAAATTTCCGGGCGAATCTTATCAAAAAGTATGAAAAAAAGATTTCACATTATCTACCTATCAAAAATTCCAACAATGATGTTATTGACAAAGCATCGGATCTGGAAATTGGACAACTGTTTTTTATCTGTAAAGCAAATCATTCTCAAAAAGTTATTGACCTGTCAGAGTACGAAATGCTAAATAAAATGCGTAATGTGCGGAATATATTAGCACATTGGGATGTATTATCGTATGACCAGCTGACAGGAATCAATGTATTATAAAACACAAATGCGGAAGTTCTAATTAGAACTTCCGCCTTAACTTTGATGTCAATTGACTTTTGATTCATCTTTTTTCATGTGTGCTATTCGTATTTTGCTCTTAAACGAGAGAAAACATCATTCGCTGCTATGCTATCTGGCTTTTCAGAAAGGATTTCTTTGCTGAAAGCATAGGCTTTTTCTTCCGGTAAGAGTTTTTCAGGAAGATTGTAAAAAAATAACAAATACTCCTTGTTTGAAATGCTCCCCTTTTGTTAGACAATGTGGTATAATAGAAATATACCAATAAAAAATCTAACGAAAGGGGGCATTTTTATGCCAAAAGGAAAGCCGAACAAAAGATACACACCGGAATTCAAAATCAAAGTAGTGGAAACAATGCACAGAGAAAAGTTAAGCTATCGTGAAACTGCACGTCAATTTGACATACCGAACAGCAGAGTAACAGCCTGGGAACGAATCTATCTTGAGGAAGGAGCGGAGGGACTTTACGTAGAGCGCAGAGGAAGGAAATCCACAGGGCGGTCTCCGAAAATCAAGAAAGAAGTAGAAGAAGATCTGATTGCAGAAGTACAGCGCCTTCGTGCGGAGAATGCATACTTAAAAAAATTGAATGCCTTGGTTGCCGAGAGGGTACGGCAAGAGAAAAAGCACAAGTGATATGGGAACTGAGGCATGAACATAAGATAGGGCTGCTCATTGAGATTGCTGATATTCCCCGCAGTACCTACTACTATTACAGTAAGCAATTTGATCATCCAAAGCCGGATCGATATGCTGAAATCAAAACTGAAATACGCCGCATTTACGATGAAAGCAAAGGTCGTTATGGATATCGGAGAATCACCAAAGAATTGAAGAAGAAGTTTGTTGTCAATCACAAGACAGTACAGAAACTGATGCGTAAAATGGGTATATTTTGCCGTGTTCGTATGCACAAGTACAACTCATACAAGGGTGATGTCGGCAGAATCGCACCGAATCTTTTGGAACGGGATTTCAAAGCAGATAAGCCAAATCAGAAGTGGGTAACTGACGTTACTGAATTTGCGTTGTTTGGAATTAAGCTGTATCTGTCACCCATCATTGATTTATATAATGGCGAAGTGATCTCATACAATTTAAGCCGTCATCCGAATTTGAACCAGGTAACAGATATGCTTGAGAAAGCGTTTTCAAAAATACCGGACAATACAAATCTGATTCTTCATTCCGATCAAGGATGGCAGCCGTCTTTGTGTGCCTTATCAACTTCTACAAATACCTGTTCAATAGCCTTTTCAAGCTTAATGCCTTTGTAATATACAATAGGTACAACTGCTGTCTTAAATCCCGGCTCTTTAATATTTTTAAGTTTTAAAATATCCGTATTTGTCAAAATAGGATTGTTAATCTTTAATACATTGCAGTTGTCAGGTTTTTCTTCTAATATATTACCGTCTTTTCCAAGATAAACTGATGTTGAAGTAACTATTTCTTCTCTGATTGCATCAATTGGAGGATTAGTAACCTGAGCAAATAACTGTTTAAAATAGTTAAATAAAGGATGTGTTCTCTCACTTAAAACTGCAAGTGGTGTATCCTTACCCATTGCCTTTGTAGCTTCATTTCCTGTATTAGCCATTGGAATAATTCTCTGAAGATCTTCAAAGCTGTATCCAAAGTTTTTCTGAAGTCTCTGGCGTTCTTCTTTTTCATATGTTTCAACTTTTACGTTAGGGATATGAATGTCCTTTAAGTTAACAAGGTTATTATTTAACCATTCACCATATGGCTTTCTTGTTGCATATGATTCTTTTAATTCATCATCGTCAATTAACTTACCGTTAACTGTGTCAACTAAAAGCATACGGCCCGGTCTTAATCTTTCTTTTACAACAATCTTTGCAGGATCAATTTCAAGAACACCTACTTCTGATGAAAGGATAAGCTGGTCATCATCTGTAATGTAATATCTTGAAGGTCTAAGACCATTTCTGTCAAGAATTGCTCCCATGTAATCACCATCAGAGAAAAGAATTGATGCAGGTCCATCCCAAGGTTCCATCATTGTTGCATAATACTGATAGAAGTCTTTCTTAGTCTGGCTTATTGTGTCGTTCTTTTCCCATGGTTCAGGAATACACATCATAACTGCAAGTGGAAGATCAACACCATTCATTACTAAAAATTCCAAAGTATTATCAAGCATGGCTGAGTCAGAACCGTTAGTGTCAACTACAGGCATAACCTTCTGTAATGAATTGTTCATATACTCGCTGTTCATTGATTCTTCTCTTGCAAGCATGTTATCTGCATTACCACGGATTGTATTTATTTCTCCATTATGAACTATAAATCTGTTAGGATGAGCTCTTCTCCAGCTTGGGTTTGTATTAGTTGAAAATCTTGAATGTACTAATGCAATTGCTGATTCATAACTTTTGTCCTGTAAATCATCAAAGAATAATCTTAACTGACCTACTAAGAACATTCCCTTATATACAATAGTTCTGCTTGATAATGATACTGTGTAAGTACCACCGTTACTATGTGAGAAGACTCTTCTTACAATATATAATTTTCTATCAAATTCAATACCTTTGCTTAAACCTTCAGGTTTCTTAATGAAACACTGCATAATGCAAGGCATACATTCTACTGCTTTTGACCCCAAAACTTCAGGATGTACAGGAACCTGTCTCCATCCTAAAAATTCAAGACCTTCTTTTTCAGTTATAATTTCAAACATTTTCATTTCACGTTTTCTTTTAAGTTCATCCTGTGGCATAA
>OGWV01002624.1_pt1 | contig 10938 bp, 5 predicted proteins | sample 1576081 | NCBI WGS metagenome assembly OGWV01 (sample SAMEA3541541, study PRJEB24748) | human gut metagenome | biome: human gut; feature: human-associated habitat; material: faeces | place: China | collected 2012 | reverse complement strand
GTCCTGCGGCATCAACCTCATGTACCTGCCCCTTGCAGAGAGTGCCCAATCGCCAAAATTCAAGGCCTGCGCCAAGCATCCCAAGGTGGAGGAAAACGGCTTTGTCCTCTACTATACCGACCAGTGCCCTTACACCTATTATTGGGTGCCAAAGGTGCAGGAGGCCGCAAAGGAACATGGGATTCCGTTCAAAGCCATCCACGTCACAGAGAAAGAGACGGCACAGAATGTGCCTGCACCCGTCACCACCTATGCACTGTTCCGGGATGGGAAATTCGTGACACAGGGCATCCAGTCGGACAAGAAATTTTTGAAATTAGCAGGCGCAGCGGATTGAGAGATTCAGGAGGAAAAATGCAATACGATCAAACGGTTATCACACCAAAAGGACTGATCGTCCACATCCGAAACGGCGTGGCATCCGATGGAAGCGCTGTGCTTGAAAACTTTGATCTGACACACGCAGAAACAGATTATCTGCTGAGTTATCCCGATGAAAATCACTTTGATGCGGAACAGGAAAGCCGCTACTTGGAGAAAAAAGCAACCAGTCCGAATGAGATCGAACTGATCGCCTTTGTGGACGGTAAAGTGGCAGGAACTGCTGGAATTGATGCAATCGGAGCGCAGTATAAAGTGGCGCATCGCGCGGAATTTGGCATCGGTATCCTAAAAGAGTATTGGGGTCTGGGGATCGGGCGAGCCTTGATGGAAGCCTGTATCCATTGCGCTAAAACCGCCGGATACGCTCAGTTGGAGCTGGAGGTAGTGGCGGAGAACGCAAGAGCAATCTCCATGTACCAGACGGCAGGATTTGTGGAATATGGCAGAAACCCAAAAGGTTTTCGCTCTCGAAACGCTGGATATCAGGAACTGATCTCTATGCGGCTGGAATTGTAAAGCTTATCGACTAAAACAGCCCTCCTGACCATGACGGCCGGGAGGGCTGTTTTTGGTAGGGAGGTTGACCAGTATGAGGACGATACCCGGACTACCGCAAGGCGCGGAACGAGAGGCAGGAACTGGTTCGGGCACAGAAAAATGTACCAATATTTTTGCCGCCTACGCCGACACTGCCTATGCGGTGGACCGGCTTGGCCTTGTGGCGGACCTGCGTCCCTACCTGACGGACGAGGAGCTGGCTGAATATGTGCCGGGCTATCTGGAGGAAGGCGCGTTTTCGGGCGAGGGAACGCTGAAGATATTCCCCATCGCAAAATCCGTGGAGCTGCTGATGCTGAATGCGACGGATTGGGAAAAATTCGCCGCTGCCACGGGCGCGGATGACAGCGCCTTTGCCACTGTGGAGGGCATTACCGAGACGGCGCGCCAATATTATGAGTGGACGGACGCTCAAACGCCGGATATTCCGGACGACGGAAAGGCGTTTTTTGGCCGCGACGCGTTTGCCAATTACATGATCATCGGTGCGCGCCAACTGGGCGTGGAGCTTCTGCGTGTGGAGGACGGCGCACCGGTGCTGGATTTCGATAAAGATGTGGTCCGCCGCCTGTGGGACAATTACTATGTGCCGTTCATCAACGGCTGGTTCGGCGCGTCCGGGCGCTTTCGCAGCGACGACATCAAAATGGGCAATATCATCGCCTGCGTCGGATCCTCCTCGGGCGCTGCCTATTTCCCGGATGAATGCATCCTCAGCGATACCGAGAGTTATCCCATCGAGATGCGCGCCTACCCATGCCCTAAATTCGAGGGCGGGGAAGATTTTGCCGTGCAACAGGGCGCGGGCCTTGTTGTGACGAATGCCGCTCCGCAGGAAGTTGAGGCTTCGGTGGAATTTCTCAAGTGGTTCACAGAAGCCGGGCGAAATCTGGAATTTTCGCTGGGTTCCGGCTATGTGCCGGTGAAAAAAGAAGCCAATGAAATGACGTTTGTGGAACAGGCGATGGACGCGGCAGGCGCCAGTTCCAAAATGCGCGCCATCATCACGAACGCTATCGGCATGACGGGCGAGAACCAGATGTACACTACAAAAGCATTCAGGAACGGCACTGCGGCACGTGCCATCCTCAACGATTCCATGGTGGAAAAGGCACGGGCGGACCGCGAGGCGTTCCTTGCGCTGACGGCGGAGGGCATGCCGCACGAAGAGGCGGCCGCGCAGTTTGTAACGGATGAAAATTTCGAGGCGTGGTATGAGGAGACGCGCACGGCGCTGGAGATGTGCATCGCGGGCTGACAGACAGATAATGGCTGGAAAGGCGGGACAGCGGATGAATGGGGAAAAAAGGCGCAGGCATGGGCGGTCGATCCGCCGCCGCCTGCTCGTGCCCATATGCTTGCTGCTGACGGTCCAGGTGGCCGTGCTCATCGGTGGAGTTTATTTTTCAGGCCTGCTGGAACGCATGGACGAAAATGCATACGCGGTGCTGGACCAGCGCGTACAGAGCCGGGCGGGCTATTTGGAAGACGATATGGTGCGCCGCTGGTCCAACCTCAGCCTGACGCAGGAGGTATTGGGCGAACTGTACGAGGGCCTTGTGCAGGACGGCTCCGTCACGCCTGGAGAGCTGGCGTCGGACCCCGCCCAGTACAACGCGTTTCTGGAACAGGCAGCGCCGGAACTCGTCTCTCTGATGCGTACAAACAGCGTGACGGGGGCTTTTGTCGTACTGAACACGCAGACGTTCCCGCAGGAACTGAGCGAGAGCCTGCAATTGCCCGGGCTTTACCTGCGCGACAGAGACCCCTCCGCCCACACCAGCGCCGGCAACGGCGATCTGCTGCTGGAGCGCGCGCCGCTGGAACTGGTGCGCGGCCTCGGCATCGCCATGGACAGCAACTGGAAGCCGATGTTCGTGCTGGAGGGGGACACCGCGCGGGCCGATGCCTGCCTGATAAGACCCTACAACGCGGCGGTGGAGGACCCGTCCCTTGGCTGGGAAAATGCGGGCTATTGGGCTGCGCCGCACACGCTGAGCGGCGATAACATCCGTCTGATCTCTTATTCGGTTCCGCTCATCGCGCCCGACGGAACGGTGTACGGTGTTTTGGGTGTGGATATCCTCGAGGACTACCTGCTGCGGTTGCTGCCTTACGACGAGCTTTCAGAGGATCACGGCAGCGCTTACATCTTGGGCGTGCGCGGCGCGGCCGACCCGGAAGCATCCGTCCGGCCGCAGGTGGTGAGCGGTCCTGTCTATCTGGCGGCTTCCGGGTTCAGCACCGTATATCTGGAAAAGGAGAGCGCAGGCCTTTACACGCTGGAGCGGGGCGGCGGCGAGGAGATGTACGTCTGCTCCGCCGTGCTGAACCTGTACAATACGAACACGCCTTTTGCAGATGATCAGTGGGTTCTGCTGGGGGCGGTGCCGGGCCGCACGCTGTTCGCGCTCAAGCACGATACGCTGCTGATTATGCTGGCGCTGCTGGCATCCATCGTTCTCACCAGTCTGGTGACGATCCTGATCACCGTACGTTCGGTTTCGCAGCCCATCGTCAAGCTGGCGGCCGAAGTGCGCGCGACGGACCCGGCGGCTCCCGCCCGCCCTGTCGACTGGCTGTTCCGGGAAGATGTGCTGATCCCAATCCCGGAAAACTTCCCCGAAAAGGGAAAGATTGCCCTTACCAATTGGGCCGTGAAAGAGTACCCGGATCAGTGCGCTCTGCTGCTGAACAAATACCCGGAACTTGGCAAATACGGTCTGAAAGCGGACAGCAGCCCGCTGCCGGAGCAGGAAGAAGCCGAAACTATCCCCGCCCATGCTGCACCGGAAACCGAACCCCCGGCCCCGGTACAGGCCGACCGGCCGGAAACCCCGCAGCCCGCAGCTCCGGAACCTGCCCAGGAAGCCGAACCGCAAACTGCGCAGGAGCAGGAGGAAATGCCCCCTGTTCCTGCACAGGAAAAAACGGCAGCATCTTCCACCCCGGCAGAACAGTATAAGACCCTGACGAAGCTGCGCGCCGATGCACTGCAAGCCGGGGATAAGGCTGCTGCTTCGATGTATCTGCAGGTGCTTTGCCGCAGCGATTGTCTTGCTTCGGCTGATATTCTTACCCGCGGCAGCCTTGCAGATGCGGCGGCCAAGGAGCCTCCCATGCTGTACTGGCTCCAGCAGGCCGCCGAGAGTGACTCGGAAAGCGTCAGCAAATTCCTGAAAAGATGGAGCGCCGTGGCAGCCGCCTATGTCAGCTTTGATTTCTCCGACCAGGTGTCGGAGCTGATGCTTCAGTTGGATCAGAATGCCGCAGTCTCCACGGAGGCACAGAACGTACTGGTCTGGGCTATCCTGACGAACAGCAGCCGAAAAAATGCAGCCTGGAGTCTGCTGCAGCGCACCCAGGCAACTCCCCATGCACGGGCACAGGCTTTCTACTGTGCTGCCGTGGATGACGCCCAGACCTGGCAAACCGCCTTGCGGCTGTTCTGGCAGGAGGGCGAGTATATGTTCTTCCTGCGAGGACTGGTGCATCGCTTCAACCAGTCTTCGGAACTGGCCGAGCGGATGCAGTACAGCGATAACCTACAGGAGATGTGCGACAAAAACGTCTTTGCAGAGATGGACCGCCAGCAGCTGCAGCAGACGCTGCGCAAGCTCTACCCGGCGATTGCGCAGAGCTATCTGGCAACCGAATCCTGGACTGTGGTGCAGACGATCCGCTATGTGTCGTTCTGTGTAGGCGGTCAGGCGTTGAACCTGTACTACGACGTGTTCGCCGTGCAGTACCCCATTATTACCGAGAAACTTCCGATGGAGGGCTGTGCGTTCCTGGCCCGGTTGGGCACCGACCCTGCCACCTATACGCTGATGCAGTTTATTGGACCGCAAATGCTGGCCAAGATGAAAGACCCCGACGAAGCAGCGGGCGCACAGCTCCGACTGCCCAGCCTGATGCGCGAACTGTATGAGGACTGTTTTGCCGTGCCGCGCCGATGCACCGAACAGGAAGAACAGGACGTATACAACCTGATCCTGCCGGATGCCTTCGACTGGAACTGGCGGCATTTTGGCGAGTATTTCTGCCGCAAAATGATTGAATCGCCGGAAGACGAGGCCTTGGCACATCGTGTGCTGCTGCGCTTTGCCACAAAGGAATTCCGCTCCGATGCATTCCTGATGAGCATTGAATTTTATGCAGCCTGCCACCGTGATGACCCGAACAAGCGGGACCGCATCGTACAGATGATAGATTGCTTGCTGCGCGTGAAGGCAAGAGATACGGACGCCACCCGCGCCATGTATGTGGAATATGCCATTCTCTGGCTGCAGCGCTGCCCCGGACATACGATTCTGGATGGACAGGACCCTGTCGACTGGTTCCTCCTCTCTGCCAGCCATAACAAATTCCAGGATAGCTGGATCGAACGCTGCCGCAAACAGTATGCCGACATCCTGAAAAGTGCGCCGAAGCTGCACAGCGCCCTGGCGACAGGAAATTGGCAGCCCTGCTTTGACCTCCTGATCCAAGGCGGTGAGGAAGCCGAAAAACTGCGCCTTGCGCTGGTGGGCGTGGCGAACAGTACGCCGAACGCAACGAACCAGTGGACGCGCTGCTCCGTCTGGCAGAGCCTACCGCATGAGCTGGTCGGCACGCTGGCCAAGAATCTCCTTGCCGGAACGCCGGAGAAAAACGACGCCCTGAAAGCCGTATTTGCCCCCATGGCTACCCTGCCCCTGCTGCGCTCCTTCCGTGATACGTTCCAGTGGTATGAGGAATATTTGCGCAAGGGCGGTGAGGAAGACCTGCGTTGGGTCAAAAACTGTGCCGCCTTGCCCATGCAGGAAACGCAGTTCTTCGGCTGTGCGCTGGGACAACATAAAGCAGGCTGTACCAAAGAGCAGGCGGAGTTCCGCAGCCGGGCCCTGGAAATGATGGGTGCCCCCTCCACCTGCGCGACATGGCGGGAACAGTTCTCCCACACTACCAATGCCGGCCATTCCGCCTTTTACATCAAGGCAATGACGCTCTATAACGACTACACCAGCACAATCAATCCATCGACCCTGCACGCGGCCATTCAGTTTGCAATCCGCGCATATGATGTGGAGCCTGAGAAGATCACCCAGTGGAGCAAGACCTATACCGATACGGTCCGCAACGGGAAAAGATATTTCTCGGACAATGCCGTCAGCCTTGCCAACCGGATCATCTACGCCTGGGCGCAGCTGCTGGGTCACCCGGACCAGGCCCAAAAACAGCTGTTGAACACAACCCCGGATAAATTCGTCAATATGATCGCCTATCTGTTCCTGTTTTGCGACCGTACACGGGATCTGGCCAAAATGTACTATCCTCTGATGCGCCGTGAACAGGTTGCTGCCGTGCAGGTACTTGTGGCCATTCTGCTGCCCAAGCCTGAGTTGATCGATCCCTGCATAGAAAAGCTGTGCGCCACCGCTAAGGGTGCACAGTACCTGGATGCGATCAAGGGGGTGCTGCTGGAAAGTATGCATACCCCGCAGCGAAGCCACCGCATCAAATGGGACCCGGACCTGTGTGAGATCGTCAGAAAACTTGGCATCGAGTATGACCACAATACCCCGAACGATGAGTCCCGCTATTTCCACCTCCCCGCCGAGGAACCTTCCCGCATTTACCTGATTCGCGCCCGCGTCCGGCTTATGCTTACCCGCAGCAGCACGAATTATGTGTTTGCCGACCCGAAGGACGTTTGCCGCGATGCCCGCAAGCCGGAAGAAAATGAAGCGGCCTCTGAGGCAAACACCCCCGCAACAGAAGAAAAGCCTGTTGAATCGGATCGCGAGACGGTTGACAACACGGCTGTGCTGACATCGGACGACCGCGGCCTGCGGGTCGACCAGTGCTGCCAGCGGGTGATGGAGCTGTTCTCCTCGGAAAGCGAGACGGCCGACTTCAAAAAGGCTGTGGCAAAGGAAAAGAACCTTTCCCTGATCTATCTGGCCGGTGCAGAGCTGCTGGCCGCGGAGCCGGAGCCTTCGGCAGCCAGTATTGTCCGCTGCCTGGTGGATGCGGCCAAAAACAACCTGCCCACCATGAAGTTGGAGAATTTCTCCCGTGCTTTGATCTGCGCAGTCCGGGCAACGGCCTACGATGACCTGCAGGCGCTGCGCATCCAACTGCAGGAAGCCAACCTGTTCACGGTGCTGCAAAACTGCCCGCCTACAACCAATCCGGACGAAGACAAGAACAAGGCCAGGCAGGAAGACCGCTATTTAGCCTACCGCCAGGCTTCGCTTACCTGCCTGCAGGAGTATTTAAAGGTAAAGCCGATCCGGGAATCCGGCAAGGACTTTTATGACGAGGACGAGCAGTATCTGATGCAGGAGCAGGAGCGATGCAGTTTGCTGCAGCGTGCCCCCGCCGAGCAGGACCGTCATGAGTTTGTGCGTATGCTGGCAGAACATCAGCAGAAAAAGCTGGATGTCCGCCCGCAGATGAAAGTATCTCTGGATCCGTCCTCTGCCTACTACTGCGCCCGTGAGGAGGACGACTATAGTTATGACGATCCCTGCGAGCCGACTACGCTGCAAGGCTATGTGGAGAATGTGGGAGGCTGCCCGCTGCAGCCTGTGTACATTACACTGAGCTACCGCATCAAAACGGGTGAAAAAGAATGGGATGCTGCCGCTCTGCCGATTCCCCGCCGCCTGACGCTGCGCGGCGGCGACGGCAACGCCGTGCTGCTGTCGAAACAGCAATATACGGATGAAGATCAAAAGGCGCTGTGGCATATTCCTTTCCAAATCGATACCGATATTCCGGAAAAGACCGCCCTCCGCGTGCAGGAAGAAAACGCCGACATCGTTGCCGTGGTAGAGGTCCGCGCCCTGGTCCAGGGCGGCGATGATCTGCTGCTTTATCGCGGTGAAATGCCGCTGCAATTCCTGCCGGAAAAGCAAAAAGTCCGCGTGGATCACACCATCCGCGATACGGAAGCCTTCTTTGGCCGCCGCAATGAGTTGAGCCGCCTGCATACCCTGTATTGCGAGAATCCCTCCCGTATCCCCATGCTGTTCCTGATCAGCGGTCAGTTCCGCATGGGCAAGTCGATGATCACCAAAAAGCTGCAAAAGATGATCCTGGGCGAGACAAACGGCCAGGTGATCCCGCTGCGTCTTGAAGTAGTCCAGAGTTCCGACCAGCAGGGTGCTTCCGAAAACTTGCGGGATGTATTTTCCAACCAACTGTGGGATCAGCTTGATTCCTACATGCACGACGAAACCTTGCCGCAGGAATACCGCAAGGAAGAAACGATTTCCCGCCTGCAAGCCCACCGCGATAAGTGGAAGGCCTATTTCGCCCAGCGGCAGGCAAACGCCGCCACAGCGCCGCAGCGTGTTCAGTATCTTCCCACCCCCGGTGTAGACATCGACAGCGAGGAAAATGCACCGCTGGATATTTCGGCCCTGTCTGCCGGGATCTCGCAGGGTGTTGTATACGAGGACCTGCGCTGGCTGCCGCAATTCTGCCGCGAGCTGTGCGCTGCGCTTGGCAACCGGCACATTGTGTATATACTGGATGAAGCGGACCGCCTGATCAACGACCTGGAGACCGTAGGCGGTGCAGCCGCCAGCAACCTGCGCGCCGTTCTGCAAAGCGACACCCCGTTCCATCTGCTGATTTGCGGCGCCAACGGCCTGACGGAGTATTACCTGCGCGGCGGCAGCATGACCCAGCTGTTTGAATGTACCTATGGCCGCCCGATGATCATCGGCCAGATGGCCAAAGAGGAATGGCGCGCGGCGACTTCCGCCCTCATCGATACGGTCGCTCTGGAAAGCAATTTCCGTGCGCTGGATCAGCTCTGGTTCTATACCCGCGGCCTGATCCACCCCGCCTACTGCCTTATGGATACCTGCTTCACCTACCTGGATAACTTCCCCTCGGTACAGCCTGCGCCGAATGGAAAGACGACACTGTATGCGGCGCGTGTGCTGGAAGCAACCAACGCGATGCTGTGCAGCTCCCCGCAGCAGCTGCACATGGACAAATTGATCGATTCGCTCTCCGATGATTCGGACGATCTATGGCGCAGTGTGCTGACCTGCCTGATGCGTGAATGTACCATTCCTTACCAGTGGGTGCCTGTCACCGTGCTGGAAAGCATTGTGGACGAGTCTGCGGGTATCACCTGGGATAAGATCTCCAACGTGCTGTCGAACCTGGTCAGCTACCGCGGCTTGCTGGAATATTCTGCCCGCAGAAGAAGTTACCGCCCGCAGTGTGAGCTGTACCGCCAGATCTTGCGCAATAAGCTGCTGCCGGACTGCAAACTGCAGCCCTATCCCTATTTTAAACCCAGAAAGGAGGGGCACTGATGTCTGAGCATTTCCGTAAAGACGCACCGCATTATGAGTTTTCCACGGTGCGTATCCGTCTGGATGAATGGTTGGAGGATCGTTCCTCCGGTACGCTGTTCGGCCCTAAGGGCTGCGGCAAGGATACCTTTTTGAAAGATTACTTTACCCCGGAAAAATGCCGTGCGCTGGCTGCCGATCCGAACAAGCCTACCATTGTGCTGGTTTGGGAGGGTACGACCCTCAGCCACCGAAAGGACCTGGACGACCTGCTCGCCTGTGCCTTTCAGGAGGGATTTTCGTATTTGAAAGAGCAGGGGCTGATCGACCCGGCGCTGGAAACCCTGCTGACTACCGCAGGCGGCGCATCTGCCCAAAGCTGCGCGCAGGAATGGAAAAAACGGCGGTACTGCTTTGTATTGGTCATCCTGGGCTTTCACAATTTTATCTGCAACATTGATGGCTGCCAATCCGACAGTGTCCAGCAGGTAAACATCCTGAAAAACTCCGATGCCCCCCTGCGGATGATCGTAACGAACGACTACCTTTACACCGCACAGTACTGCCCCGCCATGGAGGATTTGGCCGGCTCATCGATCTTCAACAACCTGAGCCTGAACCAGTTTACCTTTTCCAAAAACCGGCCGCGCCCGCAGGAATTTTCCCAGTATCTGGGCCGTATCTACCGCGGCGGCGACACCTCACCCTTTACGCCGGAGGAAGATCACTGGCTTTTGGAAATGACCGGCGGTTTTCCCGCCATTGTGCCGGATGCAGCGGAGGCGCTGTTTCTGGCAAAAGAGGATGGTCTGGAGGGGCAGGAAGCCTTTGAGGACTGCGTCCGTACCTGTATGCTGCCCGAGGAAACCGTTTATCTGCTGCTGAGCCAATGGCTGAAAGATCTGGATGACCGTGAATTTGAGATTCTGACCCGGATTTCCCACTTTGGCCTTGCCGGTGCCGATGAAGAGGACGTGGACCGTCCACAGTCTGTACAGCGCGGCCTTGTGTATACCGATCGCCGCAGCCGCCGCTGGCGGCTCTGCATCGGCCTATTGCGGGAGATGCTGGCCAGCGACCTGTGGAAGAAAACTACCAGTCCGCGCGGCGCTGCCTTGCCGAAAAGGACTACAACGGCGCTGCGATGTTCTACCGCCACGCCGCAGAGGCGGGTCATGCGAAGGCTCAGTGCAGCTACGGAAAGTGCCTGTACCTCGGAAGCGGCGTTGAAAAGAACATTTACGCGGCGTTTTCGTGGTTCTCGAAGGCGGCGGCTCAGGGTCTGGACATTGCGCAGTACAATCTCGGCGTGATGTACCTTCGCGGCACCGGCGTTGAGAAAAACCGCTCGGAAGCGAAGCGTTATTTCCGCATGGCGGCGGAAAACGGACATTCAGAGGCCGCAAAGGTGCTCGAAAAGCTTGAAAATCAGGAACATAAATGATCGGAGGAAAACAGAGTGAAAGCAGCAGTTATCCTTACAAAATGCAAGAACGACCACGCACTGTTCGGCATACGCACGGAGCAGCGCGAGGACGGCGGCTGGTACGCTACGTGGGCGTTCAAGGTGTCGGAGCAGACCGCCGAGCGCGAGAAGTTCGGCGATACTAAGATAAGCGGAAATATCTACATCACAACCCTACGGTTAGTGCAAGTGGTACTGGTTTTAGTTTGAATGCTGCTAAGACGGTAC
>OGWV01002620.1_pt1 | contig 10948 bp, 11 predicted proteins | sample 1576081 | NCBI WGS metagenome assembly OGWV01 (sample SAMEA3541541, study PRJEB24748) | human gut metagenome | biome: human gut; feature: human-associated habitat; material: faeces | place: China | collected 2012 | reverse complement strand
ATATAGCTTATTTCAAAAATAACCACGATTGGCATTTTGAGCCGATAAAGCGACTTGCCATGGCGTCTGGCCTTCGCGTCTCCTTGACGACGCATTGCAGTTGGTCGGGACGGAAATCGCAGAAACGCCAGGCGTCGCGGTCGTTCCCGACCATCGGGGCGAGGGCATCGGATTGAGGCTCAAACGGTATTGCGACCTGTGGGCCGCACAGCACGGCGCTTATCTCATGTTCAGTCGTCCAACAAACGAGGCCGCGCGTCGTCTCAATGAGAAAGCCGGCCACAAGGTCCTTGAGGGCGATGTCTCGTTCGTCACACAGATCATAGACGCTCAGGACCGTCCCCTTACCGGTGTCGTACGTATCGATCCCGCCCGCGATGGTTCCTTCCAGGCTGTCCGTCAGCTGACGGTAGCGGATGGGTTGATGCGACGGTTCCGTGTCGGCCAGTATCCGGCGGTATCCCGAATGGACGGGACCGATGACGATCATGCCATCCGTATCGGTTCCGGCCAGATCGCCTGGTATGAGTGGGATCGTTCCGGAACCGTCAGGACGGTTCTCGTTCCGGCTCCCCGTTTGGAGCATGACGTCTCCATGGGATTGCGTCACGTCTCCATGAGATCGTGATGTCAATCGGTTATTAGGCTTGTTCTGGTTTTCAATCATCTCAATGCCTTTCCGTGATTGTTGCCATTTCAACGACCCCACGTGAACGGAACCTGTTATTAAATACGATCGAACGCTGGATGTCGGCAGTCATTCTTTGTCGATATCGATGACGCGTGGAATGCTTGGACCATGGGTTTCGTCGCAAGCGTCAAGAATATCCGCACTGTTCCGGCCAAGAGGAACGAACGCCAATCCCGGCTGAGGATTGTCCCAACGGCGGACCAGATGCAGACAGACATGGTCTGGAACCTGCTCGCCGAACAGATCGAACATGGCTGGGACGAATCCCTGCCAAAGCCGTTGCCCAACCCGGATGACCTGTACAGGCCGACGCTTATAGGGGCGTGGGCCGAGGACCGCCTCATAGGAGGCGCGTTCGTCATGCCAGACAGTCAGGACGCCCAGGCCCTCGTGTCGTTGGGAGCGGACAAGGCAGCGCAGGCCTTCGAACGAAGCCGCTGCATGATCCAAGGGATCGCCGTCATCCCCAAGCACAGGCGTGAAGGCCTCGGATTGAAAATCAAACGGTATTGCGACCTGTGGGCCGCACAACACGACGCTTGCCTGGTCCTGAGCATTCCAACGAACGATGCCGCCCGACACATGAACGAGAAAGTCGGCTACGACGTCCTTCCACCGCAGGTCTCCCTGTGCATCGAGGTCACGGACGACGACAATGCCATCACCTGCTGTTTCCCCGTCGACGGTGTCGTGCCCGACGTCTGCCGGGCGTTCCATATAGTCGCGCAACCCAAGTGGATGCCCCGCGCCGTCGTGTCCTGAACGATGCCATGCCATGCCATGCCGGTCATTCCCTCCGCTTCCTTCCCGTTCAGATGCCGAGTGGCAGGACCGTGGTCAACGCGGCACGCTGCTGGCCCTTCATCGGATTGAGTTTCATATGCCAGTTCTTGGCCTTGTTCTGCATGTCTCGGTCGAACACGTCCAATTCCGGCAGACTGGAGGCGAACAGGGTGATGAATCCCTGATGGTCGGTGTCCGGCCAGTTGGCCTCCTGTTCCAATTCGCGTAGCCGCTGCTCCTTCTCCTCACGGCGTTCGTCACGGCTTTTCTCACGCTGGTCCTGGAGTTTGCTGCGCTGGCGCATGCTGCTCTTGCGGTTGCGTAGTTCCGCCTCGGACTGTTCCATCGTCAACGGACGCCAGATATGGCAGAACGCCATCATGCGTCGTTCCGTGACGAGTTCGCGGATCCAACCGGCCTCCACGTCGAAGTCCGGCCACTGGTAGATCCAATACGTGCGCGCGACGCACGAGTCCAACGTGATGTAGTCGTGTTCCTTGGCCTCCTCGCACCAGGTCACGGTCGGATCGTCCCTGTTGACCGGTGGACGGTCGGCCGCATGCTCCGGGTCCGCGACGGTGCGGATCAGATAACGCAGGTCGTCCACGGAACACCAGTGGATCGTGTTCTGGCGGGCTCCGCAGTCCAACAGGGCGGGGGCGACGGTCAGACGGATCAGATCGCCCATGGCGATGCCGACCGCGGCGCGTTCGGACCGGTCCTTCCTCACGACACGGGGCAGCCGGTCCGCGTTCGCGGACACGCTGATGTAGTTCATGTGCTGCAATGGGGTGAGGATGTCGGGCAGATGCCACAGGTCGGCGAGGTCGTCGCGCGCCCACTGGGGCGTCCCCTCCGATTTCAGGTAGTCGGGTTCCGGGGGAGTGTGGCCCGGAAGCACGAAGCTCGTCTCCTTCAATTCGGTGAAACCATCCGTTTCGGACAGTTCCTTGAGCATCGTGTTCAACGCCATGGCCCTGCCCGCCTTCCGGCTGTCCGGGGAGAAGATCCATTCCTCCACGTTCGCGGTCAGCACGGCCGTGGCCTGACGCTTGTCCGGATCCCACAGGTAGCAGGCTCCCTGGAACGGCGTGCCGACCACTTCGACGCCTTGGCCTTCGATGGTCTGCGACCGGTCCTCGACATGCCCGTACAGGCCGAGCACTCCCAACGGGCGGCCGGACGCGAGCGGCGAATACGCCCAACGGTTCGTACCATCCTTCAGCCGGGAATGCCAGTGCAGCCAGATCCACGTCCATGACACGAGGCTCAATCCCTGGATGCGGGGCACGCCATACGCGAGAACGAGCGCGCCCAATATCATGACCGGCACGTTCAAGCCCATCGCCGCGCCGGACACGAGGATGACAAGTCCTATGACGCAGACGATGAGCTGCGCCCTGTCGAGGTTTTGTGGGAGCTGGAGTTTCCGGTGGAGAGGAAGGAGCGCTGAACGGCGCGTCTATCATGCCCGGAGGATCTGAAAGTGCCTGGCCTGAGGTGAAGCCTATCCTGCAGAGTATTGCGGCAAAAGCATCTGACGGTACCCCGTGCTGCCAGTGGATTGGTCCTGCCGGTTCCGGTCATTTCGTCAAGATGATACATAACGGTATCGAATATGGAGATATGCAGCTTATTGCCGAAGCTTATTGGGTGATGAAGAATCTGCTTGGTCTGGACAATGGACAGATGGCGGAAATCTTTGCTGATTGGAATGAGGGTAAGTTGCGTAGCTATCTCATTGAAATTACCGCCAACATACTGCGTCATAAGGACAAATCAGGAGGTTACCTGATAGATAAGATATTGGATACCGCCGGACAGAAAGGTACGGGCAAGTGGTCCGTTATCAATGCGATGGAGCTGGGCATGCCGTTGGGGCTGATTGCTACGGCTGTGTTCGAACGTAGTTTGTCGGCACAGAAGGGCTTGCGTGAAACGGCTTCCAAGCAATTTGTATGCCGACGCTCGCAGGCGGTGTACAACAAGTCGGAGATGGTGAAGGATATCTATTCCGCACTCTATGCTTCCAAATTAGTGTCATATGCTCAGGGATTCGCCGTGTTGCAGCGTGCATCCGACGCTTTTGCCTGGAACCTCGATTTGGCATCCATCGCACGCATGTGGCGGGGCGGCTGCATCATCCGTAGTATTTTCCTGAACGACATAGCTACGGCTTTCGAGGCAAAAGACAAGCCCAAACATCTGCTGTTGGCTCCTTATTTCAAAAATGAAATGCAGCTGTTGCTTTCCGGCTGGAAACATCTGGTGGCACAATCCATGAAAGAGGAACTTCCGGTGCCTGCATTCTCGTCCGCCTTGAATTATTTCTATTCGCTGGTGTCTGCCAAGTTGCCTGCCAATATGATTCAGGCGCAACGTGACTATTTTGGTGCGCATACCTTTGAAAGGACAGACGAGTTGCGTGGACAGTTTTTCCATGAAAATTGGACGGGACACGGAGGAGATACGAAATCGGGTACGTACAATGTGTGAGAAAGGGGGAGAAGATGATGAATAAATTAGTGATTGTTATATTCGGCGCTTCGGGTGACTTGACGAAGCGCAAACTGATGCCGGCGCTCTATACTTTATATAGTGGCGGGCGGTTGCCGGAAGGATTCTCCATTCTGGGGATAGGACGCACCGAGTATACGGATGCCCGTTACCAAGAATATATAATGGGTGAATTGGGTAAGTTCGTAGCTTCCAAAGAGCAGCTGGAAGATAAAATGAAGGATTTTTGCAGCCATCTGCATTACCAGACATTGGATCCCGCCGAGGTTGAAGGCTATCATCTGCTGGACGGACGTTTACAAGAGTTTACCGGTGAGCAGAAACCGGACAACCTGCTGTTCTATCTGGCTACTCCACCTTCCTTGTACGGTGTCATTCCCTTGCACTTGAAGGCGGCCGGTCTGAACCGTCCTGATACGCGTATCATCGTTGAAAAGCCGTTCGGTTACGATTTGGAGTCAGCCAGAAAGCTGAATAGCATTTATGCTTCCGTTTTCAAGGAGCATCAGATTTACCGCATCGACCATTTTTTGGGTAAGGAAACGGCGCAGAACATTCTCGCCTTCCGTTTTGCCAACGGAATCTTCGAACCGCTATGGAACCGTAATTATATAGACTATGTGGAGATTACAGCCGTAGAGAATCTGGGTATCGAAGGACGTGGCGGATTCTATGAAGGTGCCGGAGCCCTGCGCGATATGGTACAAAACCACCTCATACAGCTTGTGGCGCTCACTGCATTGGAACCGCCTGCCGTTTTCAATGCCGATAATTTCCGCAACGAGGTGGTGAAGGTCTATGAGTCATTGGCCCCCTTGACAGAGGAGGATTTGGAGGAACACATTGTCCGCGGACAATATACGGCTTCGGGCTCGAAAGCCGGGTATAGGGAAGAGAAGAACGTGGCACCTGATTCGCGTACCGAAACGTATATTGCCATGAAAATCGGTATTAACAACTGGCGGTGGAAGGGTGTTCCTTTCTATATCCGTACCGGCAAACAAATGCCGACAAAGGTGACTGAGATTGTTGTACATTTCCGTGAGACGCCCCATCAGATGTTTCGTTGCGAGGGTGGACATTGTCCCCGCGCGAATAAGCTGATTCTCCGCCTGCAACCCAATGAAGGCATTGTGCTGAAATTCGGCATGAAGACTCCCGGACCGGGATTTGACGTGAAGCAGGTGATGATGGACTTCAGTTATGACCAGTTGGGCGGGTTGCCTACCGGCGATGCCTATGCCCGTCTGATAGAGGACTGCATACAAGGTGACCCTACACTCTTTACCCGCAGCGACGCGGTAGAGGCTTCATGGCGCTTTTTCGATCCCGTGTTGCGTTATTGGAAAGAGCATACGGATGCTCCTTTATATGGGTATCCCGTAGGTACGTGGGGACCTTTGGAAAGTGAAGCGATGATGCACGAACATGGTGCTGAGTGGACTAATCCGTGTAAGAATTTGACTAATACAGATGAATATTGCGAGTTATGAAAAGTTATGTTTACCATTCGGCTACAGCTACGGCACATGCGTTGATTGAACATTTGATTGCGATGATGGAGCGTGAGCCGGAAAAGACCTTTTATTTTGCATTCAGTGGGGGAAGTACTCCTTCGCTGATGTTTGACATTTGGGCCAACGAGTACAAGGAGGTGACTCCTTGGATGCGGATGCGGATTTATTGGGTGGATGAACGGTGTGTGCCGGCAGAGGATTATGAGAGCAATTATGGTACCATGCGCCGTTTGCTGTTGGATGAAGTAGGCATGCCCGATGAATACGTTTACCCTATTTATGGAGTGAACCGCCCGGAGATTGAAGCAAAGAACTATTCGACGCTGGTTTGCCGCACGGTTCCGCTTTGGGGTGGCTTCCCGGCCTTCGATGTCGTTTTGCTCGGTGCTGGAGACGACGGGCATACCTCCTCTATCTTTCCGGGGCAGGAATATCTGCTTTCTTCCTTTCATCCTTATGAGGTGAGTGTCAATCCCTATAATGGGCAGAAACGCATAGCCATGACCGGCTGCCTTTTGTTTGCGGCGAAGAATCTTATTTTCTTTATTACCGGCAAGAATAAGGCGGATGTGGTCCGCGATATTCTTGATTCCGGGGATACCGGTCCGGCAGCTTATGTGGCCCACCATGCCGAGTGTGTGGAATTGTTCCTCGATGCTCAGGCCAATGGCGAGAAAATGTCTACTTAGATGTACCGCTCTCCAGAATGCTTACGATGGAGAATAATGTAAAGCAGATGCCTCCCAAACCAGCCAGTACGCGTGCAGGGACAAAATAGGCATTGTGCAGGCTTGCCATCTCAAACAGAAAGGCGGAGAGAAACAGACAAGCCAGGGCCGTGAAGACCGGAATCAGCGGGATGCGGTTGGCCAGCTTGAAAGTGTTCCGCCAGATGGCGGCAAGCAGGATGACTTTGCTGGAAATGCTGTAGCATACCAGTCCCAGGCCTATCATAATATATCCTGTGGAGGAGAGTGCCGGATTGCTGTTGGCCAAGACCAGAAGTCCCCAGAGAATGCTGATGCTGCCCATTATCAAAACAAGGGCCGGCCATTGTTTCCGTTCAGCCTTTGTATAGTTGTTGCGTATCTGGCGGACGATGGTTGCAACCAGCGCCACCAAGCTGGAACAGATACAAGCAAGTCCTGCCATGACATGGCCTGCTACATAATATGCATTGTGCTCGCTGCTTTTTGACAATAGCCAGAAGGCCCATATCCATGCCATTACTGCCATAAGGGTGGCAACTGCTATCAGGATATATCCCTGGGAGGAATTGAATGCATCGGCAGGTTGTAGCTGGTCGGTACGTTCCGAGTTGGCGGGAATGAGGGTGAAGCGGGTGGAGGCTGTGGCTGTGGTAGCTACACAAGCTGTGATGAAACCGACTCCGCAAATCACGTGTCCTGCCACGAAATTGCTTGCCGTGGCAGTTTCGTGCATATAACTCCAACCATAGATTACTGTGAGTACGGCTGCCAGGTAACCAATAACCGGAAGTGCGTATCTGACTATCGGATTGTAGGTATGAATGATTTGTCTAATGATTGTTGCCGCTGTGGCGAACAAGGCAATGCAAATCATCCCTAAGGAAAATACTACCGGACCGGCCACAAATTTTGCCGAATCCAGTCCTTCGTGGAGCACAAAGGCTCCGTAGCCGAAACAGAAAAGGGCCATCAACAAGGGTATGGCCCTGAAAAGAATACTGATACCGTAATTCATAACTGTTGTTTTTAGAGTTTCCCCTTCAAACAGCGTTTCTGCAGCTTTGTTCCTCCTTTTAAGATTTATTTGTGATGAGAAGTGTTTGCCTGTCCGTATTTAGGGAGCCAGCCTCTCCTTTTTCCAGCTGCCATCCGCTTGTTGGGAATAGAGGAAACGGTCGTGTAGCCTGCTTTCCCGTCCTTGCCAGAATTCAAAACGGAAAGGGGTGACGGCAAAACCTCCCCAGTTGTCGGGACGTTTGATACTTTGCCCTATCCATGTTGCCGCTTCGCGGACGAACGCGCGCATTATCTCCATACGGCTGCCGATGACGTGACTTTGGGGTGAAATCCTCGCCCCGATTTTACTTTTGTAAGGCCTGCTTGCAAAATAGGCGTCAGAATCGGCAGGAGCGCATCTTTCAGCTTTTCCTTCAATGTGTATTTGCCTTTCCAGTTTGTGCCATACGAAAGATAAGGATATATACGGATTTGCAGTCAGTTGCCGGCCTTTTCTGCTTTCGTAGTTGGTGAAGAAGATGAAACGGCCATTTTCCACCCCTTTCAGCAACACTGTGCGTGTAGAAGGATGCCCGTCTGTCGAGACTGTAGCTACCGTCATGGCGGTGGGCTCGTACTCATCACTATGGATAGCATCGTTCAGCCAATGGTCGAATTGCTCAAAGGGATTGTCGTTGAGGTTACCCGGTGTCAGCCTGCCTTTCTTATATTCTCTTCTGATGTCAAAGAGTTGTGATTTCATTATCGTGTGGTTTTATCAGGAGTGATATATTGTTTTTCTATGTAACAGTCTGAGAGGGCTGAATGTTTTTGTTTTTCTGCGGAAAGAAAAATATGGAAGAAGGAAATGGCTGTGTTGATACTTAAAAAAATGGGGGTGTGTCAAAATTCACCACAGATTACACGGATTAACACAGAATGAGCTTAATCTACTGATAATCAAAGATGCTTATCTGTGCAAATCTGTGTAATCTGTGGTGAATACCAGTTTCGACACACCCTCGGATATTGGAGATTACCTTATGAAGACAAGTGGAAAGTGGACACTGGCATGTCTGCTATTGTAATTTAAACATTACGGGAACTGTGAATTTACAACGGACCGGTTTGCCTCGTTGCTCACCGGGTTTCCATTTGGGCATGGTGGAAATCACACGGATAGCTTCTTTGTCCAGATAGGGATCTACGCCTCTTACTACTTTTACATCTACGATGCTGCCGTCTTTGTTGACAACGAATTGTACTATTACGCGCCCCTGGGTTCCGGTCTCTTGTGCAATAGTCGGGTATTTTATACTCTTACCCAGATATTGCATCAGACTCATGCCATTATAAGAAAACTCGGGATTCTTCTCTACAACTTCAAAAATCTCATCCTCTACCGGAATCTCTTCATCTACGGTTGGAGATATGGGTCTGATGATTACAGCTTCACCGATTTCTTCGGAAGAGGCAATGGCTGTTTCTTTCACATTGTCATTATCATCCACAATTGTCAATACCTCGGCAATTGCAGGAGCTTGAGGGGGTGGTGGAGCTACTAATTCGGGTTGCTCCGTGATAGGAATTTCAATTTCCTGCTCAAATACGTTCTCGGTAATAGCACCGCTCATGTCAATCCTAACATCACGCTTCGACCATTCAAATGCAACGAACATGAAGACCAGCACAATTACATAACCTACAAGTAGCCAACTTGACTTCTTGTTTTCCAGGCTTGCTTTGGATGTTTTCTTGATTTCCATAATTTACAAGATTATTACCGTATAATGGTTGTCGCGAAACTAACATTATACAGATGTGATTAGTAAAATCATAAAACATGCGTGCCCACTTGTTTCTGTATTAAAGATAAGAAAATGAATGTTATGTTGGTGTTTGATATGTAGTTATATATAGTTTTTTAAATTTGCTTTGATAATTTTTCTGCTTGTGGATTAAATAGTGTTGATATGTAAAAAGCACTTCCAACGTTCGCTTACGGAGGAAGTGCTTCACACAAAAACTAAACTAGACTTAACTAAACTATTCTATTGGGGGAGTTTCACAACTCCTATCTGTTCGGTGCAAAGATAAAAAAACATATTTTAATATGCAAAAGGATTCTATAATAAATCGACGTTTTTTCCGATTTTATCGACGGATTAGTCGATTTTTTTAGCTTCTTTGGTCTAAAAATTCTTGAAAAGCTTGTTTATAGCTGTCACTTATCGGGATGTAATTCTTTCCGAACACGATGCGGCCACGGTCTATAATACGTATTTTATTCTTCTGAACAATGTAGGAACGGTGGACGCGCATGAAACGCGAGGCAGGCAGAAGTTCCTCCATTGCCTTCATGCTCATGAGAGACAGGATAGGCTTGGGAGAATCCTCCTCGTAGATTTTGAGATAGTCTTTCAGCCCCTCTATGTACAGAATTTTACTCAATTCGATTTGCACCAGCTTATACTCGCTCTTTACGAAGATGCTCTGAATCTCTTCCTTGGGCTGTTGCAGCAATTCAAACCATTGCACAGCCTTGTTGGCAGCCTGCAGAAAGTCGACGTAGGAGATGGGTTTCAGCAGGTAGTCCAGCGCATTGACTTTGTAGCCGTCTATGGCATACTGGTCGAAGGCGGTGGTAAAGACAATGCGGGTGCCGGAATCGACCATCTTCGAAAATTCCAGTCCGTTCAGTTCGGGCATCTGGATGTCGAGGAAAAGCAGGTCGATGTGCTTCTCGGGCAACTCCTTGATGGCTTGTACGGCACTGGAGTATTTACCGACTAACTCCAGAAACGGGGTCTTGTTGACGTAGCTTTCCAGCAACCCCAGGGCGAGGGGCTCGTCGTCTACAATGGCGCACTTCAGATTCATATCTTTATAATTAAAATAGATTTATACTCTTTCATGTCCTCACTCACTCCTTGCTGCCAGTCGTAATGGCCGGGATAGGTCAGCTCCAGACGCTTGCGCACTTGTTCCAACCCGATGCCGCTTCCGCTTTTATCTGCCACGCTTTTGGGATGATAGCTGTTGGTTATTTCGCAATGTATCTCTCCGGGGCTTTCACTGAAGTGGATACGGATAAAGCTGGGCTCAGTGGGGGAGATGCCATGCTTGAAGGCATTCTCTATGAGGGAAATAAAGATGAGCGGAGCTATTTCCGTACGGCTGTCCGGTCGGACGTCTATCTTTGTTTCCACACGGACGTTGGCGGAGAGACGGATGCGCATCAGTTCGATGTAGTTGCGGATGAAGTCCATCTCCTTGTCCAGGGTGACGAAGTTCTGCTGATTGTCATACAGCACATGGCGCAGCAGTCGGCTCAGTTCCTGCACGGCAGTCTGTGCCTTGTCGGCATCGAAGGCGATGAGGGCGTAGATGTTGTTCAGCGTATTGAGCAGGAAGTGCGGGTTGAGCTGGTTGCGCAGGTTCTTCAACTCGGCTTCCGTGCGGCTTTTCTCGGCTTCGCGGCGGGCGGCGTCCATCTGCGCCCAGCGGCGGCTCAGCTTGATGGCAGCGCTGAGGCCGGCGGTGAGAATCATGGTCGAGACGTCGCGCAAGATGAATATCCATTTGGGAGGCCCCATGTGCTGACCGTCATCATCGCCGCGCATATGGTTTTGGAATGTGTATTCTTGCCAAAGGTGGGCGCCGGTGGTAATGCAGATGATGAGCAGTGTGTTCAGCAGGTACAGCACAATTGATTATAATGGTGTGCCGATGAA
>OGWV01002612.1_pt1 | contig 10966 bp, 10 predicted proteins | sample 1576081 | NCBI WGS metagenome assembly OGWV01 (sample SAMEA3541541, study PRJEB24748) | human gut metagenome | biome: human gut; feature: human-associated habitat; material: faeces | place: China | collected 2012 | reverse complement strand
ATGCAGCGGCGGATGGCTCTTGTATGAGCAGAAGCCGTCAGGAAAATCTTCACATATTGATATATTAGAAGAATATACAGGTAATGGTGTGGGTTCAAAGTTAATGCAAGCTTTATTTGAAGTTTTAAAAGAAGAAAAAGTACCTGGTATATGTGTTTTAGTTGATACAAATAATAAACGTGCGGTTAGATTTTATGAAAAAATGGGATTTAAGGCATTTGAAGAAGATCCAGGCATTATGTTATGTAAGTTAGATTAATATAATAAATGAAAAAACCTGCCAAGCAGGCTTTTTTAATCTTAGATAAGATCAAGTTTTTCTAAAGCATATGCAATACCATCATCTTCAATATCTTTTGTCACAAAATAAGCAATATCTTTCATAGCTTGTACACCATTAGCCATAACAATAGAATGTTTAACATAACGTAACATACTTTCATCATTGAAAGAATCTCCAAAGACATAACAATGATCTAAATCGCTTTTAAAATCATCCGCAACAGTTTGAATACCTGTAGCTTTTGAGTGATTCTTTGGTACGATTTCCCACATTTCTTCACTACGTTCAATAATATCAAAATCTTGAGAAATATTATCTCTAAAGGCTTGGATATCATGATCAAACCAAATAGTAAATTTATCAAAGGAAAGATTTGAATCTTCACTTGTTGAAACATTGAAACCATTATTTGTATATCTTTCTTGAATTCCTTGAACAAAAGAATTTTTAATATGAGTATTAAAATAAACATGATCTTTTGATTCTAAAACAGCATCAATTTCATATTTTTTAATAAGAGATGCGATTTCTCTACATCTTTCTTGAGATAATTGATGATGATAAATCACTTGATTATGATAAGTAATATAAGTTCCACAACCACAAATATAACCATCTGGTTGTAAATCGCGAATTTCTTGATCAATTGTAGAAATAGGTCTACCGGTATTAATAAAAATAAGATGTCCTTTTTCTTTCGCTTTTTTTAAAGCTTCTTTAGCACTTTGAGGAACGGTATGTGTTTTTTCACTTAATAATGTTCCATCAATATCAAAAAATAATAATTTTCTATCTTCCATTTTTTTACTCCTTCGTAGCTATTATAACGAATAATTAAAAAAATGGGATATTTTGTTTTATAAAAGTTACTCGCTCTTTTAAAAAAAGTATGTTAGAATGAACCAATAAAGGAATGATGATATGAGTTTAATAATAATTTTATTTATTGTAATGTTAGTAATCTTTAGTATTTTATGGGGAAATCGTACTTTTTCAGTAAAAACCTTAAATCAAATGATTTATCACATGATTGTTCCTTGTGATGGAACAGATGAAGGTATTTTTAAAGATTGGTTTTTAAATTGTGCACCACCAACCTTTTTAACAACTTTAATAGGAGTATTTTTATTATATAAAACACCACTTGTTTTTTTATTTGATTACCAAGGTATTTGTATTACTATTTTAATTCTTGGAACATTGCTTTACGCATTAATTAATTATCAAATTATTACGTATGTTTTTGATATGGTTAGAACATCTAAACTTTATGAAGAACATTATGTGGATCCTCAAAATGTTGAATTAGAATTTAAAGAAAAAAGAAATTTAATTCATATTTATTTAGAATCTGTAGAAAATACGTATCTTTCTAAAGAAGATGGCGGACAAGAAAAAAATAATTATATTAAAGAATTAGGTAAGCTAGCAAAAGAAAATATTAATTTTTCACATTCGAATAAAATAGGGGGTTCTTATACTATTGAAGGAACACAATGGACTATTGCTTCAATGGTTGCACAAGAAGCGGGAATTCCGCTTTTATTACCGATGTCAAAAAATAAATATGATGAAAATTCTTCATTTTTATCAGGATGTTATACATTGGGTGAAATATTAGAAAAACAAGGTTATCAAAATCGAATTTTAATGGGATCAGATGCTAACTTTGGTTGTACCTCTAATTTTTATAAACAACATGGAAATTTTAAAATAGAAGATACAACTTCTTTAAAGAAAGAAGGAAGACTTCCTCAAGATTATCATGTTTTTTGGGGATTTGAAGATAAAAAAGTCTTTGAATTTGCGAAAGAAGATTTAACAGAAATGGCTAAAAGTAATCAACCATTTTGTATGGAACTGGTGACAATTGATACTCATACACCAGATGGATATATTTGTGACGAGTGTAAACACGAATATGATAGTCAATACGCTAATGTTATTAGTTGTCAATCAAGACAAGTGGAATCTTTTGTAAGATGGTGTCAAAAACAAGAATGGTATGAAAATACAACAATTGTTATTACGGGTGATCATAAAAGTATGTCTGAAAAATTCTTTAAGCACTTAGATAAAACCTATTTACGTACTCCTTATAATTGTTTTATTAATAGTGCAATTGAACCTCTTCAACCTAAAAACAGAAAATTTGCTATCTTTGATTTTTATCCAACAATTCTAGCAAGTTTAGGAGTTCAAATCAAAGGCGAACATTTAGGATTAGGAACGAATTTATTTAGCAATGAAAAAACACTTTTAGAAAAATATGGGGTTAAAAAAATTAATAGTGAAGTGACTAAATATTCTAAGTTTTATAGAAAAGTATTGATTAATAAACAAAAGAACGTGTAATTTGGGTTTGTCAAGAAAAGTGTGTAAGTAATTTAAACATTACTAAAAAATAGGTTATTCAAGTTTGTGATTATTTCTTGTAGTGTCACTAAAAGAACTTGTATTTAATAAGCAGCAGTGTTAAAACTTATCTTTAATACTGCTGCTTTTTGAGTATATAAAAGGTTATGCAATATATGAACAATTGCATCCTTCTTGGTTAAGATTGGCTACTTAAATATTGATTGATTCTAGTTGTAAAATGATCATCTATCATCAATTGATTTAATACCATTGACCAATTCCTAATATGACCATTTTCCCATTTGTTTTCTAATTCTTTGATTCTTAGATATAAAAGTTTAAACAATGCATTCTCATTAGGAAATGTTCCTTTTTTAGTGACTTTTCTAAAACTAGAATTAACTGATTCAATCGCGTTAGTCGTATACATGATTTTTCTAACATCACTTCCATAGTTAAAAAGCTGTTCTACATGTATGAAATTTCGTTTCCAAACATCTATGGCACCTGGGTATTGAGCCCATTCTTTTTGAAATGTTTCAAAAGCCGTTTTTGCAGTTTTTATATTAGTAGCACCATAGACTCTTTTTAAAGATTGTGTGAATTTCTTATAGTCTTTACTTGGTACATATTTAATAGAGTTTCTTATTAAGTGTACAATACATCTTTGAACAACGACTTTAGGAAAGATAGCTTTTGCACCTTCCTCTAAACCCGATACACCATCCATAGAAATAAAGAACACATCTTCTAATCCTCTAGCTTTTAATTCATCAAAAATCTGCATCCATTGATTCTTGCTTTCGGTTGGTGATAACCATAATCCTAAGATTTCTTTATGACCTCTTAGATCATACCCCAAAATTACATATACAGCAGTTTGATTTACTTCATAATCATGTCTTAATGACACATACATACAATCTACAAATAAGAATGGATAGCATTTTTTAAGCGGTCTATTACGCCATTCTTCTAATTCAGGCAATATTGCATCAGTAATGTCAGATATCATTTCATGTGATACAGAAAAACCATAAATGTCTTCAACAGTTTTAGAAATATCTCTTTGCGACATTCCTCTGGCATACATTGCGAGCACCTTTTCTTCAATTGCAGAAACATCTTTTTTACGTTTAGGTACCAGTACTGGTTCAAACGATCCATCACGATCTCTAGGTGATTCAATCTCCACTTCACCATGTGATGTCTTAAGTGTTTTCTTTGTGTAACCATTTCTTCTGTTTTCTGTTTGTTTGATACCTTTATCATTGGATTCATAGCCAAGATGATTATTCATTTCACCTTGAAGCATTGATTCAAATAAAGGCCCAAATAGATCTTTGAGAGCATCGTTCATATCTTCAACAGAGTTTGGATTATAGGCATCAATGATTGCCTGCGCGAGTGCAACTTTTTTAGGGTCACGTTTATTTCTAGTCATGTTCATATCCTCATTTCCTCCTAATTATAACATAGACAAAATAAAAACTGTGTTCATCAGGTCGCGCGCCCCTGACTTACACAGTTTATTTTACACTCTCTATTTTAGAACATTTATTTGTGCATTGATTACTGCTCCAGTTCTAACATTTGCTGTTACTAAGTATCTACAAATGATGCATATTTTAGAAATGGAAACTGTTATGAATCATATTTTCATTTATTTAATATTAATGATTTTAGTTATATTACTTTCAATGGTAAGTATTTCTTATATGTGCTCACGTCAAAATTATATAGAACTTACAGATAATAAGATTTCTATTTTGGATGTTAAAAAAATATCACATTTAAAATTAAGTTATTTTGTTTTAAAAAGAGAATTAACAGCTATTATGGAGAATTATAATTGGGAAGATTTAGAATATGTAGAAATTAAATTAGTAATTCAATATGGTGGAATAGGAATGGGAACAAGTAAAACGATGTATTATTATTTACCGAACTATATATTTCATTTTAAAAATTCTTCAAGCAAAAGTTTTTTAGAATGGAATAATCCTAAAGCTGCTTATCAAATATTAAGAAATAAAAATATAGAAATTGTGACTAGTGATGAAATATTAGATTGTTTTGAACAAAATGAATTAAGTGTTTATGATTTCTTTGAAAATATCTATCATAAAAATGGTAAAAACAGATAGTTAAAAAAGTAGGTGAAAATTATGCAAATAAAAGAGGTTCAAGAAAAACTAAAAATCAGTTCTTATACACTAAGATATTATGAAAAGATGGGACTCATTCAACCTTATCGTGATGAAAATGGTTATCGAAATTATAGTGAAGAAGATATTCACAAAATAGAGAGAATTATGTTTTTAAGAGATATCAATGTTCCTATAGAAGATATTAAAGATATTTTAAATAATAAAGTCACATTTCAAGATGTCTTAGAAAGGCATATTCAAAAGGTAAATACCGAAATAGAATCATTACAATATATAAAAAACATGTGTGAAGATTTAAAAGAAAAGAATATCCCATTATTAGATCAAGTAATAGAAGATAATCAAATAGGAGATAAAAAAGTTAAGAAAAGAGATTTAAAGAAAGTATTTGATTATTTTAAGAAAGATCAAACAGTAGTTATTGGTTATAAGTCGATACCAAGAAGTCTGTTAGGCATTAGTGTTTTATCTTTATTTATATCTGGAATTTTTGGAATTTTAATTGGTTTAGCATTTCCTAATATGATTTCTTATGTTAACGAACAAACACAAAATTCAGTACAACATTTTCAAATATCTTTTTATGAAGCATCAGGGAGACTCATCATTCTTTCTATGTGTATTTCATTTATTATTCTTTTGATTATATTTATTATTTGTGAAACTAAATTAGAATATGTTGAATTAACAGATAATAAGATTTCAATTTGTAGTTATCGCTATCAAAGTAGAAAATCTATTTTAAAAAGTTTGATAACTAAAAAAGAAAATAATGAAAATAAGGAATATAGTTGGCAGGATTTAAGAAGAGTAAAAATAGAACTTTATTTTACAAAAGGTGGTGGAGGACATCAGGGATTATATACATTTTATGTAATACAATTTAGTTTTATTTTTCAAGATGGATTTGAATTTGTCATTGATATGGGAAAATCAGTTGAGGAAAATCCTAACATGGTTTATCAAATATTAAGAAATAAGAATATTGATATCCAAGCAAGTGATGAAGTGATTGATTTCTTTGAACAAGATGAATTAAAATTGTACGATTTTTTTGAAAATATTTATCATAAAAATGGAAAGAATAGATAAGAGGATTAGATGTAAGTTTAATCCTTTTTCTTTGTTAATAAATTAACTTTATTTTTTTATAATTGCCTGTTGTAAATTGTTTCTAAAAGAGTACAATGTAGTGGGATTTAGGGAGAAAGATTATGAAAAAGATAAAAAAAAGAGATTTAATTAGTTTTGGATGTGTCTTTTGTTCTTCGCTGATTATGGCTGCTACAACTAAAACATTTGTAAGACCAGCACACTTATTGTCAGGTGGATTTATGGGTATTGCCTTACTTGTAGATATGATTGCTGATTTATTTGGAAAATCAATTCCAACAGCATTCACTTTAGTTGCTTTAAATGTACCTGTTGCGCTTATTTGTGCCAAGAAAATATCAAAACGATTTGTATTCTTTTCATTATTACAAGTCTTTTTAACATCATTCTTATTACAAATTATTCCAAATTATCCATTATTTGATGAACAAGTTTTAAATGTTGTATTTGGTGGATATATTTGGGGAATGAGTATTGTACTTGCTTTAAAAGCGGGTGCTTCTTCAGGTGGTACAGATTTTATTGCTTTGTATTTTGCTAATAAAAATGGACGAGAAATCTGGATGCAAGTTTTTACCTTTAATGCTATGATTTTATGTATTTTTGGAGTTATTTTTGGATTTGATAAAGCAGGGTATTCTATTTTGTTCCAATTTATCTCAACAAAAACAATTTCTACTTTCCATACACGATATAAACGTGTTATGTTACACATCTATACTGTAAAAAAAGACGAAGTGGTGGATACTTATTTAGATAAATTCCATCATGGGATTACTGCTTTAGATGGTTATGGAGGATATTCACATCATCCTGTAAGCTATTTAACAGCAATTGTATCAAGTTATGAAGTTGGAGATGTTTTAGAAGCTTTAAAAGAAACAGATCCTAAAATTATTGTTTCTGTAACTAAAGTTGAAAACTTTATTGGACGTTTTTATAATAAACCATTGGATTAACGAGTATATACTCGTTAATTTTTTATGTCTTTTGATGCAAAATAGAATAGAATCCACCTTCAATACTGTAAGCATCATAACCTTGTTGACATAAATCATCTGCTAGTTTTTTTGATTTAGCTCCGCTATAACAAATAAATATAAGTGGTTCTTTTTTAGAAAAATAATATTGATTGAGATTGAACTTTTCATAGGGAATATTTGTGAATTTTGTCAGATGAACTTTTTTATACTCATAGGGATCTCTTAAATCGACAAATTGATAATCATTCTCTAACATAGATGGGATTTTTTGGATAGGGATTACATTTGTGTTTTTCATGTTTTTCACCTCATAATATAATATGAAATTAATTGAAAACAATGATTATAGATGATATAATTCAGCCATGGAGGAATTATAAAAATGGACAAAAAAACAATTAGAGATATTGAAGTCGCTGGAAAAACTGTTTTAGTTCGTGTTGACTTCAACGTACCAAGAAGTAAAGAAACAGGAGAAATCACTAATGATAATCGTATTGTTGCTGCATTACCAACAATCAAATATTTATTAGAACAATCTCCAAAAGCTATCGTTTTATTCTCACACTTAGGTAAAGTGAAAACTGAAGAAGACAAAGCTAAAAATAACTTAGCTGTTGTTGCTCCTAGATTAGCTGAATTATTAGGTAGAGATGTAAAATTCGTAGATTGCACTCGTGGTGCTGAATTAGAAGAAGCTGTTAAAAATGCTGAAAATGGACAAGTTATCTTAGTTCAAAATACTCGTTATGAAGCTGGAGAAAGTAAAAATGATCCTGAATTAGGAAAATACTGGGCTTCATTAGGTGATGTATTTGTTGAAGATGCATTCGGTTCAGTTCATAGAGCTCATGCTTCTACAGCTGGAATCCCTGCTCATTTACCATCAGCTGCTGGTTTCTTAGTAGAAAAAGAAATCAACTACATTGGAAAAGCTGTAAGTAATCCAGAAAGACCAATGGTTGCTATCTTAGGTGGAGCTAAAGTTTCTGATAAAATCTTAGTTATCGAAAACTTATTAAAAATCGCTGATAAAGTTATCGTTGGTGGAGGTATGTGCTATACTTTCGCTAAAGCTCAAGGTCATTCAATTGGTAACTCTTTAGTTGAAGATGATAGAATTGATGTAGCTAAAGATATCTTAGCTAAAGCTGGAGATAAATTAATCTTACCAGTAGATTCTGTAATCAATACTGCATTTGCTGCAGAAGGTGATATTAAAGTTTGTGGTGAAGATGTACCTGATGGATACATGGGATTAGACATCGGACCTAAATCTGTAGAAAACATCAAAGCTGCTTTAGCTGGTGCTAAAACAGTTGTATGGAATGGACCTATGGGTGTATTCGAAATGGAACCATTCGCTAAAGGAACAATCGCTGTATGTGAAGCTTTAGCTGGTTTAGAAGGTGCTAACACTATCATTGGTGGTGGAGATAGCGCTGCTGCAGTAATGCAACTTGGATATGCTGATAAAGTTTCTCACATCTCAACTGGTGGTGGAGCTTCATTAGAATACATGGAAGGTAAAGTTCTTCCAGGTATCGCTGCAATTGATGATAAATAATAAGGAAGGTATTTAAAATCATGAGAAAACCAATTATCGTAGGAAACTGGAAAATGAATAAAACAATCGCTGCTACAAAAGCATTCGTAGAAGCTGTTGATCCAGAAGTAACTGATAAAGCTGATTGGGGAATTGCTACTCCATACTTAGCTTTACAAACTGCAAAAGCAGGAGCTAAAAACTTAATCGTAGCTGCTGAAAACGTACACTTCAAAGATAGCGGAGCTTATACTGGTGAAGTATCTGTTGAAATGTTAAAAGAAATCGGAGTTGAATGGGTTATCTTAGGTCACTCTGAAAGAAGACAATATTTTGGTGAAACTGATGAAACAGTTAACGCTAAAATGTTACAAGTTCTTAAAAATGATATGACTCCAATCGTATGTGTTGGTGAAACATTAGAACAATATGAAGCTGGAACTACTAAAGATGTTGTTAAAACTCAAGTAGTTGCTGCTTACAAAGATGTTTGTCCTAAATGTGCATCTAGAAGCGTTATCGCTTACGAACCAGTATGGGCTATTGGAACTGGAAAAACTGCTACAAACGAAATCGCTCAAGATGTTTGTGGATATATCCGTTCAGTAGTTGCTGAATTATACGGACAAGAAGTTGCTGATCAAGTAAGAATTCAATATGGTGGATCTGTTAAACCTGAAGGTTTAAAAGCATTATTAGAACAACCTGATATTGATGGTGCTTTAGTTGGTGGAGCTTCATTAGTTGAAGATTCATACAAAGCAATGATCGCTGCTTTAGACTAATCGGTCATTTAAAAGGCGCTCTAAATAATCGAGTGCTTTAGCGAAATTCGCTCTAAATTATTAGGGGGGATATTGATGTGGAATCAGTATTCCCTCTAAAATATTCAGTGCTTTTTTAAGAGGAAAATTAGGATGATGTCTGGTCCTGGTTTTCCTCCTTTTATTTGTTTTCTATTTTTATTTTATTTTTTGTAGGCTCCTCTAGGATTTCCTATACGTTTTATTCTGTCTGTATGTTCATTCATTGTGTAAGTTTCATATTTGTTTTGAGAATATAGGATTCTGTTTCTTGCACGTTGAAAATTGGACATACCATTTGCATTGGATAAGATCTTCTTTACATAGTTGTTTTTACCTTCACATGGTCCATTAGATATACGTCTGTCATTTATCCATGTAAAAGAGTTTAGTATTTCTTCTTTCCAATGTTCAAGCGTCACCGCAACACTTATACTTTCTCCCACATGTGTATGTTTGAATTTTTTAATTACTGCATTGAGTTCCTTTCTTTTATTAGAATTATTGACTTCTTCTTTTGAAACTTGATCGAATATCAAATATTCTTCTTTGGCATTATAGGCCTGTCTAAGTTCATCATCAAAGCTTAGTAAAGTTTCAAGTATCATGTTTTCAGTTACATGACATTCCATTATCTTATCATACTTGAACGTTTCATTGTCTATGTTATTTTTGGATTTTAACAGTATCTTGTAACGATGTTTCAATAATCTGTATTCTCTGGATTTTTTATTTTTAGCATATTTACGCATAATTCTTTTTCGAGTATGATTGAGTTGATCATTTATTAGTCTGGTAACGTGAAAATGGTCAACAAGCAAGGTCGAATTTGGAAAATATGTCTTTAGTAAGGGTTTGAATATAAAGCTCATATCAGTGCATATGTATTCGACCTTTTTTCTTTCTTCCAAATCAATCTTAAATAGATAGTCGGACATGATATCATGTGTTCTGGATTCAACGATATCAATAATCAAATTGTTTTCAAAGTTCATAAGGATAGCAGGATATTTATATTTGGAATTTCTAGAGAAATGAAATTCATCAATCAATAGAACTCTAGGAAGGCTATGTCTTTTAATTCTGACAAAAGTATCAAATATTTCCATGATTCTGGTAGAAGAAACACCAAACATTCTAGCAATGGAAGCATAAGTAGCATTATAAGGTTTTAACCTGTTTAGAATAGAAATGATAGCTGTTCTAGTAAAAGACCAATCACCATAAGCAATAGGATTTACATCAGAAAAAGAAGCATTACAGTCAATGCATTTATATCTTTTAACATAAGTAATCATCTTTACAGGTTTGTCATTAACAGGTACAGATACAATAGATCTTTTCTTATTGCCTTTACTAATGAAATGAGTGCTGCCACATGTAGGACATGAAAATCTAGATGGCTTGAATCTAATATCGATTTCATAATTAGATTCTTTATGATCTACAGTAAATGTTTTAACAACATCATCCTTGATATCAAATAGTTTTAATAACTCGTTGTTCATAATAATAATTTAATCAGGACCAGACAGTAAAATTGTATCAAAAAAGGGGATGATTCACATCCCCACGATAATTTAGAGGGTACTCCGCCTAATAATTTAGAGCGAACCTCTAAGCACCGGATAATTTAATATACCATTATATTCATACATTAGTTGAAAATGAAAAGAAATAATAGTTAAGAAGCAAGGGAAACCTTGCTT
>OGWV01002610.1_pt1 | contig 10971 bp, 7 predicted proteins | sample 1576081 | NCBI WGS metagenome assembly OGWV01 (sample SAMEA3541541, study PRJEB24748) | human gut metagenome | biome: human gut; feature: human-associated habitat; material: faeces | place: China | collected 2012 | reverse complement strand
CAAAAAAGCGTGAAGAACCTCTTTTTTGATGGAGAATTCGGGAGTCTCAGCGCGTTCGCCGCGGCAATCTGACCGAAGAGATACGGATCGTCCACAATGGGGGTGAAGAAGTCGACCGTCTCAATGACGGCGACCTCGTCGGAGACGCGGTACACGGCGGCGTCGTCGCTGCTGTCGTAGCCGACTAAAAGCGCGGGATTCGACACATTCGGCAGGTCAGCAAGAATTTCTGTCAGGGCACCCGGCCCCAGCTTGGCGGCTCAACCCGCCGCCTTTGTCATCTGCGTGAGACGCAGCTTGTCGTTCATGGCGCGCACCTCCTCCTTGAAAAACTGCTTTTATTGTAGAGAAGCGAAACGCCTTTGTCAACTCCACCGTGTTTGCACCGTCAGCGCGGGAAGAGGGTGTGGAGCAGATCGAGAAAGCTCTCCCAAAGGTCCGTCGGGCGTCCGTCGGAGAGAGTCACGTCGCCGGAAAGACCGTCGCAGAGGACAAAGTAGCGTTCGGCGGAGGAAAGATTCGTGAATTCGCAGCGCGCGGTGCATCCGTCGACCTCGTAGAACATGGCCGGGTAGGGCTTTGTGACATCGGTGATGTTCCAGAGCGTGATCGTGCCGTTCTGCGGCGTATCCGCGCGGAAGGTGACGGCGATGCGCGTGCTGTTCGTAAAAAGACGGCGGCCGTCGCAGCTGTCGGCAAAGGTTTGTACCTCTCCGGCGGCAAGGTTGCAACACCAAGCGACGTCGGTTTCAAACGCTGGCCATGGCACGCCTGGCACGGGGTCACACGCATGAAGGTTTCGTATTCCTGTTTTGTAGAATCCGATCCGGTCTCACGGTAGCGGCGCTCTACATTTTTGATCAGCCCCTCAAAAGCCACATCGTACACACCGACGCCGCGCTGACCGCGGTAATGCACCTTGACGGATTTTCCGTTCGTTCCGTAAATCAGGATATCGTGGATTTTTTTCGGATATTCACAAAACGGGGTGGAAAGGGAAAAATCGTACTCCTCTGCCAGCGCATCGAGAACGGCTCTCGTATAGCTCGATTTGTCCGTGCAGGACTGCCAGCCGAGCACGGTGATGGCTCCGTCTGCGATGGATACGGTCTTGTCCGGAATCATCAGATCCTCGTCGAACTCCATCTTGTAGCCAAGGCCGGCACAGCTCGGGCAGGCGCCGAACGGGTTGTTGAAGGAAAAGCTTCTCGGCTCAATCTCCTCCATGCTGATGCCGCAGTCCGGGCAGGAAAAGCTCTGGCTGAAGTTGAGCTGATTTCCGTCCATCGTGTCGACCACCAGAAGGCCGTCCGCCAGATCCAGTACATTCTCGACGGAATCCGTCAGACGTTTCTCAATATCCGGTTTGACTACAAGACGGTCCACAATAATGGAAATGTTGTGTTTCAGGTTCTTATCCAGCGTAATCTCCTCGGACAGCTCATACTGGCTGCCGTCGATCATCACGCGGACATAGCCGCTGCGTTTTGCCTGTTCGAGCACCTTTTCGTGTCTTCCCTTGCGGCCGCGCACAACCGGCGCGAGAAGCTGGATTTTCGTCCGCTCCGGGAGTGCCATGATCTGATCGACCATCTGGTCCACCGACTGGCGGCTGATGACTTTTCCGCACTTCGGGCAGTGCGGAATACCGATTCTCGCGTACAGAAGACGGAAGTAATCGTAAATCTCCGTCACGGTTCCGACGGTGGAACGCGGGTTCCGGTTCGTCGATTTCTGATCGATCGAAATAGCAGGCGGCAGGCCTTCGATGCTGTCCACATTCGGTTTTTCCATCTGTCCTAAGAACTGGCGCGCGTAGGAGGAAAGGCTCTCCATGTACCGCCGCTGGCCCTCCGCATAGATCGTGTCAAACGCAAGCGAACTCTTTCCTGAACCGCTGAGGCCCGTAAATACAACAAACTGGTTTCTGGGGATATCGACATTCAGTGCTTTCAGGTTGTTCTCCCTGGCTCCCCGTATTCTGATAAACTCTTTTTTCTCTGCCATAACTGTTCCTCTTATTAATTGGAATCCCTGTCCGGACAGGGACAGGAATCTTGTCTCGTTTTCTCCCATTATAGCACACCGCCGTGCGTTATGCAAACATTTGTTCTATTTCTTTATCATCTTTTTACAGCAGAAAATCTGCCAGAATCACATTGCTGACGGAAATCCCATCGCGTGTCAGAGCCAGGCGCCCGCTGTGTTCCTGTAAAAGATGCATCGCTTCGTATTTCTTCAGAACCCCGCCGTATACGGCATGGATCTCCTTTCCAAACTTCTCCTCAAACTCCGCCGTCGAGATCCCTTGTGTCATTCGAAGGCCGAGAAACATAAATTCTTCCATGGCATCCTGCCGGGAAAGAATTTCCTCATCCTCACGGATCTTTTCCAGTGCTCCGCACGCTTTCAGATACAAAGATCGATCTGCCGTGTTCGTCCACCGGCGGTTTCCGAATAACGATGCCGCGGAAGGCCCGAACCCCAGATAATCCGTCCTTTTCCAGTAGCCGATATTGTGGCGGCATGCGAAGCCCGGCTTTGCATAATTGGAAATCTCATACTGGAAAAAGCCGTATTCTGCGAGGATTTCCGCCGTTCTGGCATACATTTCGCGTTCTGTGTCCTCATCCGGCAGATCCAGTTTCTGCTCCGCAAACGGGGTTCCCGGCTCCACGATCAGGCTGTAGGCGGAAATGTGCTCCGGAGAAAGCTCCGCGATCGTCCGAAGACTCTCTTCCCATTTCTCTTCACTCTGCTCCGGCAGACCTGACATCAGATCCACGTTGATATTCGCAAACCCGGCATCCCGTGCCAGCACAAAACTCTCCTGAAATTCCGCAAACGTGTGGATTCTTCCCAGCCGTTTCAGCTCCTCATCGTGAACCGACTGACAGCCGATACTGATCCGGTTGAAGCCGCTCTTCCTGTAACATTTCAGTTTTTCCGCATCCAGCGTTCCCGGATTGGCCTCCAGCGTAATCTCAGCATCCTCTGAAAAAACGTACTTGCTCCGCAGTTTTTCCATCACACGGGCGAGCATTCCGGCATCCACTGCGGATGGTGTTCCGCCGCCGAAAAAGACGGAAATCACTTCCCTTTCTGCCGTCTCTTCCGCTGCGTCGATTTCTGCCAGCAGAGCCTCTTCATACTCCTTCTGCATTGCTTTCGTGCCCGGTCCCGAGACAAAATCACAGTAGGCACATTTCCGGATGCAGAACGGGATATGCACATAGAGTTCCAGTGGTTTTCTTTTTTTATTCATTCTGCTTTTCCTCCGTACGATCGAAAGACCGGCCCCTGCGCTCCCGCAACAGCAGGCGGCGCCGACAGGCCGGTCTCATTTTTATCTCTTAATTTTCATCCAGTTTCAGCACGCTCATAAAGGCTTTCTGCGGAATCTCCACGTTTCCTACCTGGCGCATCCGCTTCTTACCTTCCTTCTGCTTCTCCAGCAGCTTCTTCTTTCGGGAAATATCGCCGCCGTAGCACTTGGCGAGGACGTCTTTGCGCATCGCGCGGACGGTTTCTCTGGCGATAATCTTCGATCCGACAGCCGCCTGGATCGGGATTTCGAAGAGCTGCCGCGGAATCTCTTCTTTGAGCTTCTCGCACATCTTTCTTCCGCGCTCGTAGGCAGATCCCTCGAATACGATGAAGGACAGCGCATCCACTTCTTCTTTATTGACGAGGATATCGAGTTTTACAAGCTCGCTTCTCTCATAGCCGAGCAGCTCGTAGTCGAATGACGCGTAACCTTTGGAGCGGGATTTTAAGGCATCAAAGAAATCGTAGATAATCTCATTCAGCGGGAGATGGTAATGAAGCATCGCACGCGTCGTCTCCATGTATTCCATTCCCTGATACTGGCCTCGTCTCTGCTGGCAGAGCTCCATGATCGGTCCGATGTAGTCGGTCGTCACCATAATCTCTGCTTTTACCAGCGGCTCTTCCATATAATCAATCTCGGACGGATCCGGCAGATTCGACGGGTTGGTCAGGTCAATGACGGTTCCGTCGGTTTTGTGAACCTTATAGATAACGCTCGGTGCGGTCGTCACGAGATCCAGATTGTACTCACGCTCCAGGCGCTCCTGAATAATTTCCAGGTGAAGCAGTCCAAGGAAACCGCAGCGGAAGCCAAAGCCGAGTGCTGCCGATGTCTCCGGCTCGTAGAAGAGGGATGCATCGTTTAACTGCAGTTTTTCCAGCGCGTCGCGCAGATCGCCGTACTGTGCGCCGTCGGCCGGGTACATGCCGCAGTATACCATCGGGTTGACTTTTTTGTAGCCCGGCAGTGCTTCTGCACACGGACGGTCGGCATCGGTCACGGTATCACCCACGCGGGTGTCGCGCACGTTTTTGATGCTGGCGGTGATATAGCCTACCATTCCGGCGGAGAGCTCGTCGCACGGGATCAGACGGCCTGCGCCGAAGTAGCCGACCTCGACAACTTCCTCGACAGCGCCTGTCGCCATCATGCGGATTCTCGTTCCTTTTTTCACGCTTCCTTCCATCACACGGCAGGAAATGATGACGCCGCGGTATGCATCGTAGACGGAGTCGAAAATCAGTGCTTTTAACGGTTCCGTCGGATCACCTTCCGGTGCCGGAATTTTCTGTACGATCTGCTCGAGCACCTCGTCCACGTTCAGGCCGGTTTTTGCGGAAATCCGCGGAGCATCCTGCGCTTCCAGTCCGATGACATCCTCGATCTCTGCAATTACACGGTCCGGCTCGGCGCTTGGAAGGTCTACTTTGTTGATGACCGGGAACACATCCAGGTCATGGTCAAGGGCGAGGTAGACGTTGGCAAGGGTCTGCGCCTCGATACCCTGCGATGCATCGACAACGAGCAGCGCGCCGTCGCATGCGGCAAGGCTTCGGGAAACCTCATAGTTGAAGTCAACATGGCCCGGGGTGTCAATCATGTTTAAAATGTACTCCTCGCCGTCTGCCGCTTTGTATACGGTACGGACTGCCTGTGCCTTGATCGTGATGCCGCGCTCACGCTCCAGATCCATATTGTCCAGCACCTGATCCTGCATCTCACGCTCGGTCAAAAGGCCTGTTTTCTGAATAATACGGTCCGCAAGGGTTGATTTTCCATGGTCGATATGGGCAATAATACAAAAATTACGAATTTTACTCTGATCTATTCCTGACAAGTTTTTTCCTCCTGCTTTTTCCCTACGATACCAGATTGCTCCATATTTCGCACTCCCGCAATCTGTCTATTTTGTATGATACGAAATTCCACTCAAAAAAGCAAGATAAATTTATCCGCCTGATGCCGGACTTTTGCCCGACAGAACTTTATGCAGGATATCCGAAAACGGCCCCATTGCATTTTTCACCTCCTCGACCGTATTCGTCTGCGCACCAACCTCGAGAAGAACAGATCTCGGGCGGAGATGGAGGTTGTAGCGGTAGCCTTTTAAATAGATACAGCGTGAAAAGCCGGGATAATACTGTTCTGCCTCATACTCCATCTGAAAGGAAAATGCAAGGTTTTCCGCCTGATACGGATTGGGCAGGCTTGTCAGTTCGCCGCTTTCTTTCGTGCGGGAAAGGCCGTTGAAAAACATGATCTGCGCGGTCGGCTTTCCGTTGATTTCTGTCACAAGACGTTTTGAACCATTGACCCCGTCCCGGTGCAGGTCGATCACGACCTGAATGGACGGGTGTTCTTCCAGCGCCGCTGCGATGACCGGCTCCGCGTAGTTGTAGGCGCGGCTCCGCTCGAGACAGCCTTCTTTCATGTCAAATGCCTCTGTAATATGAAGCACTTCGTATCCGTACTGCTTTTCCAGAAGCTCCTGCAGATCATCACCGAGGCCGATTACCGTGTCCGCTCTTTCTCCCGGCCGGGAATCGGCGAAGGTTTCCTGCGAATGGGTATGATAGATCAGAATCTGCGGGCCTTCGGCATTTTCCGGCAGGGTCAGGTCTTTTCCGAGCAGGGTGCTGCCGTCGATCTCGCCCGGCAGGACCGAAGTGTTGGGATCGACAACGAAGAAGCGGTTCAGGAGCGCCTGCTGGTCAGCAAGAAGGTCAGGGGAAATTGTCTCCTGAATCGTGTCGGCCTCCGGGTAGAGAATCTCACGCGGTGCGCCGCCGGTTTCGATGGTCTCCTCCGGGACAGACTGCGGCGCTTCGGGTTCTGCCGTTGATGCCGACTCTCCGGCTGCCGGTTCTGTGATTCCTGTTTCCGTCTGCTCCGGCTCCGTGATTTCCATTCCATCTTTTTGAGTTTCATCTTTTTGAGTTCCATCCTTTTGATCTTCCTCAGTTCCCTGCTCCTTCGATTCTGTCTGCCCTCTTTCTGCTCCCGGTCCCGGATTCGAATCCTGCTTCGCCGTATCCGTTTCCGCTGCTTCTGTCCCGGCAGACAGCGTATTCTCTGCCGTGCTTCCCTCCCGAAGCGCCGGTATCTGATCCCGCACTGCCGCGAGGAGATTTTCCATCCATCCCCTTCCGTCCTCTTTTCCGTCATAAAAAAGAAGCGGCATCATCACATCCACGGATAACTGCTCCGCCTGTGCTGCCGCCCGCTGCAGCAGAACTTTCCCCTCTAAGAAATGATTTTTCCGGAGAACCGCTGCACTGCGGAACAGCAGTATACTGCAGGACAGGAAAAGACATCCCCATCCGAACCATCGTCCATTTCGCCTGGCATTCCACATATTATCACCATATTCATGATATGTTACAGTTCCCCGGAAAATGCCTGATTCATACCTGCCGCAAGAACCCCGGCCAGGCGGCGGACCATCTCGTCGATCTCTTTTGTCGTCACGTAAAGGCTTTCGAGCGCCGGTGAAATGACTTCTCCCAGAAATTCATCCATCTCGGACTCCTCCAGCGATTCCAGAACGCCTGCGACGGCATCGTGGACGATCGTTCCTGCCCCTACAACGGTCGGCACACCGATTCCGATGACCGGCACGCCGAGCGTCTCCTGATTTAAGGCATTGCGGTGGTTTCCGACGCCCGAGCCCGGCCAGATTCCGGTGTCGGCAAGCTGGATCGTACAGTTCAGCCGGTGAATACTGCATGCGGCAAGGGCATCCACGGCGAGAATCACATCTGGATGGGTCTGTTCTGCCGTTCCGCGCAGGATTTCCACTGCCTCCATGCCCGTCTGTGCCATAACGCCGGGAGCAATGGCACTCACTTCCCGGCCCTTCTTTCCGTAGGTGCGCACCAGATGGCGCGTAACGTTAAGCTGCTCCACCGTCTCCGGCCCGAGCGCATCCGGCGTGATACCGCGGTTGCCGAGGCCGGCCACAAGAACGGATCCGCACGCTTCCGGCACCATTTCCATCAGACAGTGGGAAAACTCCTCCGCCGCTTTCCGGCTCTCCTCCTCGTCTGCCGTCAAAAGCAGCGGCGCTTCGATCGTCACATACGTCCCTTTCGGCTTTCCCATCATTTTTGCACCCTGCTCCGATGTGATTTTCACAATGGTTGTCTGAATTTCCGCCTTTCTTTTCTTCTTCTCAATCTCGACCCCGGAGATCTCCACATGGTCCCTCTCAAATTTTTCCTGATTCTCCATCGCCAGGTCTGTCCGCATCCTATACTTTCCTATCATACTTTTCTCCTTCTCCTGTATTTTTGTTGTAGTTTTTGCAATTTTTTCAAAAATATGTATTGACAAACCATGCGAAATATTATAGGATAATAAAGCATGTTTCAGTGGAGCGCCCGTGTCTGTTCCATTGAATAACATCCCTTAAATCACATTAATTTTAAAAATATTGGAGGTGTACAGTTTGGCTAACATTAAATCCGCAAAGAAAAGAATCCTGGTAAATCAGACAAAGGCAGACCGCAACAAAGCAATCCGTTCTGCAGTTAAGACTTCTATGAAAAAAGTAGATGCTGCTGTTGTTGCAAACGATAAAGAGGCTGCTGCTGCTGCATTAGTAAATGCGATCTCTACCATCGACAAGGCTGCTTCTAAAGGCGTTTATCATAAAAACAACGCTGCCAGAAAAGTATCCAATCTGAGCAAAGCTGTAAACTCAATCGCATAATAAAAATATAAACCAAAGAGAACTTAGTCATACCGTCATGTGGCTGGGTTCTTTTTTTATGCTTACCAAAAGAGTGCGCCGCGACAGATCTTTTGATAAACACAGAACAAGGCGTATCGGCCAGTTTTCCTGTACCGGTACGCCTTGTTCTTTTTATAGCAATCCCCGAAAATAATGCAAAAAATTCAGCACCGCAGAGCGTGAATTACTGCGTCACAGATTTTCGTCGTACCCCGGTACGCCTTCAAATCTGTTCCTTGCAATTCGCGCTCAGCAGCACTGCCTTTTTTGCATTATTTTCGGGTCTTGCTATAGAAAACTCTGCTCTTACGCCGCCCTGCTGTATTTCGTAATCAGCAGCTCCACGCTCAGCAGATCGGAAATTTTTCCCGTCTTCACGTCCTCTTCCATCTGCACGCAGTCATTGACCGCCGCTTTTAATTCCTCCGCCGCATACTGGCGCGACATGGGAATATAGTTCCGCACAACGAAGCTCTGCAGTCCCGTCCGTTTTGCGATCGTCGCCTGATCGCAGTGCTCTGCCAGCAGCTCTTTGACCTGCAGCAGCAGATTGAACTGGCGTGCCAGCAGAAAGAGAATCCGCATCGGCGGCTCCTTTAAAGCCAGCAGATCCTGATACAGATCGAGCGCTTTCCGCTGCTTCTTCTCCGTTACCGCGCGGATCATCTCGAAAATCCGGTTCGTAATCTGCGTTGTGCAGACTGCCTCGATATCCGCCCGCGTGATCACATCTCTTCCCATCGTATAGCTGAGCAGTTTTTCCAGCTCCTGCGAGATATTTCCCATATCCGTGCCCGTCTTTTCCAGAAAATCTTCCATATCCTGGCGCGTGATCTTTTTTCCCTCTTTTTTCATCATGCCGAGTACCCAGGTCATCAGCGTCTTTTCGTCCTGACGAGCAAATTCCACTGCTCTTCCCTGCTTCTGCACCGCCTTGTACATACGGTTCCGCTTATCGACTTCCTCCTCCACGAAGATCAGCACCAGATAATCCGGCAGGGATCCCATGTAGTCTGCCAGCGCGTCGGCTTTGTTTTTGAAAAATCCTGTATTTTCCAGCAGAATCACACGGCGGTCCGCAAAAAACGGCATCGTCTCCGCAAGGTCAATCACTTTGGGAATCTCGGTTCCTTTTCCCTCAAAGCGGGAGAAATTCATCGTGTCGTCCTCCGGCAGCAGTGCGTTTTTCAGCTTGTTTTTATACTGATGCTTCAGATAGGCTTCTTCTCCGTAGAGCAGGTAGGCCTGCTTAAAATTCTGCGTTTTGATATCTTCTAAAATGCTTTTCATTCCATCCTCTTTCTTTCGTTCCGGCAGAAGCACGTTTGCGCAGTGCCGCAGCAGCCGGAGCTTTTGACCATTCAGGAGACGGGAAATTCCACATCCGACCGGTATCCGTGAACCGCCAGGCGGTCACGCTTCAGCTGTACTGTCACGGCTCCATCCACCGGTGTTCCGTAGATATGGCTTTTGCAGGCACGAAGCCGCTCCAGCAGCTCCCGGTGCGGATGGCCGTACCGTCCCGGCCACGCGCAGGAAATCAGGCTGATCTGCGGCTGTATGCGGTTCAGATCAGGATGACCGATATTTCATTTTATCCTTGTTTGCAATAGCCAGAGAGCTTGAGGCGAATGGCAGGCATTCTCATATAGAACATATTGAGCTTGCTGTTGGTCTTCCGCCTGAACATTATGGCATATTAAGAGACAGTTTTGCAAAGTATTTCAAGCGTTACGGGGTTATAAAGTTCAATTATAAGGATAAGCCATACAGTATTATTGTGGATAAGGTTTTGGTCTTTCCACAGGCTTTTGAGGCAGTGATACCACAAAGCCATATACTTATAAACACTCTCAGAATGTTTATTATAGACATTGGCGGACCAGATGATCGACCCCAGCGTACCCATCGGCCCGGACGACACCTACAACGTCGAGGCTCAGCGCTTCGGTGAGCCGGTCGTGCCTGATTTCCCCATCCCGTACCACACCGAGATCATGGAGAGCTTCGACGGCATTGATATGGATGCCGCAGGCCGCGTGGCCGGCAATGGCTTCTATTATCTGCTGGGCAACATCGCCCGCCTGCACGAGGCTGTTCTGGCCTATGCCCGCGACTTCATGATCGACAAGGGTTTCACCTATGTCATCCCTCCCTTCATGATGCACGGCAACGTGGTGCAGGGCGTCATGTCCTTCCCTGAGATGGACGCCATGATGTACAAGATCGAGGGCGAGGACCTCTACCTCATCGGCACCAGTGATATAAAACTCATCCTTTATATCCAAATCTATTTTTCCTGCAAAAACAAAGACAAATTGATTTCTATCAACAACAGACATTTCTTTTATCGCTTTCAATATGTTAAGTGTTCCTTTTCTTTCAGATAAGACTCCAATATGAGAAAGCACAATAGCATCTTCTTTTACAGCATTATCTTTTCTAAAATCCGGCAAAGTTAGTGTAATGGAAACATAAGGATCAGATATACGATCAAACTTCATTGTCTGATATTTACGATTAAAAAATGCAGCAGAAGATGAATCATTACAAATACATATTTTCTTGATTGACTTGTTATGAGCCATCTTCCAAAATATAATTGACTTTAAGATTCTTTGCTTTATAGATAAGTCAGCCCATTCATATAAATAAATATAATAATATATGCCAATATAGGAAACTTTTTTCATCGTCATAAAAGCAAAAAGAGGGTCTAAACAATCATAAGAGCACATTATTACATCTGTTATATCGTACTTCCGTATCTTTTCATTTAATAATCTATTCCCCCAATATGACTTTAATATTTTTTTAGTATGATGCAATCTTTCTAATTCCCTAACTGTCAGATGTTCGTGCTGTTCATCGTGCAGGGGCTGCTCATCGCCTATAAAGCGGAAAATCT
>OGWV01002603.1_pt1 | contig 10979 bp, 16 predicted proteins | sample 1576081 | NCBI WGS metagenome assembly OGWV01 (sample SAMEA3541541, study PRJEB24748) | human gut metagenome | biome: human gut; feature: human-associated habitat; material: faeces | place: China | collected 2012 | reverse complement strand
CATCCCTACACCATCGGCCTGATGGCCTCTAAGCCCGTGGTGGGCATGCTGCAATGATATTCTCAATCGTATTTTCCACATTCAGATTCGAAACGTATTCCTGCACTTGCTCACTATCTGCAAAAACCTCACGGATCTCCTGTGCCTGCTCTTCAAAATATTCTTTTTTGCTGTCATTACCATGGGTATTCTGTTTGGTCTGTTCCCACATTTGCTCAACAGATGTACCAAGAAATGCTTCCATTTCTCCATCTGTCATTTCCTGCAAAATGTCCGGTGAGATATCCTGTACCATTTCCTGTATCATCGTTTGATAATATGCTGCCTGAACACCTTTATCAATCTGGTCACTGATACTTTCCTTCGTCTTATTTACATCTGTAAATCCATGTTCCTCATCGATCACCTGATCAATGCCATTTCCCTTCTTGATCCTGCCTTGTGTCAAAAGACTGCCAAGCGTCACATCCGAACTCCAGGTGATCGTAGGTGCGATGATCGCCCATCACGCCCACCGTCTTGACGCAGGGCAGCACGCAGAAGAACTGGGCCATCTCTTTCTCGTACCCATTCTTGGCCATCTCGTCCCGCAGGACCCAATCCGCCTCTTGCAGCACCCGGATCTTATCCGCAGTGATCTCGCCCAAGATTCGCACGCCCAGACCGGGGCCGGGGAACGGCTGGCGCCACACCAGCTCCTTGGGAATGCCCAGCATGGTACCCACCTTGCGCACCTCGTCCTTAAACAGGTCGCACAGCGGCTCTACCAAGCCCAGAAACTGCACATCCTCCGGCATCTTTACCTTATTATGATGGGTTTTGATGGTATCCGCATCCCCCTTGCCGGACTCAATGCAGTCCGGATAAATGGTGCCCTGGGCAAAGTAGCCCAGCTCATCCTGGTGGCGGATCTCGTCCCAAAACACATTAAAGAACTCGGTGCCGATGATCTTGCGCTTTTGCTCCGGGTCGGTGACGCCCTTCAGCGCCTGCAAAAAGCGCTCCTGGCAGTTAACCCGCACAAAATTCATATCAAACAAGGAAGTAAAGGTCTTTTCTACAAAATCGCCCTCGTCCTTGCGCATTAAGCCCTGGTCCACAAACACGCAGGTCAGCTGCTTGCCCACCGCGCGAGACAGCAGGCCCGCTGCCACGGAGGAGTCTACACCGCCGGACAGGCCCAGAATCACCTTTTTGTCACCAATCTGCGCACGCAGCGCAGCTACGGTCTTTTCGATAAAATTATCCATCTGCCAGTCGCCGGAGCAACCGCAAACATCAAACAGGAAATGATGAAGCATTTCCTTGCCATAAGTGGTATGGGTCACCTCCGGGTGGAACTGCACTGCATACAGGCCACGCTCCGGATTCTCCATTGCCGCACAGGGGCAGTCCGCCGTCTTACCGGTGACGGTAAAGCCCGCCGGAGGCTGGGCGATATAGTCCGTATGGCTCATCCAAACGGTGGAGTCCTGGGGCACATCTCGTAGCACGCTGCCGCCCAGCACGGTCAACTTGATCTTGCCGTACTCGGACACCGGCGCCGTCTCTACCTTGCCGCCCAGCATCCATGCCATCAGCTGGCAGCCGTAGCAAATGCCCAGCACCGGAACGCCCAGCTCCAGCACCTCCGGGGTGTAATGGGGAGAGGCCGGGTCATACACGGAATTGGGACCGCCGGTAAAGATAATGCCCTTATAATTTCCCTGCCGAATGGTATCCAGCGAGGTGGTATAAGGCAGAATTTCGGCAAACACGCCGTGATCACGCACACGGCGGGCGATCAGCTGATTGTACTGACCACCGAAATCCAAAACAAGAATTTTTTCCATACTATTCCTCCAAAGCGCAACGCGCGTTCATACGGGTCTATTATAGCGAAAAGCCCGCCGCTTTGCAAGGAAAATAGCGAAAAAGCGCCCCTTGGGTCTAAACATGCCCTATCCGGCAAAATACCGGGGCAGCACCGGCGGCTGCTCCACCGGTCGCCCGGCCTGCTCCCGGGCGGTACACAGCCGCAAAAGCAGCATAGACAGCGTAGCGCACTGGCACACAGGCGCCAGTAAAGGCAGGCTGTCCGGAAACAAAAATACCTGCCGTGCGCCGGACAGCTGCCCTGCCAGGCTCTCTACCGTGCAAGCCACCGTACCCGCGCCCCGAATGGCCGCCAGTTGCAGGGCAGCGCAGGTTTTTTCCGTCAGTTCCCGACTGCTGATCAACGCCACCAGCGCCGTGTGACTGTCCACCGTAGGCAGCAAGGTGTGGCGCAGCTCCGCCGCAGGCACCGTCTCCACCGACACGCCCAGAGTACGGCTCCACACGCCGGCCATCGCGCCCGCTGCCGCCAGGTCAATGTTTTGACCCACAAACAGCAGCCGATCATAGCCGGTTAGGTACGCCGCCAAAGCGTCCAGTTCGCTGCCGCTTTTTAAGATCAGCCGCAGCTTGTCCGGCAGGGTGGCGCACAGCTTTACCGCCATGCGGCCGAATAAGGGGGTAATGGCCTTTTGGCGCAGCCCCCAGTCCACCGCCACCAGCGCCAGCAGCACATAGCCCAGCACAAAGTGGGTCACCGGCGGCAACCCGCCGGGCAGGCTGCAAGGCAGGGACAGAAGTGTGCCCCCGGCACGAGCCAAGGGGCTGTCCGGGTCGCCGGTCAGCGACGCCGTGCGGGCGCCGAAGGCCGCCGCCTTTTGCAGCGCCTCCGCCACCTCTGCCGTTTGGCCGCTGGCAGAAATACCCACCACCAGCGCGCCTCGGTCGCACACCACGCCCCCGGCGCAGAACTCACCGGCAGAATAGGCAAAAGTAGGCACATCGCACACCGACTCAAAATTACAAGCCGCCGCTTGCGCCAGGTGATAGGAAGTGCCGCAGCCTACCAGCAGCACCCGACTGACGCCACGGGGGCGCAGGCGGCTTTTGCCCAACCGAGGTTGATCCCCACGCACAAAGCGATGGAGCAGCAGTTCCAAATCCCCGGGCAGCGCCTGTAACGCCTCTCCCGGGTCCGCAAAGCCCGCTGCCGGTGGCCGTCGCAAAGTCACCGCGCAGGGGGATTTTTTAATTTTTTTGCCCTTGGCGTTCCAAAACTGCAGCTTGCCCGGGCGCAGCTGCACGCACTCCCCGGCAGACAGGACATAGATTTTCATTTGATCCGGTTCCAGTGCCGCCAAATCCGAAGAAACGCAAGCGCTGCCGCCGCCCACTGCCGCATACAGCGGCGCCCCGTGGGCACAGGCGAACAGGCATTCCTCGCCCCGACGCAGCACGGCCAAAGCATAGTTGCCCCGAGCCTCACGGCAGCACAGACGCAAAGCGGCAACAGTGCCGCTGTCTGCATACGCCTGCAAAAGCGCCGCCAGCACCGCGCCGTCGCTGTCCGGATAGGGCAGCAGGTTCAGCGCGCTGCGCAAGGCAACGGCGTTCTCCACCGTGCCGTTCATCGCCAGGCAATAATCATCGGTCACAAAGGGGTGCACATTCTCTGCGGTGCGCCCGCCGCAGGTGGCAAACCGAGCGTGTACCAATCCGCAGGGCGCTGCGCTCTCCGACAGCTGCTGTGCCAATGCCGCCACGCTTTCTTTGCTTTTAACACACAACAGCTCTCCCCCTTGCATTAGGGCGGCACCGTAACCGTCCAGCCCCGGCTGGGTGCAGGCCTGCAACTTCTCCAGCAGCAGCCCGCCACAGGGGGCGCTGCCGACAAATCCGTATAGAAACATGGTATTCGCTCCTCCTTAATTTGGCAGCAACCGGGCCACGATCACGCTCATATCGTCTCGTCGATCCGCCGGGGTGTGGGCCTTGGCATAGGCCAGCACCGTATCTGCCAGCTCCTGCTGATCCTGGGATTGAAAGCGGCAAAGCAGCGCCTCCAGCCCTACCGCGTCCGCGTCTGTAATGCCGTCGCTGAGCAGCACCACCGTGTCCCCGGCGCCCAGCACCGCCGTGCGCTTGGCAAAGGTAATGCCCCGCAAAATGCCCGCCGGCATACTGGCCAGCTCGCACCGGGTCAGCCGCCCGTGGCGCAGCACATAGGATCGGGGTGCGCCGGCTTTGTAAAAGGCAAAGTTTTTGTAGTCACTGTGCAGTTAAATGAAATGAATAAAGTTATTTTAGATAATCTTACTAATGGTACAATTTTGACGAGAATTAAAGAGGTGAAAGAAAATGAACAATAAAGAACAGCCAAGTATGCAAAGTATAACTTCATTGGTCAAATTTTTAGTTGACGCATGGCGCGGAAGTAAATGCCCATATCCGGGTGTAACAGTGGACGCGCCGACGTTTACTTGCACAAAGTGCAAATATAATGTACTTTGTTCAAAGATTGATGAACTTGCAAGGGTGGTTGGAAAATGATTATTTATAACGCATGGCATTTATTAAGCCGCTTTAATAACCTCTATGCAGTTTCAACAAAAGATAATGTAGCAAGGCTAATAAGCCAGAAAAACATTAATTATTATGGCCGCAAGACTGTAACATTTATGTGCATAAAGGATGGTGCGTTGCATTGCTATTACTAATTATTGGCTTTTTTGTTATTATTGCTTATGAAGTATTAGCTTTAATTATAAGTGATGATATTACAGGTTTTGTAAGGTGCAATGAATATGCGCTTTATGCTATTGTAATTTTCTTATCGTTTCTATATCTTTATATTTCTTGTTGGAGGTTTTGTCATGGTTAAGTATTGCAGGATATGCGGTTTACCTTTTGAGCCATTAAAGGTTAATCAGTTATATTGTGATTATTGCCGGATATGGTTGCGCAATTCTTCAAAGAAACCTCACACAGAAGCGGCTATTGAAGAAATTAACCGTAAAGCAAGCGCGTTAGGGCTAAGCTATGGCCAAATGGTGCAGAAATATAAATTATAAAGTAGAAGAAATGCTCGTACTTTATTGACATTAACAAATAACGTGTTATAATAAAAGTATAGAGGGCACGACAGCAAATGAACCGCGCGTTGATAGGAACTACTCTTTAATTAGAGCTATCGCGCATGAGTTAGTTACTCCCGTTCGGTTGTTGCGTGTACCTCTATTTTTATAGAAAGGGTGTATAATAGTGGGATGGTTTGACCCAGCAGACATATTAAACAAACAAAGGTTATTTAATTTTGTAACAGGCCCAAAGGGCGACGGCAAAACAACGGGTTGCCGTAACTATGGCTTAAACCTATTTTTGAAAGATAACACGTCCGAATTTTGCGTTATTCGCCGTACCAAAACAGAAACGCAAAAAGCCTATAAAAAGTATTTTGATGATATTAACACAAAGTTTAATTATAATCTTGATATAAAATACCGTTCAAATATGGCAGGTATTGAAACAGACGATGGGTTTAAACCTATTTGTCATTTTTTCAGTTTGTCAACAGATGCAGGAATACAGGGTGTTAACCTGCCAAATTTGCGCTATATGATTTTTGAGGAAATATTTCTTGACCCGCGCAAAGGCAAGCGCTATTTGAAAAATGAGCCAGAGGAATTTGCCCGGCTATATGATACGTTGGCACGTCCGTCTGACCCAAATAGAAAACGTGTGCCGGTAATTTTTATAGGTAACTCTTTTGCAAGTAGTAACCCTTACTATAATTTTTTCCATGTACAGTTAAATAGTAAAGGTGAATTCAAAAATAAAAACATTTACGCTTTACATATTAATGATGCGGAATTTACTGCACGAGCAAAATCAACCGAATTTGGTCAAATTATGGCGAATAGCGCATATGCAAAACATGCTTTTGAAAATGACTTTTTAGTAGATAATTTTGACTTTGTCGTGAAAGACTTTCCCAAAGGCGATTTAATCTATATTTTTGTGTACGATGGCAAAACATACGGCGTATGGGTGAATTTCAAAAGCGGGGGTTTATTTGTTAGTACAAAATATAACCCTAATTGCCCATGTAGTTACACATTTACAACCGAGAATATGAAACCTAATTTATTAACAGGTAAAATGTTCTGCCGTGGCTATCATGGCGAAATAACTAAATTTGCATATAACACAGGATGCCTATTTTATGAAAGTCTAGCAATAAAAGACATGTTTTACGACATTGCCAGAATTTGCAATTTTTAGTAAATAATTTTGAAAAATCCTATTGACTTTCTACCTTATTTATATTATAATATATACAGAGGTTGAGAGAACCTTAAACACAAACGAAAGGAGAACAGCACAATGAAGTTCAAGAAAATCTGCACCAAGGTGGAATTTTTGGAAAAGCAGGAAGATGGTAACTGGATTGAAAGTGATGACATTATTGCCGGGCGAATTGCAAAAAGCAAACTGACCGGGTATGGTGTTATTCAATCTGTAAGCTATCCCAAATGTGATATTGAAATTCCCGATGCAATCGTGAACCAGTACGCAAGCATTACCGAAATTAGCCAGTAAAGAAAGGAAAGAAACACTATGTTTAATCAGAATCTTGTACCCAAAGAAACGCCCGCAACCATGATGGAATCTAGCATTTTCGGCGGTTGTTATTGCAGTCTCCCCATGAATACCGACGAGGAAAAGAAGAAGATTTTTAATGCAACTAACCGCGCCGACGCTTCGTTGCGTGAATGTATCAACATGCCCATTGAAATGACGGGTCTTTATATTGAACCTGTCGAGTTTGAAGCAAAGGACGACGACGGTAGGGTCATTGAGGGCAAGACCCAGTTGTCCCCGCGTATGATTATTTTTGATAAGGACGGCAAGAGTTACGGGTGCTGTTCTATGGGTGCTTACAATAGTATTAAGCGCATTGTTAGTATGTACGGTTTGCCCGATACATGGAATAAGCCGATTACTATTGTTCCCGGACTTGTTACCAGTGGCAAGAATCAGGTGTTGACCATTACTATTGCATAACGCAATATGAATAGAAAGGGCGGTAGACTTGTAATGAATGTAGGCAAGTCTACCGCCCTTATTTTATTGGGGGTGCTATAATGGCGCGTAAATTTAGCAAACTATCTGAAAAGGAATTGGCTATTGCGGTAAGCAGATATAACCAGATGCGAACGCGCTATATAAAATCGGGCGGTAAAACAGTTGCGCCAAAAATAACCGTTCAAGAATTAAAAGCCCAAAGCGAAAATACCGCACAATTAAGGCAACAAATTAAACGGTTGAACGATTATAAGAAAATTGCAGATTTTGAAAGTGCAAAAGTTAAGGGTTTTAGGTTTGTCACGACAAAAGGTGAACGGCGCACCATTAGTAGGCTTGACAGGGCGGCTAGGCAACGTTACAAAAAAGATATTATAAAATTAGAAGCGCAGAAAACAACTGCAAGCAATCAGGAATTGATAAATAAAATTATTCCCAGTATTGAAGAATTAAAAGCGAAACCAACAAAAATTAGTAATATTCCTAACCGTGAAATTTTGGGAAAAGTACAAATAAGATATGAACGGGAACAGCGTTACTATAAAAAGTATGGCCAAGCCGAAGCACCTATTTTGCGCCTTGACCATTATTTAGCGGCATTTGTAAAGGTAGGTTGCTTTAATGTTTCAAACGGCCCGTTAGTTTATGACGCGTTGGCAAAGTTAACAAATGAAGAATGGGCAAAACTTATTGAAGATTACCCCTCAATATTTGACCTTGACTATCTATACGACGCTGGAATTGGTGCGCAAGCAAAAGTCAACGAAATTGCAAATGCGTTACAAATGATTATTTATTCTGATAATTTGCCCGATGAGATTTAAACCATGCGTACAAATAATATATGGTCGTGCGATTTTGAAACGACAACAGACCCGGACGATTGCCGCGTTTGGGCATGGGTCGCTATAAACATATATGATAATACAAAGCGTGAATACGGAAATAGCATAAGTACATTTATAGACTTTTTATGGGGACATAATAGGAAATGCTATTTTCATAATTTAAAGTTTGACGGCACATTTATACTAGATTATCTATTAAAAAATGGATGGACGTTAAACAAAGAAAAGAAAGAATTACAAACATGCGAATTTAACACACTAATAAGTGATAAGGGCTTTTATTATACAATGTGTTTATGTTTTGGCCCAAAGTCAAAATGTGAAATAATTGACAGTTTAAAAATATTACCATACAGTGTTGATGCGATTGCAAAGGGTTGGAAATTACCAGTTCAAAAACTTCATATTGATTATAAAGCATACCGAGAACCGGGTCACGAATTAACCAAAGAAGAAAAAGGTGATGGAATAAAACTGACTGAAGAAGGAAAAGTTTTGCAAACATCACATGGAGCTAATTATGACGGTTATAGCGGAATAATGTCATTTTGAAATTGAGATTAAAGAAATAGTATAAGAAGAAAAGCGAGTAAGGAGATATACAAGAGAAGTATGAAGAGAAAAATAAAAAAGATAATTGCAGGAATCTTGTTTGCCAGTATGCTTACAGGAAATGTTTCGATGAATGTTGTTTACGGAACGGAAAACTATGGAGATAGAATAGAAGAAAATCAGTCAGCGAATATAGAAGATGGGGGTAAACAATTTACTGAAGAGGATAATACACAGAATCAAAATCAGAATAAAACAGAAGATGGACTAAATGAAGATCAGTCTTCTGTTAATACAGATGCCACTGAAGGAACAGAGCAAGAAGTAGAAAGTGGAAAAATAGGGATTACTTATGGGAAAGTGAACTTTGTGTATATTGAAAGTCCCTATGTACAAACTCCCGGTACACAAAGAATTGTGTTTTCATTTGATAAAGAAATTACAGGGGCAGAAACAATAGCCTTAATGATCGAGGATGAAGAAGGTAATCAAGAGGAATGGAATCTCGCAAAACAGTCGGGAACATTATATCTGTTTGAAAAAGAATATGCGCAGGGTGTATCAGCGGGAATTTATAAAGCAACAAATCTTCTTATAAAAAGTAGTGCAGAAGAAAAGAAAATTGCACTTGATGATATCGGGGTCAAAGCTGAATTTGGTGTGGATACCGAATATGAAGGGATTGAAGAATTAAAACCGGTTGAAGGTCAATTTTCTGAAGAAGAGTCGAGTGTAGAAACTTCGGTTGTAACAATAGATGAAAATGGAGATATAATAACAGAAATTCAAAAAGCAGGAATAAAGCCTAAGATACTTAATACACAAGTAACATTAGAAAATGGAAATAATGTAGAAGATAATAGTCAAGTTGCAGGAACAAAATTAAAAATAACTTTTGATACTTCAATAGAAGGAGGAGAAATAATAGAAGTAACACCAGGGACTTTACTAGAAAATAATAAAGTAGAATACACAACTGATGGTAATGAAAAAATAGTAACATTTACAGTTAAAGGAAAAATTAATGAACAAACATATTCTAAAAAGGCAAAAGTATCAGTTGAAAATAAATATATAATTTCAAAAGATTCATTAATGCAAGCAATAGAAGAAATAAATACTAGTTCTGCAAATAGACCAATACAAATAAAAGGAAAAGACGGAGAAACTAAAGTTTATAATACAGATACAATAGTTTATGATGGAAATTTAACATTTGATGGGACAGAAAAAAATATTAATAATATAAGTTTATCAGAGACAACTTATTCTATAGGTGATGCTGCAAATGATGCTGGAACATCAAGTGCTGATGCCAAGAGAATGGTTGTATTAAAAATAAAAGGTGACCTAACAATAGATAGTGGAGTAACAGTAACAGCATGTGCAAATTCATCTGGATATGGTGGGCCAAAAGGATTATTTATATATTGTACAGGGACATTAACAAATAATGGAACAATAGATATGACTGCAAGAGGTGCAAAAGGTGCAGGAGAAAATGTATATTTATATAAAAATTCAGACAATACATATGAATATATTCCAGCAATTGGAGCAGAAGGAGGAGAAAGAGTAATAGCAACATCCAGAAATGGTTCTACTAGTGGGAAAACTGGAAAAAATGGTGTGTTAAGACAAACACGGAGGAGGCGCTTCAGGTGGTGCAGGAGATCTAAATGGGTCTAGCTCTTGGTCAGGAAAGGGTTCTTATGGAACCTCATATGCTGGTGGATCTGGTGGAGGTGCTTCATATAGTAGGACTTCAGGAAAAGCGGGGACTTCGCGGAGGACCCGGCGGTGTAGGAGCAGGTAGTGAACTTTGTGGAGCACGGAATATGGAATGTTAGTAAATATGCAGGAACAGGTGGTTTGTTAATAGTATATGCAAATACAATAGAAAATACAAATGGAAAACTTTTTTCAAGAGGGACAAGTGGAGGTTATAATAGTAGTTATGGCTGCTCAGGTGGTAGTTCTGGTGGAGGAAGTATTAACGTTTTCTATAAAAGCCAAATTAATAAAGGAACTATTAATGCAGGAAATGGATGTGTGACAACAGGAAATATTTCTACAGGAAAATTTATTAGTGACTAATAATATTTTAACAAATATAAAAGATAAAATAAATTTTAAACAAGCATAAAACTAAAAACATCTCATATACTTTATTAAAAAGTATATTGAGGTGTTTTTATGTATTATATTCAAGAAACTGACAAGCCTAATAAATTATTTAAGTTTTTCAATATTATAAAATTACAAGATGACAAAATCATATTACCAATTAATAATGAGATAAAAGACAAAAATAAAAGTGAAAAAATAGCTATAAAAATAAAAAATATATTAAAAAAAGCAAATTGTAATAAAATAGTTGTTAGTAAAAAGATATCAAAAGAAGAGCAAATTATGAATTATTTGTATACATATAATTTAAATATTGTAGATGGAAGATGGTTATATGAAGTTATTTCAGATAAGGTACTAGACTATGTTATAAATAAAAAAAATTTAAGAAAAGAAGAAATTCAATTATCAATTCAAAACAGGCACACTTACCGCTATTTTCTAAACGTAAGTGTACCATATTCCATCTCAGATGTCCACAACAACCCCAAGTAAAACATTGACGTCCGACGTCATTTGTAGTAAGCTCATACTGTTATTATTTTATTC
>OGWV01002601.1_pt1 | contig 10987 bp, 8 predicted proteins | sample 1576081 | NCBI WGS metagenome assembly OGWV01 (sample SAMEA3541541, study PRJEB24748) | human gut metagenome | biome: human gut; feature: human-associated habitat; material: faeces | place: China | collected 2012 | reverse complement strand
AATAAGCGGGTGGATCCGGCGAAGATGTTGGATCAGGTCAGCCTCCCCGATCCGGTTGAGATGGAGCTTTGCCGGCTGCGCAACCAGCTGGCCAAGTTAGAACAGCAGCTACAGGAGAAGCCAATGTTGCAAAGCCGCTCCACGTACTTATCTTTGGTTCTGAAATAATAATGTAAAGTGGGCCGGTTGATTCCTACCGTTGCAGCAATATCACTCATGCTGGTCTCCACAAATCCTTTTTCTATAAAAAGTTGTTGGGCAGTTTTTATTATTTGCTGCTCTAAATCGCTATGTTCCGTTGTAGCCATAATTTTAGTTGTTTATGTTGTCAATAAAAAGTAATAATCTGTTTGTTATGTTCACATCGCTGACGCTACTGTCAAAGTCTAAAGATAGTATATTCATTTGAGGGCACAGCGATTTTATACGTTTTTCTATTCCTTTTTCTACAATGTGATTGGCAATGCATCCGAAAGGTTGCAAGCTAATGACATGATTGACTCCTTGGGAAGCAAAGGATAGTATTTCACCGGATATCAGCCAACCCTCTCCAAACTGGGTGCCCAAGGAGATGACTTGTTTAGCTTTTTCTGCCTTTTCAAAGATAGATTCGAACGGTATGAAGTAATTGAAACTTTTGCCGATTTCATTCACCTTATTAATTTGTTTCTGGACTTTCTTGTATAACCAGTCTATAACAAAGTCGGGAGTGAGTTTTCGCTGCAAGTGTTGGTTCTGTCTCACTTTCAGGTTGACAAATCCCTGCATGAAGAAATCACTTATCAGTGGCGGAATCACTTCGATCTTCTGGTTGATGAGCCATGAGGTGACGTCCTTTTGAGCAAAAGGGTTGAACTTCAGGAATATTTCTCCAACAATACCTACTTTGTGACAGGATCTCTGTTCACAGATTTTGTTGAAGTCTCTGGCAGCGAGATATAAGTAACTCAACAAGTCCTCCGGTTTATTTTTCTGGATGATGGGCTGTGCTGTATCCAGATAAAGATCGCGCAGACGGTACTCGATGCTTCACGAGGGTGAAACAGTCGATGTGACCTATCTTAGGGATGGCAAAAGGCATACCACCACATTGAAGCCTAAATATGATGAGACCACAAAGAGATACCTGTACGGCTTTAACGTGTCGGGAGAGCGTACAAAGCCCGGTTTTGGAAAGGCACTGCTTTATAGCTGCTACGAGGTGAAATACAACATCTATACAACAATAGAGGGGCTTAAAATGCTCTGTACCGGGGCTGCCTCTGTAAATAACTTAAGCGGACCCGTAGGCATTGTAAAGAACATGGGAGATACCTATGAGCAGGCAGTTTCGATGTCCGGAGTATGGCTTGGCATACTAAATATGCTAAACTGGGGCGTGCTGATTTCTGCAAACCTCGGTGTGATGAACCTGCTGCCACTGCCGGCACTTGATGGTGGTCGACTTGTATTTTTGATAGTTGAAGCCATAAGAAGAAAGAGAGTAGACCCTGAGAAGGAGGGCTATGTGCATCTCGTTGGCATAGTGCTTTTACTTCTTCTGATGGTTGTTGTCATGTTCAATGATATCAGAAAACTGATAGTCTGATTTTATAACAGATTGGAGATATACACATGGAGACAAAAATAGTAAAAATCGGAAATAAAGTAATCGGTGGAGGAAACCCGATTCTCATACAGTCAATGACTAATACAAAGACTGAGAATGTAGCTGACACAGTTGCGCAGATAAACGCACTGACAGACCTAGGCTGTGATATAATCCGGTGTGCTGTGCCTACGATGGAGGCTGCAAAGGCACTTAAGGATATTAAAAAACAAATCAGCATACCGCTTGTTGCGGATATACACTTTGATTACAAGCTTGCAATAGCTGCGATTGAAAACGGAGCCGACAAGATCCGAATCAATCCCGGCAACATAGGAAGTGCTGAAAGGGTAAAGGCTGTCGTGGATGCAGCAAAGGAGAGAAATATCCCTATCCGCGTCGGTGTAAACAGTGGCTCTCTTGAAAAAGACCTGGTAGAGAAATATCATGGTGTGACAGCCGAGGGACTTGTGGAGAGTGCTTTGGACAAGGTAAAGCTCATAGAGGATATGGGGTATGACAATCTTGTCATAAGCATCAAATCATCAGATGTCATGATGTGTGTTAAAGCACATGAGCTTATTTCAGATAAAACCAATCATCCGCTCCATGTGGGTATCACAGAGGCAGGCACAATAATAAGCGGCAATATAAAGTCAGCTATCGGACTCGGACTGATACTAAACCAGGGCATCGGTGATACAATACGTGTGTCTCTCACAGGAAGCCCTCTCGAGGAAATAAAGTCTGCCAAGCTCATTTTAAGAACCCTTGGTCTTAGAAAGGGTGGCATAGAGGTTGTTTCATGTCCTACCTGCGGCCGCACACAGATAGATCTTATCGGGCTTGCAAATCAGGTGGAGACAATGGTTTCAGGATATGACCTTGACATAAAGGTTGCTGTCATGGGCTGTGTGGTAAACGGACCGGGTGAAGCAAAGGAAGCAGATCTTGGCGTAGCCGGAGGAATCGGCGAGGGTCTTATCATAAAGCACGGTGAGGTATTTAAAAAGGTGCCTGAGAGCGAGCTGTTGGGTGCATTAAAATATGAGCTTGACCATTGGGGTGAATAATTTTGACAAAGACATTTAAGGAAGTTTTCCCTACACTTAAGCTGGACAAGGATATGGAGAATCTGCTGGAGAATGCTGATGTCACCAGAATTTCCGTAAACCATGCAAGAGATTTTTACAAAATATATGTAAAAGCAAAACGCCTTATTTTCAAAAAAAATATCTGGAAGCTTGAGGAAAGCATAAAAAAACAGATATTTAAAAGTAAAGATATCACAGTAAAAATTATAGAGTCTTACGAGTTGTCTTCGCAGTACACACCGAAGACTCTTTTTGATGTCTATTTTGACAGTATTCTTGACGAAATAAACAGTCACAGTGTGCTTTTGTACAATCTGCTGCGCACCTCAAAGTGGAGCTTTACCGACGATACACATGTCACAGTCACACTTGAGGAGACAATAATCGCAAAGACCAGAGGCAATTCGGTCATAGAATTTCTTGAGAAGGTGTTCTGCGAGCGCTGTGGGATGGATTTTATCGTTAATCTGCAGTACGAAAAACCAAAAATCAGCAAATACCGTCAGAATGCTGACAAGCAGATTGAGCAGGAGGTGCAAAATATTGTCGCCCGTACTAAATTTGCCATGGCAAAAGATGACGGTGATGAAGATGCTAAAGTGGCTGTCGATGACGGTGCAATGTTTGTAGGAGGCAGTGAAAATACATCTGATACAAAAAAGAGTGGCACATCAGATTCTCCTAAAGCCTCAGATAAAAAGAATGAAGCGAATACAGGTGCTGATAAAAAGCCTGAGAAGAAGTTTGAAAAGAAGTTTGAGAAGAAGTTCGAGCGCAAGGGAGATTTCAGGCGTAAATATGACAATGACCCGGATATCGTATACGGAAGAAGCTTTGATGATGAGGAGATGGCTATTGAAAAGATTGACGGTCCTATCGGTGAGGTTACAATAAAGGGCAAGATTCTTACGGTTGAATCCCGCGAAATCAGAAACGAAAAGACCATCATTATGTTTGCGGTTACTGATTTCACAGACACCATCATGCTCAAGCTTTTTGCCAGAAATGATGACGTAGCAGATATTCTTGCATATATTGCCCCGGGCAACTTTGTTAAGGCAAAGGGAGTTGTGACTGTAGATAAATATGACAGTGATTTGTCAATAAGCTCAATAGTAGGACTTAAAAAGATACCTGATTTTACATCAAAGAGGGAGGATACTGCTGCCGAAAAACGTGTTGAGCTTCACTGTCACACCAAGATGAGTGACATGGATGGTGTGTCTGACGTAAAGGATATTGTGAAATGTGCAATGCGCTGGGGACACAAGGCCATTGCTATTACGGACCACGGTGATGTGCAGGCATTCCCTGACGCTAACCATACTGTGGATGACAAATTCAAGGTCATTTACGGTGTGGAAGCATATCTGGTCGATGATACAAAGGATATTGTGGAGAATGCAGCCGGTCAGTCGCTGGATGACAAGTACGTGGTATTTGATATAGAGACAACAGGCTTTTCTCCGGAAAAGAATAAAATCATAGAAATAGGTGCGGTGAAGGTCATCGGTGGCGAGATTGTAGACCGCTATTCCACATTTATAAACCCTGAGGTACCTATTCCGTTCAGGATTGAGGAGCTCACCTCGATAAGGGATGACATGGTTATCACATCGCCAACAGTGGATGTCATACTGCCACAGTTTATGGAGTTTTGCAAGGACTGTATCATGGTCGCCCACAACGCTGACTTTGATATGAGCTTTATAAAGCGAAACTGCGCGCTGCTTGGCATGGAGTGTAATCCTACAATTGTGGACACGGTGGCTCTTGCGAGAGTGCTTCTGCCACAGCTAAACAGATTTAAGCTGGATACAGTGGCCAAGGCTTTAAACATCTCGCTTGATCATCATCACAGAGCGGTGGATGATGCCGCATGTACCGCAGAGATATTTGTCAAATTCATAGAAAAGCTAAAGGACAGGGGCATATCAAGCTTAGATGAGGTAAATGCCCTGGCAAAATCATCTGTTGAGATGATAAGGAAGATGCCTACATACCATGCCATCATTCTTGCAACCTGTGACCAGGGGCGTACCAATCTCTACAGGCTTATCTCGCTGTCACACATCAAGTATTATAATAAGAGACCGAGAATACCAAAATCAGAGTTTAACAAGTATCGTGATGGGCTTTTAATAGGCTCAGCCTGTGAGGCAGGAGAGCTTTACAGGGCCATTTTAAACGGAAGACCACAGGAGGAAATCACAAGACTTGTGAATTTCTATGATTATCTGGAGATACAGCCTCTTGGCAACAACGCATTTATGATACGTGACGAGGATTCCGATATTGCTTCAAACGACGACCTTATCGATATAAATAAGCGAATCGTAAAGCTTGGAGAGGAATTTGGAAAGCTGGTTGTTGCAACCTGTGACGTACATTTCTTAAATCCCGAGGACGAGGTATACCGTCGTATTATCATGGCCGGTAAGGGCTTTAAGGATGCAGATGAGCAGGCTCCGCTTTATTTAAGGACCACAGAGGAGATGCTAAAGGAGTTTGAGTATCTCGGAAGCCAAAAAGCTGAAGAGGTAGTCATCACCAATACCAATAAGATAGCAGATATGTGTGAGCGTATCTCACCGGTCAGACCTGATAAATGTCCGCCGGTTATCGAAAACTCTGACGGCATGCTTCGTGAAATCTGCTATAACAAGGCAAACAGGATGTACGGTGATCCGCTACCGCCGATAGTTAAGGAGCGTCTTGACAGAGAGCTTAATTCTATTATTTCAAACGGCTATGCCGTAATGTACATCATCGCACAGAAGCTTGTGTGGAAATCAAATGAGGACGGCTACCTGGTTGGCTCGCGAGGCTCTGTAGGAAGCTCGTTTGTTGCAACCATGTCAGGTATCACAGAGGTTAATCCGTTGCATGCTCACTATTTGTGTACACACTGCAAATACAGTGATTTTGATTCACCAGAGGTACAGGCATTTTCAGGCCGTGGTGGCTGTGATATGCCGGATAAGCTCTGTCCTAAGTGTGGCAGACCGTTAAGCAAGGAGGGCTTTGATATTCCGTTTGAGACCTTCCTCGGTTTCAAGGGAAACAAGGAGCCGGATATCGATCTGAACTTCTCCGGTGAGTATCAGTCAAAGGCACACAAATATACCGAGGTTATTTTCGGAGAGGGCCAGACCTTTAAAGCCGGAACAATAGGTACACTTGCTGACAAGACCGCATTTGGATACATTAAAAACTATTATGAGGAGCGCGGTGTCAGAAAGCGAAACTGCGAGATAGACAGGATAGTGCAGGGCTGCGTTGGTGTTCGACGTACTACGGGACAGCATCCGGGTGGTATAGTCGTGCTGCCGATGGGTGAGGAGATTAATACCTTTACTCCTGTACAGCATCCTGCGAATGATATGACCGTTGACATCACGACAACGCATTTTGACTATCATTCAATCGACCACAACCTGTTAAAGCTCGATATACTTGGACACGATGATCCTACCATGATTCGTATGCTGCAGGATCTGACAGGTGTTGACCCAACAAAGATTCCGCTTGACGACAAGGCTGTCATGTCACTGTTTCAGAACACCTCTGCTTTGGGCATAGAGCCTGAGGATATCGATGGATGTCCGCTTGGAGCTTTAGGTATACCGGAGTTTGGTACCGATTTTGCCATGGGCATGCTCCTTGATACAAAGCCAAAGGAGTTTTCTGACCTCATTCGTATCGCCGGATTATCACACGGTACCGACGTATGGCTTGGCAATGCACAGACTCTTATCGAGGAAGGCACAGCTACCATTTCAACCTGTATCTGTACCAGAGATGATATTATGACATATCTGATTTCCATGGGACTTGAATCTGAGGAAGCCTTCAACATCATGGAAAAAGTGCGAAAGGGAATTATTGCCAAGGGCAAATGCCCTCAGTGGCCACAGTGGAAGGAGGATATGAAGGCACACGGTGTGCCTGACTGGTATATCTGGTCATGCGAGAAAATCAAGTACATGTTCCCTAAGGCCCATGCTGCGGCATACGTTATGATGGCATGGAGAATCGCCTACTGTAAGGTTTTCTATCCGCTTGCATACTACGCAGCATACTTTTCAATCCGTGCCACAGGCTTTTCATATGAGCTTATGTGTCAGGGAAAGGACCGACTCGAAAACTACATGAAGGACTATAAGAAAAGAAAAGACACGCTGTCAAACAAGGAGCAGGATGTATTTAAGGACATGCGTATCGTACAGGAAATGTATGCCAGAGGCTTTGATTTCATGCCTCTTGATATATACCGGGCGCACCCTAACCGTTTCCAGATAATTGACGGTAAGCTAATGCCTGCCATAAACAGTATTGACGGACTAGGCGACAATGCCGCTATTTATATTTCGGAAGCGGCAAAGGACGGACCATTCCTATCAAAGGACGATTTCAGGGAGAGGACTCATGTATCTCGAACAGCCGTAGACCTCATGTCAGATTTGGGACTGCTTGGTTCACTGCCGGAGTCAAACCAGCTTTCACTTTTCGATTTCGGAGCATAATCCGGCAGTTTAGCATAAAACATATACTTTAACAATAATAAAAATCCACTACTCATTGACAGACTCATAAATCTGTAAATAGGGTAGTGGATTTTGCGTATAATATGTATTGATTTTAAATATTAAATCTTATTTTAATTTTCTTCAATAAAATCTATCTGATACTCATCCATGTACTTGATACGTGCAAGTGAGTAAACCTCATAGCCCTGCTCGTTGATCTTTCTTCTGCCAGGCTGGAATGACTTCTCAATAAGGATTCCTATACCGGCAACTGTAGCGTGAGCCATGCGAAGAAGTCTGATGGCACCTGTAGCAGCCTCTCCGTCAGCCATGAAATCATCAATCAAAAGAATATTGTCATCCTCTGAGATAACATCGCGAGAGAGTGTAAGCTCATAGCTCTTCTCTGTTGTAAATGAAGTAACCTGTGTCTGATATAAATCATTATGTAACGTCTTTGAAGGCTGCTTCTTTAAAATAACAAGTGGTACATTCATCTTGGCTGCTGCCATAAGTGCAGGAGCAATTCCTGAGCTCTCTATTGTGACAACCTTTGTGATTCCCTTATCAGCAAAGTGATTTGCGAAATCCTCACCGATGTGCTCCATAAGCACCGGATCTACCTGATGGTTGATAAATTTGTTGACCTTTAAGATGTTTGTGCCAATTACCTGGCCATCCTTGAGAATTCGATCTTGCAGTTCTTTCATTTTGTTCACCTCATAAAAAATAAATTGTTATTATTATAGCACTATTCTTCGACAATATCACTATAAATTTTAGAATAAATTTCTTCAACCATATGATCGAGGAAGCTTTCCTCAAGCAGGCTGTATTTTTCAGTAATGACTGATGTGATAAGCTCAGCTCTTTTGTAGTATAAATCACCTGAGCAGGCATCTCCTTTTTCACCCGATGACGCTAAAGTCATAAGCTCGTCCCTATGAGTGACGGTCACGTATTCCATGATTTCCTCTTCGAGGGAATTATTCCGGTCAATTTTTTTTGAAATGTCCTTTAGCTCCATAAATGACTTCATTCCTATGATAAAAAATATCAAGAAAACAAGCCCCATTACGATAGAAACCATGAGCTTGTTTACCGAGTCTAAAGCGGCAAGCTTTATAACTCCTGTATCAAGCAGCACAATAGCAATAAGCCCTATCGCACCGACTCCGGTGAAGCACTGTCCGGTTGCTTTTGTATCCTCGTATCGTTTTTGTTCATCAACGTATATTTTCATACGGCCTCCATATTGTTTAATTATAGTTATATGTTATAATGAAACGATGAAAATTACAATATTATGTGTAGGAAAAGTTAAAGAAAAATTTTACAGAGATGCGATTGCTGAGTACTCAAAGCGCCTAAGCCGTTACTGTAAGCTTGAAATCATTGAGGTTTCCGATGAAAAGACAAGTGAACAGGCCACACAGACAGAGATAGACATCGTAAAAAATAAAGAAGGTGAGAGGCTTCTTAAAAATATAAAAGACGATGCATATGTATTTTGTCTGGCGATAGATGGAAAACAGCTTGATTCGGTTGAGCTGTCACAGAAGATGGATAAGCTTATGACAGGCGGCAAAAGTCATCTTGTTTTTGTAATAGGAGGCTCTCTGGGGCTGTCCGATGATGTATTAAAGTGCGCTGACTATAAGCTTTCATTTTCTAAAATGACATTTCCTCATCAGCTCATGCGCGTAATTTTACTGGAGCAGATTTACAGGTCGTTTCGCATCAGCAATAATGAGCCGTACCACAAATAACCGGCATAATTCAGCCTAAATAAACATATGTTAATATATGAAGATGCAAAAAGTAACTGATTCGTTCGAGCTTCCAAAGGACATAGTGCTGGGGCTTCCAATTGTAACAGCATATGGTTATAATGAGTTGACTATAGAAAACCACAAGGGTATTCTGTCATTTTCGGACAAGGCCGTAACTGTAAGGGCAGCAGACAGTACCATAAAAATATCCGGCAGCCGCCTTGAAATAAAGGAATTTACAAAGGATTTAATAATAATAGCCGGTCATTTAAAGGGTGTTATATATGAGTATTAAAGCTTATGCAACAGTAAGGCTGACAGGCTGCAATATCAGGCGCTTCATAAATCTGTGCACGGCAAACCATATAAAAATATGGAACCTTAAATATGTAAGTCCAAAGGAATATGAGGCCTGCTGCAGTACAGAAGATATTTTTCTGATGAAGCCGCACCTGAAAAAGACGCATACAAGGCTTCTCGTGGTAAAAAGACAGGGATACTTTGCGATAAGAGCATTTCTATATAAAATACGTATTATTACGGCTGCAATTACCGGCGTTTTTTGTATACATGCACTCATCTGCACAAGAATCTGGCACATTGTGCCTGAAGGAAACCGTTTCACGTATGATGAGTCGGTCATCTCCTTTATGGAGAGTGAAAATGTAACAATAGGCAGCCACAAGAGAGCAGATTACAGCCTCCTTGAAAAGAAGCTTGAGGAAAAATATCCCGATATCACGTGGTGCAGTATATACATAGAAAAAAATACCATGAAAATTGATATATCAGAGGGAATTAATTATAGGTAAATTATGACAAATTTTATTTTTATGTTATAATGAAAAATATTTTGATTGAAAGGCACATGAGCTAATGAGTTTAAATGAAGTATCTATAAAAATACCGGGCGAATATATACCAAACGTCTTTGGGCAGTTTGATGCATTCGCCAAGAAAATAGAGCGCACACTGCACGTAACGCTTGTCTTAAGAGATGATTCCTTAAAGATTATCGGAGCGCAGGGAAATATTGATGGGGCAAAAGAGGTGTTCGAGCAGCTCATTGCGCTGGCTGAGAGAGGCAACGTCATCACAGAGCAGAACGTAAATTATGCACTTGCACTTTTAGAGGAGCATAGAGGCAGTGAGATTGTTGAGATTGACAAGGATATCATTTGTCACACAATAAATGGCAAGCCTGTAAAGCCAAAAACCATAGGCCAAAAGGAATATGTCGATGCAATCAGGAAAAAGATGATTGTGTTTGGCATGGGTCCTGCCGGAACAGGAAAGACCTATCTTGCCATGGCAATGGCCATAACAGCTTTTAAAATGGCAGATGCGGTGGATATCCCTGTACTGGCGGCAGGCGGCATCGGCGACGGCAGAGGGAGTTTTCATCCACATGCAGCAAAGCCGCTAACGCGGCTGCTCTTGCATCCGCCATCAATTGTCATTCCTCCTGCCTCCAAAGATTAGAAGCAGACGCAACAGGGACAAAAATGCTGTAAACGTCGCAGCCACATACGTCATAGCCGCCGCACGAAGCACCTTTTTGGCCCCCTCCAACTCCTCTGGATACAAAATGCCCGTTGCGTCCAGCGCTTGAAGCGCTCTGGCGCTCGCATTGAATTCCACTGGCAAGGTGACCAGCTGGAACAGAACAGAAAGGCTGTACAGCGCAATACCGATGTTTACCACGACATCATACTGTACCGGCAAAAGCAGACCGATCAGAATCAGCGGCATTGCCAGTCGGGAACCGATCTGTGTGACAGGCACCAACGCAGAGCGAATCTTATTGGGAAAATTCCCCTGTGCGTGTTGGACCGCGTGGCCCGCCTCATGCGCCGCCACACCCACTGCCGAAACGGACGTTGCCGCGTATACCGGGTCCGATAGGCTGATGATCCCGGTGGACGGGTTGAAATTGTCGTTTAAGCTTCCTCCGATATGGCGAATCTGCACACCGTATGCACCGCCGTACTGCATCACACGCAT
>OGWV01002600.1_pt1 | contig 10991 bp, 4 predicted proteins | sample 1576081 | NCBI WGS metagenome assembly OGWV01 (sample SAMEA3541541, study PRJEB24748) | human gut metagenome | biome: human gut; feature: human-associated habitat; material: faeces | place: China | collected 2012 | reverse complement strand
AACAAAAAGGTCCGTCCCTAGTGGCAAAAAGTTGCCAAAAAGGTCCGTCCCCGGTGGCAATTTTTTTGTAATACAAAAGTAATATAATTTTAATAAAATATGTTAATAAATGTGGAAATATATGTTCCGTAAAGGGAAAAAACGTGTTTTTTTGTAACATAAAAATAGGTGCGTTGATTTAAGAGAGGATTTTTTTTATAATATATTAGAATAATTATGTTTTGTAATTATTAAACTTTAATTTAATTAATAAAATTAAGGAGGAAGTTATGAAGGGTAAAGTTTTTAAAGTTTGTATTGTTTTAATGCTAGTGTTGGCTATGACTATGACAAATTTTGTATTTGTTGGAAGTAGCTTAATAAGCTATGCATTTGACGATATAAGTACTAACAACAAAAATGTAGAATTTGGAGTGTACTTTAAGGATGATAATGGAGGACAAGTATCAAGTATAGAAAAGAGTGTCTATAGTGAAGATATTAAATTAGGTATCCATTTAAAAGTTAAACAACAAGGATATTTTAATGGGAAAATTGAGTTGCAAAATTCTAATTTCACATTAAAAGAAACTCAAAATGACTACGTAAACAAAATTGAAGGAAATACTATAACTTTAAACCAAATTAATGCTGGTTCTGAAGTTGAATTAGAAATACCTATAGAAATAAAAAGAGGAGAAGCTTTTAATGTAGGATTATTAAACATGGAAAGTGTTATTAAATTAAATGGTATATATAGAGATAGTAGTCAAAAAGACAAAGAGGTAGAATCAAGCAAAAAAGTAACTTTAAAAGTTATACCTGAAAATAAAACTCCTGAAAATATAGAAAAAACTGCAAAAATTATTACAAATAAAAACTTACAAGTTGCAGGTCAAGAAAAGAGAGTTGTACAAATTCTATTAAATGTAGGATTAAAAGATAATAGTTATCCAATAAAAGAAATAAACATTAATGCAAATGTTCCAGAAATGAATGGAACACAAGCAAATGCTTCAGCGGTTGTTAATTTAAATACAATGACAAACTCTCAATATAATTATGAAAATAAACAATTAAACATTAATTTAAAAAATGATGCTTCACAAGAAAATATAGTAACATGGAAAAAAGATGGAAGTGAAAGTATAGTTTTAACATATTTATATGATGTAAATAATGTACAAGATATTACTGTTAATGGAAATATAGAAATAACATTATATAATGATGAAAAAATAGAAACAAACATAGATGATTTATTAATAAACAAAGATGATCAAAAAGAAGAGGTTGTAACAGCTAATATAGAAAATTCTGAATCAACAATATACAAAGGAAAATTGTATCAAGGAATTGATAGAGAATATACATCAACAGATGTTATTAATGTAAATGCAGCAAATATATTAAATTATATTGAAGTAAGAGAACAAGATGTATTTGTATCACAAGCTGATTATGAAAAAAACGTACCATTACAAGGTACAAATGCTAATACTTTATATAGAAAAACTACAATTAATAAGGACCAATTAATAAAAGTATTAGGAGAAGATGGAAGTTTAGCAATAAGAAATGCTAATGGTGAACAAATAGCTGTAATTACAAAAGATAGCCAAGCAGATGAAAATGGTAACATAGTAATTGACTATGGAGAAGCTATGCAAGCAGGAATAGTAATAAGAACAACAGCTCCAATTACAGGTGGAGAAATTAGTATTACAAATAATAAAGTAATTAAAGCAAATGATGAAAAAATGCTAAAAAGCGCAGTTGATTTTAATACAGCATTATTTGTTACTACTAATTTAAATGAAGGACAACAAACACCTAAAAATTTAGTAAAAACAAAATTAGAAGAAACAACAACAGAAGCTTACTTAGAAGTTAATAAAAGTGAGTTATCAACAGTTATTGAAAATGATGTGGAAATAAAAGCTGTATTAAAGTCTAAAAGTGAATTAAACGATTTATATAGAAACCCAGTTTTAAAAATACAATTTCCAGAAGAAATTGAACAAATAACAGTAAGTGATATCTCAATGTTATATGAGGATGAATTAAGCATTAAAAATGCATATTTAAATGGAAAAGAATTAACAATAGAAATCCAAGGGGAACAAACACATTACAGTGAAAGTGCTGTTGAAGGACCAACAATTATAATAAATGGAAAACTTAAATTAAATAGAAAAACAGCGACAAAAGATACACAAATAATAATGAGTTATTCAAATGAAAAAGCAAAGGCATATACAAATGATGCAAAAGCTACAAAAGATATAAAAATAGTTGCCCCAACAGATGTAACTACAGTAACAACAATAGAGCAATTAGGAATAGAAGAAGTTAATCAAGATTCAACAAAAGAAGTTATGCTTGAAAGAGGAACAAAAGCAAAAGAAATAACACCAAAAATAGAAGTTATTAATAATAAATCAAATGCAATAAAAGATATAAAAGTTCTTGGAACATTTCCAACAGGAAATACAGAAGAATCAATTGGAATTAATGTAACAAGTCCAATTAGTGCAGAAGGTGCAACAGTATATTATACAGAAAATGAAAATGCAACAGATGATATATCTAATGAAGATAATGGATGGAGTGAGACAATCCAAAATCCAGCTTCAGTAAAAAAATATTTAATTGCAAAAGATGAAGTTAACTCACAAGAAAGTATTATAGCAACTTATAATGCTGTAATACCTGAAAATCTAGAATACAATGAAAACGCAAGTCAAGACTATCAAGTTAATTACGTAGATGCTACTACAAATGCTGGAAATACAGTAAAAGCAACACAAGTAAAACTAACAACAGGTGTTGGACCAAAATTAAAAGCTAACATAACAGCAAAAGTTGGAAATGATGAGTTAAAAGACAAAGCTGAAGTAAAAGCAGGAGAAGTAATAAAATACACATTAGAAGTATCTAATGTAGGTACAGAAACTGTTAACAATGCAACAATTTCTGGAAATGTACCTGAAGGAACAACATATGTAGAACCAAAAGCTAACTATGAATATACAGGAGCATCATATTATAAAGAAGTAACAGATAAAAAAGCATATGAAGGAACAATTGAAACAATTGAAGTAGGAAAAACAATTACGAAAGAATATGAAGTAAGAGTAAATAAGGATATAACAGATGGAAAAGTAATAACAAATAAATGTACTACTAAGTACAATGATGTAACAACTGAATCAGATGATTTATCTTCTACTTTAAAATCAGGAGATATAAGGGTGACAGTAAAAAGAATTACAGATAGAAGAAATGAATTACAAAATGGTGGAGAAGTAGAATATGTTGCAATTATTGAAAATATATCAGAGCAACAGAAAAATAACGTTAAAATAAATACTAACGTACAAAATAAATTAAAAGTGAACTTGTTAAAATTAAGTACAGGGGATTTTGATCCTAATGTAGAAATATCAGATAATGATATAAAAGATATAGAAGATGAAGCTCCAGTTGAAAATAATGGTACAGGTGTTGATAATACTAAAAATGTAGAGACAAATGAAATAGACTATAGTGATTTAATTGATTTGGGTAATTTTAAACCAGGCGAAATAAAAGTATTAAATTATAAATGTTCAGTAAATGATGATAAAAACATTGAGTTTTCTGCAATAGTAAATCAAAATAATAATGTATATAGATCAAATTTATGGGAAGACAAAGTAATAAAGCAGAATATAAGTATGACTATAGAAAGTAATACAGAAAGTAAATATGTAAAAAATGGAGATATGTTTGAATATATAATTACAATAATAAATTCTGGTGAAACAGATGAAACCATTTCTATAGAGGACAATATTCCTGAAGAACTTGAAATAAGACATATAAAAGTAAATGAAGAAGAAGTAAAAAGGTCATACAATAATGAAATAGAAACAGAGTTTGATTTAGACAAGGGTAAGACAACATATTTAAAAATATCTGTAATGGTTGATAATGGAAAGGATAAATATAATGCGAAAACAATAACAAATTATGCTATAGGAAAAATTAATGGGAAAGAAGTGGCTAAAACAGAAGAATTAATACATATTATACAACCATATAGTAAAGATAATAGTTCTAACGAAGATAATAATATAAATGATAGTAATATAGCAAATGGAAATAAAATAATTAGTGGTATTGCGTGGTATGATACAAATGCTAATGGCAAAAAAGATGAAAATGAGAATGTTTTAAGTGGAATAACAGTTAATTTATTAAATGCTGAAACTAATCAATTAGTTAAAGATAAGTCAGGAAATATACTTTCAACAGCTACAGGAGATAATGGAACATATGCACTAAGTAATATAGGAAATGGTAAATATATAGTAGTATTTAATTATGATACTAAACAATATTCATTAACAAAATATAAAGTTGAAGGTGTAGAAGAAGCCAAAAATTCAAATGCAACAATGAATGATATAGTAATAGATGGAACAAACAAAAAAGTAGCATCAACAGATATTATTCAAATAAATAATAATAATATATCAGATATTAACATTGGATTAATAAAATTACAGAATTTTGACTTAAAACTAGATAAATATGTAAGCAAAGTTATAGTCCAAAATAAAGCAGGTACATCAACAACAGAATATACAGATAGTAAAATGGCAAAAGCAGAGATACATTCAAAACAAATTAATGGTTCTACTGTATTAATTGAGTATAAAATAAGAGTAACAAATGTTGGAGAAGTTGAAGGATATGCTAAGAAAATAGTGGATTATATGCCAAATGATCTTAAATTTAGTTCTGAACTAAATAAAGATTGGTATAAAACAAATACAGGTTTATACAACTCAAGTTTAGCAAATGAAAAAATAGCAGCAGGAGAATCTAAAGAATTAACATTGATATTAACAAAATCAATGACAGAAAATAATACAGGATTAGTAAATAATACAGCAGAAATTGCAGAAGCATATAATGAGTTAGGACTAGCAGATAGTAATTCAACACCAGGAAATAAAACACAAGGAGAAAATGATATGAGTTCAGCAGATGTTATTATAAGTATTAAAACAGGTGAAATAATATTCTATACAACTTTAATAGCAGTAATAATATTAGTTATATTAAGTGCAATTGCAGTACCAATAGTAAGAAAAGTTAAAAAAAATACCAGCAAAAATGAGCTGGATAAAAATTAAAAAGAGAGGAGGTAGAAAGATGAAAAAAATAAAACATTTAATATTAATTATTGTAATAGCTATAATGATTGTGTTAAGTATTAATATAGTTTCACAAGCAAGTATTTATGTTGAAAAACAAGATAGCTATGATGTTGATAGATACACTAAACCTAGGTCAGATAGCAAGGCTAATAGGGAAACTATAGGTTTTTCTGATGCAGGATTACATGTTGCAGATAGATATGATAATATATTTTGTGTACAAAAAGGAAAAAGATTAAAAGGTATAGAAAAAAGATATTATTTAAGAGAAATTATTACAATATCAGGAAATACGGCAACATCAAAAACAGCTGGAGATGATTCAAAATACAAAAAACAAACTAAAAATATAAATGGTAGATTAGTATATGCTATACATAATGCTGCTAATACAGAAGACAGACAAAATTTGATTTGGTGGCTCATGGAAACTTGGAAAAATGATGTGGGAAAAAATTTAAATAGCTTAAAGAATTTTGGAATAAGTAAAGGAACAGGAAGTGTTGAATTACATAAAAAGGACTTATCTGATAATGCGGTGGATATCTTAGGGGAAGCTAAAGGTTACGCTAAGTTATTAAATACAGACGATAAAACTCAAACTGCTTCTATAACTCAATTAACATCAGCTGAGAAGTTAACTGTTAGAGACAATGCGAACGGATATTATGACGACGGATATGATGCAATAGGACCACTTAAATTTGAGTTTAAACCAGATTTGGCCAGTATAACTTTGAAGGATCAAGATGGAAATAAATTGGATGGGAAAACAGGAGATGTAAGAAATTATTATTTTGTAGAAGTTGAAAAAAAAGATAATAAAATTTATTCATTAGCTGACTTAGATCCTGATGAAGGAGATAGCATAAGTAGTGGAGAAAGTTTTTATATAATGATTAGAAAAGATTATTTTCAAGGTATATCAAATTTAAGTATTAAGCTAAACACAAGTAGGCCTAAGGGAAAAACAATAGATGGTAAAATACTATTTTGGGAATGCGAAGATGATGCGACTCAAAATATGATAATGGTAAGAACAGAAGAAAAAGGTAAAGCAGGAGAAGCAGCAACAACTACAATAAATGTATCTTTAACAGGAAATTTAAAAATAGAAAAAGTTGATAAAAATAATCATAATATAAAACTAGGAAGAGTTGGTTTTACTTTAACTGATTCTAATGGTAAATATGTAACTAGCACTGGACAAATTACTGACACCAAAACAATATTATATACAGATGAATATGGTAATCGTACAATTAATAATATACCAACAGGAAGTTATAAGTTTACAGAAACGTTTAATCCAAATTATGGATATGAAGTAGTTCCGGAATCTATAACTATAAATATACAAGGTGGACAAAATTCTAAGGTAGTAGAAAATGAGCAAAAATATATAAAAATAACAGGTAAAGTTTGGGAAGATGTGAAAGAAGGAAAAGGATCAACAAGAAATAATCAGTTAGATGAAAAAGAACATATATTAGGAACAAAGAAAGATCTTAATAATATATGGACTGACAATGTAAAGGTTTATTTAAAGAAATTTGAAAGAGATTCAAATAACAAACTAACAGGAAGAGTAAATACAATTGGAAACTATACAACTACTAGGGATGGATTTTATGGCTTTGATAATGTTGAAGTTAAATACTTAGAAGATTATTTTGTAGAATTTGAGTATAATGGTTTAACATATCAATGCGTGAATTCTGGTATAGGAGGTCTTTGGGAGAATAAAAATTCTTCAAAAGCTGGAGAAGATGCAAAATCTAGAGAAAATCTTAATAATAAATTCTCTATTATAGAAAATGGAGGATCTGCAAATAAGGGAGTAGCAAAAGATCCAACAGAAAATAACAAAATCGGATTAGATTATACTATAAATGATCATGTTGCAACACTTAATGGTAGAGAAGATTATTATAAAGAAGGGTGGAATACAACTTCTAATACTTATAATGCAGGGCTTAATTTAAATAATTATTACAAGTATTTAAGAGGAGATAATGGATTTAATACAAATGGTCACCCAGTAAGTAAAGTTGATGAAATATCTAATGTTAACTTAGGTTTATACAAAAGAGAAGAACCAGACTTAGCAGTGCAAAAAGATGTACAAAATGTTCAAGTTGAAATTAATGGATATGGACATACATATAACTATGATAGAAAAGAGACTTTAGAAAAACAAAATAATGAAGACGCATTTAATGTAGGAGTTAAATTTGGAAGTAAATATACTGAAGGATATGAATTGCCTATATATGAATCAGATAGTAACTATATAAATGAAAAAGATCCAAGTAAAGAATTGAAAGTTTATATTACTTATAAAGTTAGACTAAGAAATCAAGCTACAACTATAGATTCTAAAATAAATAGTTTAGTAGATTATTATGATAGTACATATGAAAAAAATGGTAACTGTGATATTAGAATAAATGAAAACATAAATGATACAGATAAAGATGGAAAGCTTAATAGTACGATTGAATTTAGTAAATCAGATTATAATGACAAGTATAAAAAATTAAACATAAATACTAAAGGTATTTCAATTGGAGCTGGAGAAACAAAGTGTATTTATATACAATTTGGATTATCTAGAACACAAATAGCAAGTATTATTAATGATAAATCAGAGGAAGACAAAATATTAAAGAATGTTGTAGAAATAAATTCTTATTCTTCATATTACAAAGGTACAACTAACCCTTATGGAGGAATAGATAAAGACTCTGCACCAGGAAATGCAGTGCCAGGCGATCAAAGTACATATGAAGATGATACAGATACTGCACCAACATTAAAATTAGAAGTAAAAGAGGCAAGAAAATTAACTGGTAAAGTATTTTTAGACAGTACAAATGGAACGTTAATGACTGGCCAAATAAGAGAAGGTGATGGTGAATATAAAGATGGTGAAGAAGGCATAAAGGATATTACAGTAACATTAAAACCAATTAATGAAGATCCATCATATGTTGAATATTCGGAAAAAACAAATGAAAATGGAGATTTTACAATCTCAGAATTTATACCAAATGAATATGAAGTAATATATACTTGGGGAGGACAAGAACTAAAAAATGGAGATAAAATAACTTTAGATAAATATAAAGGAACTGCGTATAAAGAAAGAGAAAGATATACTTTAACAGGTCCATTATGGTATAGACAAAATGCAAATAAGAGATTAACTGATGCAATAGATAATTATGAAAGAAGACAAGAAATTGATGGAAGATATAAGTCTATAGATCATACTACTGAGAGTATTATAAATAATATTCAAAATGAAAAAATGAATTCAACTACTCCTAAGATGAGTATTAGAATAGAAAATATGCGGAAACGGAGAAAAAATAACTACATCATCATTAGGTGACAAGTTAGAATATTCAATAGAAAATATAGATTTTGGTATTGCTGAAAGAGCAAGGCAAGAAGTAGAATTAACAAAACGTGTAAAAACACTAAAATTAACATTATCAAATGGACAAGTGATTTCAAATGCAACATTTTCATATGATAACAATGGTAAATTAAAAGCAGAAGGTGAAACAAGTCATATGACATATATGGGAATAAAAAATAACAAAACAATGGAAAATAAACTTAACAGCTTTATAAAATTAGAAATTGATAATGAGTTAATTCAAGGATCTGTATTAGAAGTAGAATATGAAATATTATTTAATAACAAAAGTGAATTGGATTATAATTTAGAGTCATATTACTTATATGGAAGAATAAATAGTGATCAAGAGAGAAAGACAAATTTAATTAAGATTAAGCCATCTACTATAATAGATTACTTAGACAAAGATTGGTCATATGAAGAAAGCAAAAACTCAGATGGACATTGGGTTGTAAAAACAAAGCAAGAACTTGAAACACAAAAATTAGTAAATGAAAATGTATATAAAGATCCAGAATCAGAAATAGAAAACAAAACAATACTAATTACAGACAAACTTAACAAAGAGTTCGCACCTGGAGAAAGTGAAAGCATAAGTTTAAATGTATCAAAAATATTAACAATAACAGACGAATTAGAATTAGATAATGATACAGAAATTATAAAAGTAGAAAAACCACAAGGAGGAAGACCTATACCTTTAATACCAGGAAAATATATACCAGGAAAAAGTGAATTAAATGACTTATCAGACAAAGCAGAAAGAATAATGGTAACGCCAAGTACTGGTAAAGATTTAAACTTCATAGTACCAATAACAGTAGGAATAATAGCATTAATCACATTAGGAGCGGGAGTAATTTTAATAAAGAAAAAAGTAGTAGACAATAAATAATAAAATAAAAATTGCCAAAAGGGACGGACCTTTTTGGCAATTTTTTGCCATTGGGGACGGACCTTTAAAAGTTTTTTTATAGTTTTTGATATCGGTTCTAGAGTTGTTGCCTATTCAGGTTTTAATTTGCCACAAGGTTTGTTGTTAATAGTAATTTTGCAATTTAAACCTGGAACTAATGGCAAACTTGGTAATTTTTAGGTAATTGCTTGAAAAAATACAAAAAATAGGTTACAATAAGATACATTAGAAAGGGTGCGTGATGATATATGAAAGTAATCCTAAAACAAGATATAAAAGGTGTAGGAAAAAAAGATCAAATTATAAATGTATCAGATGGATATGTACGTAATTTTTTATTTCCTAAAAACATGGCAGTTGAGGCTAATAATGAAAATATGAGTAAATTAAGAGCAAAACAAGATTCAAATGCTTTTAAAAAACAACAAGAAAAAGAAGAAGCTCAAAAAATAGCTGATAAAATCTCAAAAATAATTTTAAAAGTTCCAGTAAAAGCTGGTGGAAATGGAAAAATATTTGGAGGAGTTTCTACTAAAGAAATTTCTGATTTATTAGAAAAGAATTATAAAATAAAAGTAGATAAAAAGAAAATTGAATTAAAAGAAACAATAAAAGAATTAGGCACAAGAAATGTTAATATCAAATTATATGAAGGTGTAATAGCTAACTTGAAAATAGATGTTGTAGCAGAATAAATAGGTTTAAAAGAAGAGTTAGAAGCGTTTTAAGTAAAAATATAAAATGTAAAATAGTTGTTATAGTGTAATAGAGTTGATAAATTTGAAATTCTATAGGAAGGAATGAAGTAAAAATGGAATTAGGAAAAGTACCACCACATGATTTAGAAGCAGAACAAGCAATAATAGGAAGTATGCTTACAGATAGAGATGCTGTTATATCAAGTATAGAAGTACTAAAAGAAGAAGATTTTTATAGAGAAGATAATAGAGCAATATATGCTGCTATTTTAAATTTATATAATAGATCAGAGCCAATAGACATTATAACAGTTAAAGCAGAATTAGAGTCAATGGGAAAATTCGAGCAAGTTGGTGGGTTAGAGTACTTAGCTGAATTACCAGAAAAAGTACCTACAACAGCTAATGCAGAAAAATATATAAAAATAGTTGAAGAAAAATCAATATTAAGAAGATTAATAAAAACTGCTAATGAAATTATAGAATTAGGATATAGCCCAACAGAAGACGTTGAAGATATCATGGAAGGGGCAGAAAAAAAGATTTTTGATATTATGCAACAAAAAAATCAAAAAAGCTATACTCCTATAAAAGATGTATTAGTAGAGAGTTTCACAAAACTAGAAGAATTATACAATAGAAAACAACATATTACAGGAGTACCAACAGGATTTTCAGAGTTAGATTATAAAACAGCTGGGTTACATGGATCAGACTTAATACTAATTGCAGCAAGACCTGCAATGGGAAAAACAGCA
>OGWV01002599.1_pt1 | contig 10994 bp, 8 predicted proteins | sample 1576081 | NCBI WGS metagenome assembly OGWV01 (sample SAMEA3541541, study PRJEB24748) | human gut metagenome | biome: human gut; feature: human-associated habitat; material: faeces | place: China | collected 2012 | reverse complement strand
CCCAATACTTCAAAACTATTATTAGGTAATATTATGGTTATAATTTATCAATTTTCTATTGACAATATCATATAATGATGGTATACTAAATTACTAGATGAGTATATTAGTGAAATTTCATTCAAATTGAGAGGGGTGATATTAAAATGAAAAAAGACCAAATCATAGAAGCAGCAAGACTTTTATTTCACAAATATGGATTTAAAAAAGTCTCAATGGACGAAATAGCAAGAGAAGCAGAAGTAACCAAAAGAACAATCTACTCTTATTTTTCAAGTAAAGAAGACCTACTAAAATATTTTATACAAGAGGAAATCCTCAATATGAAAAATATTGTAGAAGAAATAGACAACAAAAACTTAGACTTTTTTGAAACAGTAAGCCAATCAATTTGCAGTCTTCTAAAATACAGAAGAGATAGAAATTTTTTAAACACAATAACAAAAGAAGCAGAATGGCTAAAAAATCCTATCATCATAAACAACTTAGAGCTAATTGATACACAAATTCAAAATTATATAAAAGGCAAATTAGAAAAAGCAAAAGAATCTGGAAATATATATTATGAAGATGTTGATATTACTGCATTTTTAATATACAAAATGTATATTGCTCTTATGTTTGAATGGAATGAAAGCGAAAAAAAATTAGATGAACAACTGATAGCAAGCAGTATTTCTGCAATTTTAAAAAATGGTTTAAGAAAGGAAGTTAATTAATTATGAAAAAAGAAAAAATCTTAAAAATAGTAATTTTGGCTGTTGTCTTATTAATTCCAATAATTTATAGTTTTTTCTATCTAAAATCTTATTGGAATCCATATGGTGATTTAAAAGGTTTAAAAATTGCAGTTGTTAATTTAGATGATGGTGAAAATGATGAAAATCAAGGTAATGAGTTCTTAAAATCTCTACAAGATGATGGAACTTTTGATATTTGTCCAGTTTCATTAGATGTTGCAAATGAAGGAATGCAAGATGGTACATATTATGCTACAATAACAATTCCAAGTAATTTTACAAAATGTTTAAATAGTGCCTCTACTACTGACAAACAAATATCAACAATAACTTATAGTCCAAATCAAGCTTCAAATTATTTGTCTTCTCAAATAATTAATAGTGCTGTAAAGACTATGGAAATAAATTTACAAGCTAAAGTTAGTAGTGCTATAGCTGGAAATTTATCTGATAATTTAAAAAGTGTTCCTGATAGTTTAGAAAAGGTTTCTGATGCTTCAAGCCAATTATTGGATGGTTCAAAATCTTTAACTTCAGGTATTAAAGAAATTAGCGATGGTACTTCTAAATTAAATAATAGTTATACTGAATTTGATAATGGTGTTAATTCAGCTTATGAAGGAAGTAAGTCTTTAGAAAGTGGTATTAATCAAGTAAATTCAGGTGTTGATACTTTAAGCAATGGTTCTTCTTCATTAAATAATGCTATTTCTCAAATAAATGCTGGTGTTGATGAATTATCAGAAAAAGGTGCTGATGGTATAAAATCTTTATCTGATGGTATAACATCTTTAAATAATGGAGCTGAAAGTTTAAACACTAATTTATCAGCATATGTTGATGGCACAACAGCATTAGCAAATGGCGACCGTGCAACTGACACCGGGCGAAGCGTTGGCAAGCTGCCTTAACTTTTACGGCTGTGTGGATATGGACTATCTGATGCAGACCACAGGCAAGGACGAGGACGAGGTTATCGACGACCTCAAAGGCGAGATATTCTATAACCCTGCCACCGGAGAATGGGAACACAAAGGCAAGTTCATAGCCGGAAACGTCATCGCCAAAAGCAAGGAAACAGGCTCTTATCTTCCCGATCTCACAGGCAAGGAAAAGGACTGGACGGAAACCGCTGTAAAGGCATTGGAGGAAGCCATACCCGAAGCGATACCCTACGAGGAACTCGACATCAACATGGGCGAGCGTTGGATTGACACGAAGCTGTACGCCGATTTTGCCACAGAACTTTTCGGAACGGAAACCGATGTGATGTATTTTGACGTGAACGACACCTATTTAGTGCGGCTACAAGGATATTCCCCTGTAGTCTATAACACCTATTCCGTAAAGAATTACAACGGAGAGGATTTGTTCGTACACGCCCTGCAGGACACCGTTCCCGAAATAACCAAAGAGATAGAGCGGAACGGCGAAGCGGTACGAGTGCCGGACGAGGAAGCCATACAGGAAGCGGCCACCAAGATACAGGAGATAAGAAACCGTTTCAACCAGTGGCTCGACTGTCAGCCGATAGAGGTAAGGGACGAATTGGTAAGGGTGTACAACGAGCGGTTTAACTGCTATGTCCGTCCGCATTATGACGGCTCGGCACAGACCTTCCCGCAGCTCTCTTTCGAGAATTTTCCGTATGACAGCCTCTATCCCTCACAGAAAGATGCCATTTGGATGATTAAGCAGAACGGCGGCGGTATCTGCTGGCACGAGGTAGGCACGGGCAAGACGATGATAATGTGCGTTTCCGCTTACGAAATGAAACGCCTCGGATTGGTGCAGAAACCGCTCATTATCGGCTTGAAAGCCAATGTTCACGAAATAGCCGACACGTTCCGCAAGGCTTACCCCTCGGCAAAGGTGCTTTATCCGGGCAAAGAGGATTTCACTCCTGCTAACCGCAAAGAGGTATTCTCGAAAATCAAGAACAACAACTGGGACTGCATCATTCTGACACACGACCAGTTCGCCAAGATACCGCAATCGGAACAGACCATGATAGATATATTCACCGAAGAACTGGCCGATGTGGAGCGCAATTTGGAAGTCTTGGAACAATCCACCATGCGCTACCGCAGCGGAAAGATGCAGGACGGTCTGGAGAAGCGCAAACAGAACCTCGCAGCCAAACTTAAGGAATTGAAAATGAAAATCAACGAGCGGAAAGACGATGCGGTGGACTTTCACTCGATGGGCATAGACCACATATTTGTCGATGAATGCCACATTTTCAAGAACTTAATATTTCAGACACGCCACACGAGGGTTGCCGGTATCGGCAATACCAAAGGCTCGCAAAGGGCGATGAACCTGCTGTTTGCCATCCGTGACATTCAGCACCGGACAGGACGTGACCTCGGCGCAACATTCCTTTCGGGCACGGTGGTTGCGAACGCCCTGACCGAACTGTATGTGATGTTTAAGTACCTTAGACCAAGAGAATTGCAACGTCAGCAGATTTCTTGCTTCGATGCGTGGGCGGCGATATTTACGCAGAAAACAGCCGATTATGAACTGAACGTGACAGGTGCAATCAAGCGTAAAGAGCGTTTCCGCACCTACATCAAAGTGCCGGAACTGGCAATGTTCCTGCGTGAGATTACCGACTACCGCACCGCCGACATGATAAACCTCGATGTACCGGATAAAAATGTGCGCTTTCTTTCTCATGCGCCCACTATCCAGCAGGAGGAAATGATAGGCCGTTTGGTTTCCTTTGCACACAGCGGACAGTGGGAGGATTTGGGACTTGATACGCCCGAACCCGACAATCTCGACAAGGCAAAAATGTTGGTAGCTACCAATGTGGCACGAAAAATGGCTCTCGATATGCGTTTGTTGGGCGACAAGTTCAGCGACGATGCCGAAAACAAGGCTTCAATCTGTGCAAGAACAATCTATGAATATTATATGCGCTCAAATGAAAACCGGGGTACGCAGTTCGTGTTCAGCGACCTCGGCACATACAAGCCGAATGAGTGGAACGTATATACCGACATCAAAGAAAAGTTGGTGAACCTCGGTATTCCGACCGATGAAGTGCAGTTTATCCAGTGTGCTACCACCGAAAGGGCAAGAAAACGCCTGTTCGAGGACATGAACAACGGCAAGGTGCGTGTGCTTTTCGGCAGCACCACCATGTTAGGAACAGGGGTGAACGCCCAGCAGAGGGCTGTAGCGGTGCATCATTTGGAGATTCCCTGGGTGCGACATGAAGTCGCATAGATAATTGTTGGAATGATACTTACGGGTATCAGCTTTAACCCGCTGTTCCGTCAGCGGTAGCCTACCGACCGATGCACCTTAATGTTGTATTAAGCGGTCGGGACGAAGTACACTTTCGCAAGACAAGACAGAACCGTGAGGGGAAGTCAAGTACGGTTAGTATCATACCGTAGAGTGGCGAGGCTGGATAGTATGGTTAGCGCAAGCGAACTGTTAGTAAACTTCGTAATGTCACGAAAGAGTGTAAGATACTGGCACACTCTACCCAAAAGGGAAGCGGTCGGTTAATCCTCTCCATGGTAGGATTACACGGATATAAGCACCGCCGGAGGATGAGACAGAACCTAACCTATCCGTTAGTTATCTATGTGGAACATGGTAAGCCTGTATTATCTCCTGTCATGTAAAAATGACAGGTAAGCTGACAGCAATGAAAGCCGAATGGTGTGCAGGTATAAGATAACAGAAAAAGCGAACGCCGTTCTGTAATGGAGCGGATACGGATTGAACCGACATCACGGGCTGATGTGGGCGACATCATCCGACACGAAAGTGGGCAGACTTCTGTGACGACATTAGGTAGGCAATCAAACCGAATGTTGTCAAATGGTGATTCTTTACAATTAACTTTTAGAACTTTCAAAAGGAGGAAAGCAAATGAACGAAAACAAGACATCGTGTGCGCCTGCTGACAATCAACAAACACTTTGGGACAGAATAGACTGGACTAAAGCGGAGTTGGCTGTCAGAAAGCTACAAGCACGAATTGTAAAGGCTCAGAAGGAAGGCAGATACAACAAGGTGAAAGCCTTGCAGTGGACGCTGACCCACTCTTTTTACGCAAAAGCCTTAGCCGTAAAGAGAGTTACTTCTAACGGAGGTGGCAACACCCCCGGAGTGGACATGGAAACATGGGAGAAACCCGAAGCAAAAACACAAGCGATAAGCGAACTCAAACGCAGAGGCTACCAGCCGAAGCCATTGAGAAGAGTCCACATCAAAAAGAGTAATGGCAAACTGCGACCGTTGGGAATACCGACAATGAAAGACAGAGCCATGCAAGCACTCTACCTTATGGCATTAGAACCAGTGTCGGAAACAACAGCCGACTCACGTTCATACGGTTTCCGCAAGGAACGCCGCTGTATGGACGCGGTAATGCAATGCCATAACATTCTCCGAAAAGGCTATTCTCCCGAATGGATTCTGGAGGGTGACATAAAGGGGTGCTTCGACCACATCAGCCATGAATGGCTGCTTGCCAACATCCCTATGGACAAGGCAATACTCCGAAAATGGTTGAAATGCGGCTATATCTTCAACAAACAGATGTTCCCGACAGAGGAGGGAACGCCACAAGGTGGCATTATCTCTCCCACGCTTGCCAATATGACATTGGACGGATTGCAGAAAGTCCTTGCAGAGAAATATAAACGAGTTAGAATCAAAGGTAAGTTATATTCGCCAATGGTGAATCTTGTCCGTTACGCTGATGACTTTATAATTACCTGCGAGAACCGTGAAACACTTGAAAAGGAAATCAAGCCATTGGTAGCCGACTTTATGTCTGAAAGAGGTCTGACCTTATCAGAAGAAAAGACGGTGATAACCAATATCCATGACGGCTTCGATTTTCTCGGTTTCAACATCCGCAAATTCGGCAATGAAATATTGACCAAGCCGACCAAGAAAGCCGAAAAACGTTTTATGGAGAATATCCGTAAGGTGACAAAAGGTCATAAGGGTTGCAAGCAGGAATCATTAATCAGGATGTTGAATGCTAAAATTCGAGGATGGGGAGCATATTATCAGCATGGGGCGACACGTGATTCTTTTCACAGAATCGACCATCAGATATTTCTCGCCTTGTGGCAATGGGCTAAACGCCGTCATTCCAAGAAAGGGAAACGGTGGATAAAAGACCGCTATTGGCACAATATCCGAGGGAACAGCTGGACTTTTGCGGCTAAGTTCAAGAAATCAAACGGCAAAGAAGACCAACTTACCTTGTTGAAACTGGCATCTTCGTTTCCTTTTCTGCAATATACGCAGATAAAGGGGGACATGAATCCGTTTGACGCAGACTGCCGCCTGTACTTCAATAAAAGAATGAAGTCAAAGATGCTTGTGACGCTGAAAGGACGTAAATCCCTGCTTTACCTATGGGAAAAGCAAGGTCGGAAATGTCCGATATGTGGTGAACCGATTGACACGCATAAGGCATGGAATGTAATGCCGACTGTACAAGACGGACGGAAATGCAATATGTTGGTTCATGATGAATGTTTCAAATTATCCCGTAAAAAACAATGGAAACAAGAAGTAGGATGAGCCGGTCTCTGCACACGAACAGAGACTTTGAAAAGCTTGAGCCGTATGAGGGGAAACCCTCACGTACGGTTCTGAGGGGGGAAGAGGGCAGTAATGCCCTTGACCTACCCGATCGACCGGCTGACATGGAGCAGCGCAACGGCAGGGCGGTACGCAAGGGCAACACCGTGAAACTGTGGGGCGGCAACGTGGTGGATGTGGTGATTTACGGCACGGAAAAGACACTTGATGCCTACAAATTCAATTTGCTGAAAAACAAGCAGATGTTCATCAACCAAATCAATAACGGCACAATCGCCGTGCGCCGTATCGACGAGGGCGGCATGGACGAGGACAACGGCATGAACTTCGCCGAGTTCGTGGCAATCCTTTCCGGCAACACCGATTTGCTGAACAAGGCAAAACTCGACAACAAGATTATGCAGTTGGAAAAGGAACAGACCATTTTCAAGAAAGAACGCATCCGTGCCGAGCGGAAAATAACCGCCGGACAGGAAGATATGGCAAAGACACAGCGTACAAAGGCCGGTTTCATCAAGGATTGGGAATACTTCAACTCTTACGAGGGGACAAAAGTAACACAACTTCTCAACCTGCCACAAGCTACAGCCGAGGAAACAGGCCGGGAATTACACCGCATCGCCAAAACCTACCGTAGCGGAGCGTATGGTACGATTGGCACGTTTACAGGGCTGAATTTGCTGGTACGCAGCGAGTACAGCATAAACGGTACATTTGACCGAAACACGTTCTTTGTCGAGGGGACAAGCGGGCTTAAATACCGTTGTGGACTGACAGGTGCGTTACCGCTTGGCTTCGTGGAATCTGCTCAATATCCGCAGGCTACACTAAACAAATTGCCCTCACTTATTGAGAAGCAACAAAAGACGGTGGAGCGGATTGAAAGCGAAATCCCCATATTGCAGGACATCGTTGGCCGCCAGTGGAGCAAAGCCGATGAATTGGTAAAACTCAAACTGGAGTGCAAGGAGCTGCAGCGGAAGATTGACGAAAGTCTCAAGGATGCGGAACGCTCTCTAACTCCATCCGAAACAACGGCTGCCGAATACGAACCTACTACTAAGGCCGCTTAAACCATAATCATATCTTAACCTTTTCCCTCTGTTCGGTTGCGATAACTCGACAGGGGGATTTTTCTTGTACTCCGATCTGATGGCGGCAATATCCATTTATATACACCTCCCAAATAGGCTTTACTTCACTGCTATACAGTCGATACTAAATGTAGTACATACTAATGTTAGTAAAGTAGGATATCAGGAAATCTCCCGTTGCAAAGGATAGTATGCACTACATTTAGTCAATCAGTATTTTAGTATAGTAGTAGATACTACGATACTAAAATGTAATAAAGTAGTAAAATAGTACACACTAATCATAGTAAATACTAAAAATAGTAGTATCTTTGTATCAGAAATAAAGATAGGAATTTATGGCAAAGATAATCGCTGTTTTGAACCACAAGGGCGGTGTCGGAAAGACGACCACCACCATCAATCTTGCTGCCGCATTGCAGCAGAAGAAAAAGCGTGTACTGCTCATCGACATGGACGGTCAGGCAAACCTCACGGAATCCTGCGGTCTCTCCATCGAAGAGGAACGGACGGTGTACGGAGCAATGAAAGGTGAATACCCGTTAACGGTATTCGAGTTAAATAATGGCCTTTCCGTTGTACCGTCCTGCCTTGATTTGTCAGCGGCAGAATCCGAGCTTATCAATGAGCCGGGGCGGGAATTAATACTGAAAGGGCTGATTGCAAAATTGCTTGAAACCCGTAAATTCGACTATATCCTGATTGACTGTCCGCCCTCGCTGGGTTTGCTGACACTCAACGCACTTACATCTGCGGATTTCTTGATTATCCCGGTACAGGCGCAATTCCTCGCCATGCGCGGAATGGCGAAGATTACAAATGTGGTCGAGATTGTCAAAACCCGTTTGAACCCGAATCTGAACATCGGCGGAATTGTCATCACACAGTTTGACAAGCGCAAGACGCTCAACAAGAGTGTTGCGGAACTCATCAACGAATCATTCTGCGACAAAGTGTTCAAGACCGTCATCCGGGACAATGTGGCATTGGCCGAAGCTCCGATAAAGGGTCTGAACATCTTTGAATACAACAAGAACAGCAACGGGGCAAAGGACTACATGGAGTTAGCAAAAGAAGTGTTGAAATTAAAGTAAAGACGATATGAGCAAAAGTGATTCATTGAAAAACGGCATGAGAAGCGGACTGGACGGCTTGCTGTCATCCACCGGGAAGTCCACGCAAAAGAAAGAGCCTGCACCGGTCAAAGCGGAAAAAGAACCTGCCGTGCATTGCAATTTTGTTATCGACAAGAGTATTCATACCCGGATGAAATACCTCGCTATCGAGAAGAATATGTCGCTCCGAAATATTGTGAACGAGGCGATGAAAGAGTATTTGGAAAAGCACGAGAAATAACCGGGGCGGCAATCCGCCCAATCAACTTTTATACCATACCGCTATCTTATGGCACATGTCCACAAGGTAGCGGTTTTCCCGTTTATACCCCTGGCTGTTCTCCTGCTCTATTCGCCTCTTATAGCTGCAATGCTGCATTTCCCCTTTCTATCCATTCCTCTTGCCGCTTGTCCGGTCTCGTTCCTGCCATCGCCGGTTGGTTTTCCAGACGCAAATTTGGACTGCCGCGCTTGATTTCATCGCTTTGAAGTGCATTTCTCGTAAAATTCTTCCTTTCCGTGAAAGAGTAATTTTCCGGAAAAAGCGTTGAAAATAGCTTGTTCGTCAGTCCCTTGAAGCATCTGTAAATCCCAAGCGGTTCAGGCAGAAAAAAGAACCGAAAAGAGGGAAAAATAACAAAACAAATATCAACCAATTAAATTTTATGATTATGGCAACAACAGCAGTTCAAGCAGTAGAGAAGAACATCACATCGGTAGCATTGGCAGACATTCAGTCGAGCAGTTACAACCCACGCAAGAACTTTGACGAGACAAGCCTTGCGGAACTTGCCGAGAGCATCCGTCAGCAGGGAGTGCTTCAGCCTATCGGTGTGCGCCCTATTGCGGACAACCGTTTCGAGATTGTCTTTGGAGAACGCAGATACCGTGCTTCCCTCATGGCTGAATTGGCGGAAATTCCGGCTACCGTCATGGAAATTTCAGACGAGACAGCCGAGGAAATGGCAATCACCGAGAACCTGCATCGCAAGGATGTTACCCCGATTGAGGAAGCCAATGCCTACCAAAAACTCATAGACAGCGGTCGCCACGATGTCCAATCCTTGACCGTGCAGTTCGGCAAGACGGAAGCGTATATCCGTACACGACTTAAATTCGTTTCCTTGATACCCGAAATCGCCGTGCTGTTGGAACAGGACGAAATCACAATCAGCGTGGCAAGTGAAATCTGCCGTTATGGGGAAGAGATACAGCGTGAGGTGTACGACCAACATCTGAAAGAGGGGGTGCAGTACAATAGTTGGCGAGGCATGAAAGCCTCCGAGGTGGCACAGAGCATCGAACGGCAATATACCGCAGACCTCAATCGCTATTCATTTGACAAAACCCTTTGTCTTTCATGTCCCCACAATACCAATAACATGATGTTATTCTGTGAGGGTAGTTGCGGAAATTGCGCCAACCGTGCTTGTCTTGTGGAAATGAACACATCGCACCTTACCGAAAAGGCTATGCGGCTCATGGAACAGCCCCCTGCCGTTCCCCTCTGCCACGAAAGCTACAATTACAATGAAGCCGTCGTCGACCGACTTACCGCTATAGGCTACGAGGTGGAAAGTCTTAAAACCTATGCAACGAAATACCCCGAATGCCCCCAAGCTCCTCAAAAAGAGGATTACGATACCACCGAGGAATACGAGGAAGCAGTAAAGGATTACGAGCAGAAATTGAACGGCTACACCGAGAAATGCGAAGCAATCCGCACCCGAAGCGAAGCAGGAGAAATCTCCCTCTATCTCCGTATTGAGAGCAACGACATTACACTGTGCTATGTTGCAAATACCGCTACAACCGCAAACGGTACGGCAACCAAAATGCCGCTTTCACCTATCGAGAAGTTGGAAAAGCAGGACAAACGCAACAAGGAGATTGCCCTCGAAAAGACCGTTGAAGACACCAAAAAGCGGATTTTAGAGGTTGATATGTCAGAGCGCAAATTTGGGCAGGACGAGGAGAAAATGGTGTATTTCTTCCTGCTCTCCTCACTCCGCAAAGAGCATTTCAATGAGGTGGGAATTGAAGATAAAGGCTCTTATTACTACCTTACGAGCGAGGACAAAATGCGCATCATCGAGAACCTTACCGCCAAGCAGAAAGCCGTTATCCGCAGGGATTATCTGATTGCCAATTTCAAGGACGCATTCGGTAACAACGCCACAGCCTCCCTGTTGCTTGACTTCGCTCAAAAGCATATGCCCGAAGAACTTGCCAATATCCAAGACGGATATAATGAAGTGTACGAAAAGCGACACCAACGCATCGAGGAAAAGAAAGCCGCTTTGCAGGAACAAGCCACGCAGGAAGCGGAACAACCCGATGAACCGCAACCCGAAGCGGAAGCACAGACCGAACCGCAAGCGGAAGAAATAGCTGCCTGACAAATGTTGTTGTCATAACGGATAGGGGGTGACAAGTGTTTCGAAACCGTTCATAAT
>OGWV01002598.1_pt1 | contig 10994 bp, 8 predicted proteins | sample 1576081 | NCBI WGS metagenome assembly OGWV01 (sample SAMEA3541541, study PRJEB24748) | human gut metagenome | biome: human gut; feature: human-associated habitat; material: faeces | place: China | collected 2012 | reverse complement strand
TGGAACTGAAAAAAGATTATACTATCGTTATGGTAACACATAATATGCAGCAGGCGGTACGTGTGTCAGATAATACGGCATTCTTCCTGTTGGGAGAAGTCATTGAATATAATGAAACAGAAAAATTATTTTCGATTCCGGCAGATAAGAGAACGGAAGATTATATCACAGGGAGGTTTGGCTAGGATATGCGTAATCGGTTTGATCAGCAGCTGGAGTTACTTAATGAGCAGCTTACACGTATGGGAGAGTTATGTGAAGTTGCAATCGGAAAAGCAACAACAGCATTAAAAGAAGGAAGTATGGAACAGGCACAGAAGGTGATTGAGGCAGATGAAGAGATCGATCAGGCAGAGACAGATATTGAAAGACTCTGTTTGAAACTTCTTCTTCAGCAACAGCCTGTGGCAAGAGATTTAAGACAGATTTCAGCGGCACTGAAAATGATCACAGATATGGAACGTATCGGCGATCAGGCTTCGGATATTGCAGAGATCATCATTACAGAGGAGAAGTCGGAAGCGCAGGACATTCCAAAGATCATCAAAATGTCCGAAGCAGCCGGAAAGATGGTGCGTGACAGCGTCAATGCATATGTGGAAAAAGACCTTGAACTTTCCAGAAAAGTTATACAAGATGATGATGTTGTGGATGAACTTTTTGAAGAAGTGAAGACAACACTGATCGACTTTATTGCGGAAAATAAAGGAGCACAGGGTGTAGAGGCAATTGACCTGATCATGGTTGCAAAATATCTGGAACGTATCGCAGATCATGCAACGAATATCGCAGAGTGGGTGGAATTCTCTATCACAGGAATCCACAAGGCTTCTGTAGTATAAAGAAGGAGAAAGAGGAATGATTTTTTGTGTAGAAGATGACAGTAACATACGGGAACTGGTGGTGTATACCCTGGAGAGTACAGGGTTTCAGGCGCGCGGATTCGAAGATGGAAGTTCATTCCTTGAAGCTCTGGCATTAGAGACGCCAGAGCTTGTTTTGCTTGATATTATGCTTCCGGGAGAAGACGGAATGGAGCTTCTTAGAAAGTTAAAAGCATCTAAGAAAACGAGAGAGATTCCGGTCATCATGGTTACAGCCAAGGGAGCAGAATATGATAAAGTAAAAGGACTGGATTCCGGTGCGGATGATTATGTTACAAAACCATTTGGCATGATGGAACTGATCTCACGTATCAAGGCTGTATTAAGACGCAGCGCGAAGGGAAGTGTATCCGGTGAGGATACATTTGAGATCGGAGAGATTCGGCTGAATCCGAAGAAGCATGAAGTGACCGTTCACGGAGAAGTAGTGAACCTGACACTGAAAGAGTATGAATTACTGAAACGCCTGATGAAAAATTCAAATATTGTCCTTACAAGAGATCAGCTTCTGGAAGATATCTGGGGATATGATTTCGACGGGGAGACGAGAACCGTGGATGTGCATGTCAGAACTTTAAGACAGAAACTTGGAGATGCAGGCGAACAGATTGAGACGGTCCGCGGAGTCGGATACCGTATGAGCAGGTAATAATATGAAACAAAGTATGAGAAAAAAGATTCAGAGCAGTATGATTCTTGTCATTACCCTGACGATGCTCATAGCTTATGGGATCACCACGCTGGTTGTATACCGCCAGACGATCCGTATCATGGAAGGGGAAGTAAGACAGGAAGCGGACTATATTAACGTAGCACTCGACACTTCCGGGGAGTCTTATCTGAAGACGATGGATAACGTGCATGTGGACACAAGAATTACCCTGATCGATCCGGATGGTAATGTGAAATATGACTCAAAAGAAGATGATGTAACCCTTCAGAACCACAAGAACCGGCCGGAAGTAAAAGCTGCGCTGAAAAACGGAAGTGGTCAGGATATCCGTGAATCAAATACATTGAATAAAGAGATGTTCTATTATGCAGTGAAATTGGAAAACGGAGATATCCTGCGTGTATCAAAGACGGTAGATACTGCATTCCGGACAGCAATGAAGGTATTTCCGGCAATGGGGATGATCGCATTGATCATGCTGGCATTTGCGGGAATCCTTGTAAAATGGCAGGTAACGAGACTGATCCGCCCAATCAACAGACTGGATCTTGAGAATCCATTGGAGAATGACGTGTACGAAGAATTAACACCTCTTTTACAGAGTATCGACAAGCAGAATAAAGAAAAAGATGCGGTTGCCAATATGAGAAAAGAATTCTCGGCAAATGTATCTCACGAACTGAAGACACCGCTTACGTCAATTTCAGGTTACGCAGAAATCATGAAAAGCGGACTGGTAAAGCCGGAAGATATGAAAGGTTTTGCGGAAAGAATCTATAATGAAGCAAGGCGTCTGATCACTTTGGTAGAAGATATCATCAAGTTATCAAAACTGGATGAGGGCAATGTGCAGCTGGAAAAAGAAGAAGTAGATCTCTATAAGCTGACGAGGGAGATTCTGACCAGACTTTCACCACAGGCAGCGAAGCGGAAAGTGCATGTAGAGGTGACGGGAGAATCGGTTGAGTATGTGGGGATCCGCCAGATCCTGGATGAGATGATTTACAATATCTGTGAAAATGCGATCAAGTATAACAAAGAAGGCGGAAAATTAACTGTCTGGGTAGGCAATACCCTGCAGGGAAAGAAGGTCTGCGTTACGGATACCGGAATCGGAATCCCAGAGAATGAGACGGACCGTATCTTTGAACGTTTTTATCGTGTAGACAAAAGCCATTCTAAAGAAACAGGTGGAACAGGTCTTGGACTGTCTATCGTAAAGCATGGAGCAATGCTTCATGGGGCGAAAATCCATGTGGACAGTAAACTGGGTGAAGGTACGAAGATAGAACTTATATTTTAAAAAATAACAGAAGTTTTTAAGAAATCTTAAGAATTATTTGCGTATGTCTTTAAGAAACGAAGCCTACAATAGCATCAAGAAAAAGATGAGGAGGCTTATTGTTATGGACAAGATCAGTATTATCATCCCGTGCTTCAATGAAGAAGAAGCATTGCCAATTTATTATGCAGAAATGAAAAAAGTCATGGACAGCATGAAAAAACAGACCAGTTTTGAACTTCTATTTGTAGATGACGGGTCATCCGATAGAACATATGAGATTATGAAAGACTTACACAGAAAGGACGGAAGATGTCAGTACCTATCCTTTTCCAGAAACTTTGGAAAAGAAGCTGCGATCTATGCGGGACTTCAAAATGCAAGCGGTGATTATGCTGCAATCATGGATGTAGATCTGCAGGATCCGCCGTCGCTGCTGCCTGATATGTACAGAATTTTAAAAGAGGAACCATATGACAGCGTGGCAACCAGACGTTCAACAAGAATGGGTGAACCAAAGATCCGTTCATTCTTATCTAAGGAGTTTTACAATGTGATCAATAAGATTTCCAAGACAGAGATTGTAAGCGGTGCCAGAGATTACCGCCTGATGAACCGTAAGATGATAGATGCAGTGCTGGAAATGAGTGAATATAACCGCTTTTCCAAAGGAATCTTCGGTTGGGTAGGATTCCGCACCAAATGGCTGGAATATGAGAATATCGAAAGATCTGCCGGAGAAACAAAATGGAATGTAAAGAAATTATTCATTTACTCGTTGGAGGGAATCACGGGATTTTCTGTAGTTCCGCTGTCGATTGCAGCGTATATGGGAGTTTTGTTCTGCGGATTATCATTCCTGATGATTGTTGCGATCGTAGTCCGTACATTAATTTGGGGAGATCCGGTGGCCGGATGGCCATCGATGGTTTGTATCTTGTTTGGCGTGGGTGGTGTACAGCTTCTGTGTACCGGAATTCTGGGACAGTATCTTGCCAAGACATACCTGGAAGTAAAGAACCGGCCTGTATACCTGTTAAAGGATTCCAGTAAAGAAGAACAGCGGATCATGATGATGCCATTATCACAAAATCTGCGGAGGAAGAGTTATGGACAAGGTTAAGAGATACATTCCTTACCTGCTGCTTACAGGCTTAACACTCTTTTTTTGCCGGATGTTTGTGGGCAGATATGGAATCTTTGGAGCAAAGGTAGACTGGCTCAGTCAGCATAGTGTGCTGCCGGATTATTTCCGGCAGCAGTTTTATGCAACCGGAAAGTTATTTCCCGAATTTGCGGCGAATCTGGGCGGCGGCCAGAATATTTATCATTTTGCTTATTACGGACTATATAGTCCGTTGATTCTGCCGTCATATCTGCTTCCGTTTGTGAAAATGTCGGATTACATCATGGCGGTCAGCATAACAGGTCTGACTGCTTCGGTACTGCTGTTTTATTACTGGCTGAAAAGCAGAAAGACGGATGCAGGCACTGCTTTTATCCTGTCACTGATGTTCCTGCTGGCAGGACCGATGATCGGTCAGTACAGCGGGCAGATCATGTTTGTGGATTATATGCCGTTCTTATGTCTGGCACTCATAGGTGTGGACCGGTATTTTGAGCAAGAAAAAAGTGGCCTTTTTACAATCAGTGTATTTCTGATGATCATGACCAGTTTTTATTTCAGTATTGGCGGAATGCTGTCATTGGTTCTTTATGGACTGCACCGCTATTTTGAACAAAGAGAAGGAAACAGGGTCACAGTTCGCAGCTTTTTACGGGACGGATTGTGTTTCGTGCGTTCGATGATTCTGGCAGTACTCATGAGTGGTTTCTTTCTGGTACCGACGGCACTCGCATTGACGGGTGGGAGAAGTAAAGAGCAGAACACATCGTTTGCTTCCTTTTTTATTCCGCAGATCACAGTAGAACGATTTGCTTATAGTATCTATGGAATCGGACTTACGACACTGGTGATTACAGTTCTGCTCACGGGATTGTTGTATCGGAAAGTATATGAAAAGGTACTCACATATGGATGTGTGATCGTACTTGTGATTCCGGTATTTGCTTACTTATTGAATGGCGGACTATATATCAGGGATAAAGTCTTTATTCCGTTTCTGCCATTGCTTTGTTATCTGATTTCCATTTATCTGGAAAAGTGCAGAAAAAGAGAACTGTCTTTTATTGCAGGAATGATTCCATATATCATCACAACGATATTCGTTTATATGGCAAGAAATCAGTTTGTTTCGAAAGGCATAGGGGAAAGTATATGGAAAGCCCTGCTTGCAGAAAGTATTCTGTTTCTGATCTGTTATGTGCTGTATTGTGCGATGAAGAGACACTACAAAGAAATGAAAGAGATTCTGATGCTGGCTCTGCCGTCGGTGATATGTCTGGCGGTCACGATGAACACTTTTTATCAGATGAAGCCGGACAGGTATGTCAGCCGCAAATTGTACCGGGATGTTGTGGGAGAACAGAATAGACAGGCGGTAAAAGAAGCATTGAAAGATGATGATGGATATTACCGTACAGAACAGATGGGAAGTGATGATGAAAATGCAGCAGATTTAAACCGGATCTGGGATGTGGATCAGAATATTACTTCCATCTATTCATCTGCATACAATCCGGACTATCAGACATTTCGTCAGAAGACATTTAGACTGGAAGAACCGTTCCGCAATGGGATGATGCAGTCTGTCTCGAAAAATCCGGTATTTCAACGGATGATGGGAGTGCGGTATATCGTATCAGATTCGGATGTGCCAGGATATACTCTGGTTAAGAAATGCGGCACAACCGGTATATATCAGAATAAAGACGCAGCACCGGTCATGTATGCAACAGATCGTGTGATGACGGAAGAGGAATATAAGAAACTTGCATTTCCATATAATCAGACGGCGTTTCTGGAATATGCGGTTGTTGGAGAACATACGGAATCTTCAGACCAGAACATAATGACAGCTTATAAGCCTGTTAGCATGAAAAAGGCTGATACTCAAGATGGTTGGAGAATTCATGCAAAGAAGATGAAAAAGACAACATTTTCCATCCAACAGGTGCAGCAGAAAACGGCACAGGAAAAGAAACAGGAGAATCGGGTTCTTTTTCTGAAATTTCGGGTAGACAACGCACATCCGAATAAGGATGTGGCAGTCTGGATCAACGGAATCCGTAACAAACTAAGCGCAAAAGATCATGTATATTATAATGAAAATAAAATATTTACCTATGCAGTGCCGTTAAAGGATGGAGAAGATAATATTTCTGTAACATTTGGCAAAGGGAAATATCGATTAAGCCAGGTACAGGCATATCTCGGCAGTCTGCCGGAACGGTCAGAAACGTTATATCAGTCAGAAGTTCAGGTGGATAAAAAGCAGACGAAAGATAATGTGATACAGGGAATGATACAGGTAAAGAATAATGGATGGTTTATTACATCCATTCCATATGATACACATTTTAAGATGTATATCGATGGAAAAGAGACGAAGATACAAAAGGTAAATATGGCATTCCTTGGCTGTAAGATCAGAAGAGGGAAACATGAAGTGAAGATCATCTATCATGCACCGGGAACAACAACAGGAAAAGTATTGTCACTGATTGGAATAGCCGGATTCTTGTTAGTGCTTGTACAGGAAAAAAGAAAACAAAAAAATAATACAAGGTAGTATATGTTGATATCTATATACAGCAGCAGATTTGCGGAAAATTGCTGCTGTATATTTGCATTTTATAAAAAAGAAGAGTATGATGTTAAATGTTTTTTATACTTGAATAAGGAAGAAAAATGGAAACAGACAACAGGGTAAGACGAGGATGAGAACATGAAGATCATAGAAACATATGGAAATTATATAGAAAAATGGAGTAATGAGGATCCGGACAGAGCCAGATGGCTTTTAAAGACCGGATGGAAGGCACAGAATCTGAAGTTCCGGTTTGCCCCGGACAAAAGACTGATGCCGGCAGACCGGTATCTGGCAAGACTTATGATGGATACGATGCTTATGCCTTTGGAAAAACCACAGGAAAGTGCAATAGTCAGCATCTTTACTCCATGCGAACTTTTGCAGGAGGCAGGAATCCATCCATATAATGTGGAAGGATTTTCCTGTTATCTTTCTGCATCAAAGGCAGAAAGAGCATTTTTACAGCAGGCAGAAAATACAGGAATTTCTGAGACACTTTGCAGTTATCATAAGACATTTATCGGGGCGGCACAGAAGAAAGTGCTTCCGAAACCAAAATGCATTGTGTACACGAACCTGACTTGTGATGCAAACATTCTGACATTTAAAAAGTTGGCGAAAATGTATGAAGTGCCAATCTTTGCAATTGATGTCCCGATGCAGCAGAATGAGGACAATGTACAGTATGTGTCAGACCAGCTTCGGAAACTGAAAGAGTTTATAGAAGAATGTACGGGTAAAAAGATTACAGACGAGGCATTAACAGAACGGCTGAGAAGAAGCAAACGGACACTGGAAAAGTTTGCACAGTATGAGAAAGAAAGTGCAGATAAATATGTTCCGGCAGATCTGGTTACGCCTCTTTATGCGGGAATGACCAACAATCTTTTGCTTGGCACAAAAGAAGAAGAGGATTATGTGGACCGCCTTTTGAAAGATGTAAAGAATGCTCCTGCAAAAAAAGGAAAGAAAATCTACTGGATGCATACGATCCCATTCTGGTCTGATGCGGTGAAGAACGAGCTATGCTTTCAGGAAAAAGCACAGATTGTCGGCTGTGAACTGAGTCACGTCTGTGAGCCGGATTTTGATCCGGAGAAGCCTTATGAGGCAATGGCGAGACGTATGGTATATCATGCATTAAATGGAAGCGCGATCAGAAGAATCGAAGCAGGAATCCGTCATGCAAAGGAGACAGGAGCAGACGGTGCTGTTTGGTTCGGACACTGGGGCTGTAAGCATACCCTTGGAGCAGCACAGCTTGCCAAGCGCAAATTCGAAGAACAGGGAATCCCGCTTCTGATCCTGGACGGCGATGGATGCGACAGAAGTCATGGCGGAGAAGGGCAGACATCTACCAGACTCGGGGCATTCTTAGAGATGCTGAATACAGAAACGGATGAAAATACGGACAGACAGGAGGAATCGCACAATGAATAAAACATATTATGTCTGTAAATATACCCCAATCGAACTCTTAGAAGCGTTCGGCGGGGAATGTCAGAACCTGAATGAGATGCCGCAGGGCTTTGACCATGCGGATCAGATAGCGCATCCGAATATCTGTGGATTCGGCAAGGCCCTGCTGGAAGCTGTTATGAGTGGAAAAGTAAAGGAACTGGTGTTGGTCAACTGCTGTGACACGATTCGGAGTGTGTATGATATTCTGGAAGACAGCGGGAAACTGGATTTCTTATATATGATTGATGTACTTCACTGTGATGCAGAATGCAGCAGGGAACGTACAGCAGTGCAGTTAAAAGGTCTTGCGAAAGCATATGGAGAATATAAAGGTACCAGATTTGATGAAGAGAAGTTCCGGCAGGCATTCAAGAAGCCGGAACGCATCGTAAAGCCGCATATCAGTGTGCTGGGTGCACGTATGGGAAATGAACTTTTTGATATGGTACAGAAAAGTATGCCATATCCGGTGGAAAATGATACCTGTGTCAATAACCGTTCGGTGGGCGAGGCAGAGCCGCCAAAAGATCTGGAATTCGATGAGATGATGGCATGGTATGCGAAAGAACTTCTCGGACAGATTCCATGTATGCGAATGATGGATCACAGCGGAAGAAAGAGATTATATAACGATCCCGGATTAAAAGGAATCATTTATCATACTGTGAAATTCTGCGATTTTTACAGTTTTGAATATGCACAGATCAAGCAGAATGTGACCGTGCCGCTTCTGAAGATCGAATCGGATTATACGGTGCAGAGCAGCGGGCAGCTTCTGACAAGATTAGAAGCATTTGCAGAGAGCATGAATATGGAACAACTGGAAGGGAAGGAACTGAAGATGGGAAAAGGATATTTTGCCGGAATAGACAGCGGATCAACAAGTACAGATGTAGTAATTCTTGATAAAGACCAAAATATCGTGACAGGGATCATCCTGCCGACAGGTGCGGGAGCAGCAATCGGAGCAGAGCGTGCACTGGAAGAAGCACTGAAGGATGCGGGACTTCAAAGAGAAGACATCGATGCAATGGTTACAACCGGATACGGAAGAACGGCCATTTCTGATGGAGATAAGAGTATTACAGAGATTACCTGTCATGCAAGAGGGGCACATTTCCTGAACCCGGAAGTCCGTACTGTTATTGATATCGGAGGTCAGGACAGCAAGGTCATCCGCCTGGATGAGAACGGGGCTGTAGCCAATTTCGTTATGAATGATAAATGTGCAGCCGGAACCGGAAGATTCCTGGAGATGATGGCAAGAACGATGGAAATGAGCCTGGATGATATGGGAAAGGCAGGTCTGTCATATAAGGAAGACATTACGATCTCCAGTATGTGTACCGTATTTGCAGAATCCGAAGTCGTATCACTGATTGCACAGAATAAGGCTACTGATGATATCGTACACGGACTGAATAAAGCCGTTGCATCCAAGACGGCAGCACTGGCAAAACGTGTCGGCGGCGAGGAACGTTATATGATGACCGGAGGCGTGTCCAAGAACCAGGGATTGGTGAAGACACTGGAAGAGAAGCTTGGTACAACATTGGTGATCAGTGATAAGGCACAGCTTTGCGGAGCACTGGGAGCAGCATTGTTTGCAAAGGATATGGTTATAGAATAAAGAATCTTAGCAAGATCTTAGCGAAAGAAAAATAGATGGGATTAGAATTTTGTGATAATATAATGAATATATTGAATAGTCAGAAAACTGTAGAAAAATTAACACAGAAAGGCATGAATATTTATTGAAATTATATTGGACAAAATTAATGGAGAAATTAAAAGAGTCATTGGAAGCGGTGGTGCCGATCATTGTGATCGTATTGATTTTAAGCTTTACGATCGCACCGGTGCCGCCGGGCATTCTGATGGCTTTTATTATTGGAGCAATCCTTCTGATAGTAGGAATGATGTTCTTTACACTGGGTGCAGAGATGTCGATGACACCGATGGGAGAGAGGATCGGAACCCGGATCGCACAGTCAAAAAGGCTGCCGGTGATCATCGGGTTGTGTTTTGTACTTGGATTTATCATCACAATATCGGAACCGGATCTGCAGGTGCTGGCCGGGCAGGTACCTTCGGTATCAAATAGCACACTGATTCTGGCGGTTGCCGTGGGAGTCGGAATTTTTCTGGTGGCCGCTGTATTGCGTATGTTATTTTCAAAACCGCTGTCCTATATGTTGTTGATCTTTTATCCGGTGGTGTTTATCCTGACATTTTTTGTATCGAAGGACTTTCTGGCGATTGCATTTGATTCGGGCGGCGTGACGACCGGACCGATGACGGTGCCGTTTATCATGGCACTGGGAATCGGATTCTCTGCGGTACGTAGTGATAAATACGCAGAGACGGACAGCTTCGGTCTGGTATCGTTGTGTTCGATCGGCCCGGTGCTGGCGGTATTGCTTCTTGGTATTATCTATCATCCACAGGGCGGCAGCTATTCCGAGACTGTAATACCGGATGCAGAGACATCTGTAGCATTATGGAAATTATTCGAGTCCGGAATCCCACATTATATGAAGGAAATCGGTGGCTCACTGCTTCCGATCATTCTGTTCTTCACATTCTTTCAGGTGCTATCCCTGAAATTAAAAAAGAAAACGCTGATCAAAATTTTGGTCGGTATCCTGTATACATACATTGGACTGGTATTATTCCTGACAGGGGTAAATGTAGGATTTATGCCGGTAGGTAATTATCTGGGACAGGTGATCGCAGGGCTTCCTTACCGCTGGGTGATCATCCCGATCGGTATGCTGATCGGTTACTTTATCGTAAAGGCAGAGCCGGCGGTATATGTGCTGATGGAGCAGGTAGAAGAGCTGACCTCCGGAGCAATACCGGGAAAAGCAATGGGATATAGCCTGTCGCTTGGCGTTGCATTTTCCCTTGGATTGGCGATGATACGTGTGCTGACAGGCAATTAAAGATGACCCTGAATTATTTCCAATAGTAACCTTAAT
>OGWV01002593.1_pt1 | contig 11001 bp, 9 predicted proteins | sample 1576081 | NCBI WGS metagenome assembly OGWV01 (sample SAMEA3541541, study PRJEB24748) | human gut metagenome | biome: human gut; feature: human-associated habitat; material: faeces | place: China | collected 2012 | reverse complement strand
CATCTGCATCAGCTTTGTGCTGCTGATCGCGCTGGGGACGTGTTTGTCTGCTTGGGCGCCCCCAAGCAGGAGAAGTGGATCGCCCGCTTTGGTCTGCTCACCGGAGCTAAGATGGCCATCGGCCTGGGCGGCGCACTGGACGTGTTCGCCGGCAACGTGGAGCGGGCTCCCGAGAAGTGGCAGAAGATGGGCATGGAGTGGGCGTACCGCCTCAGCCGTGAGCCCAAGCGCTTTGGCCGCATGGCCAAGCTGCCCCTGGTGCTGGTGAAGGCCGCCGGGCAGCGCGTCACCGGCCGCCGCCGTCCGGGGGTTCTGTGATGGCGGGACGGCTGATTGTATTCGAGGGTACCGACGGCTCCGGTAAGTCCACCCAGTTTCAGGCCCTGTGCCGCCGGGTGACCCAGAGCGGCCGGGAGTACCAGAAGCTGGTCTTTCCCCAGTATAACGAACCTTCCTCCGCCCTCATCCGCATGTATCTGGCGGGGGAATTTGGAACCCATCCCCAGGATGTAAACCCCTACGCCGCCTCCGCCTTCTATGCGGTGGACCGGTACGCCTCCCTGAAAAAGGTGTGGGGGGAGTACTATGAGCAGGGCGGACTGGTGCTCACCGACCGGTACACCACCTCCAACGCGGTGCACCAGGCGGTGAAGTGTGCCCCCCAGGAGCGGGAGGCCTTCCTGCGCTGGCTGGACGACTTTGAGCACGACAAGCTGGGCCTGCCCCGGCCCGACCTGGTGCTCTATCTGGATATGCCGACTGAGCGGGCGGTAGAACTGCTGCGCCGCCGGGAGGCCGCCACCCACACCAAGGCCGACATCCACGAGCTGGACACCGGATACCTTGCCGCCTGCCGGGACAGTGCCCTGCAGGCCGCCCAGCTGCTGGGCTGGAAGGTGATCCCCTGCGTCAACGCCCAGGGCGAGGTGCGCAGCGTGGAGGAGATTCATGAGGAGATCTGGTCCCTGGCGGCCCCTGTGCTGTAAGAGACCGGACGACAGGACAACAAGGAGGGTTATCCATGGTATATGTACTGCTGGCCCCCGGCTTTGAGGAGTCCGAGGCCATCGTCCCCACCGATCTGCTGCGGCAGGGCGGGCTGGAGACCGCGCTGGTCTCCCTGTCCGGCCCCACCGTCACCGCTAGCGCAAGAACTCCAGACGTAGCAATTCCGCGATTGATTAGCTTCAGGCTCTGCCGAACCAGATAACGGTTTGCTCCGATCAGCGGAACGACATCTGCCACTGTAGCAATTCCAGCTAATACCAGCAACTTATCCAATAAATCCTTATTTGTTATAAGCATTTCCGCAAAGCGGTATGCGAGGCCTGCTCCGCAATAATGTTTAAAAGTAGACATTCCTTCACAGTGTGGGTCCACGATAATATCCGCGCACGGAAGTTCCTCTCCGCTTAAATGGTGATCCAGAATAATAACATCGATACCTTTATCTTTTGCTTTCTTTATGGCATCAATTGCTGCGATTCCATTATCGACCGTGATAATTAACCCACTTTCTGATTCGTCGATGATTTTTTTAGATAAACCATAACCTTCTGAATACCTTCTTGGCAGCCTTACAGACACCTCTGCGTATTCAGCAAGGGAATTTGCCTTGAGATATGAAATGATTGCATCATACAGAATTGCTGATGCGTTCATTCCGTCTGCGTCATAATCACCCACGATTTTGATCTGCAGTATTTCTTTTTCTTCTGCAGCATCATTTACTTTTTTCTTGAAGAACTCAACCGCCCGATCCATATTATGAATATAAGGATTTGGCTGTGGTGTTAGAAATGCTTTCAGTGACATTCCTGTGTTTCGTTCAATAACTTCTTCCATTGTCATGCAAGAATCTCTTTTGGTATACTCTTTCATACTTATTTTCCTTTCTGGACATAATGTTTTTCAGATCTATTTATAGCTACTCCTTTCTTTTCATATTGACCTGATATTTATAGAATTGTTAATTGATCGCAAAACAAAAAGACCGGGATTATTCCCGATCCTTTTGCTTTTTGATTTCAGTATTTAAGATGTACGTCAAGATCTACCTTGTCACCTGTGTCTGACTCTGAGGATTTCAACTCTTTAATAAACGGAGAAATTTCCCCTGAATTTCCCTGATAAGACAATAACTGCAATTCTTTTTTTGCTCTTGTGCAGCCCACGTAGAACAAGCGGCGTTCCTCTTCCAGATCCTCTACAGTCCCCTGTTTTGCAAATGGAATCGTGTTCTTTACACAATTGAGGATATATACACGATCCCATTCCAGACCTTTTGAACGGTGAAGTGTTGACAAAGCGATTCCATCATGCTTTCGCAGTTGTTCCTGTAAAATGATTTTATGTTTTCGAACGTACGCATCCCATTCTTTCCAATCATTATGTTTTTCTGCATCCGCTTTATAACTGTTCCAGTAAAAATATAATTCTCCCGGAGACATATTTCGGTATTCTGCATAATCATGGAGAAATATTTTGTACCTGCCAAAACTTTCTAAAATCTTTAAGGTATCTACCGGATTTTTATCTTCAAGCTTTTTAAACAGATAAAACATATCTTCCACGCTATCCATTGCCTTTGATCTTTTCCATTTTCCGTCTGGAAGGGTGGCTGCCACATTCATCAGTTGTTTCAGTGACCCATCCGTTTTGAAGAAACGCGAATCAAATAGAAATCTTTGAGGATGATTTAGAATTCTATTCAAATCCATTTTGTTTCCTATACCGTTTCCCAATTTGTGATAACTCAAAATATCACGATAAATCCAATGGTCATACTTATCCTGTATAGGCTCTGTACACCAAAATGGGATTTTTTCTGTGATCAAAAGGTCACTTACCTGCACTGCTTCTTTATTGGTTCGGTATAATATGCTGGTATTACGATACTCGTCCATTGACATTTTCTTTTCGAGAATCATTTTTACCAGGCCCCGTTGTTCAGCATCTATATCATTATAGGTCTGATGATGCACAATCCCCTCTTCCTCATGACTCGCCAGAAATTCCTTATCGAATCTTTCCTTATTGTGATGGATCAAATTTGATGCACACTCAATAATCTTACGATCCGAACGATAATTCATGGACAGATGCAAGGATACTGCATTAGGATAATGTTCGGCAAATTTAAGCATGATTTCTGGCTTTGCACCACGAAATCCATAAATTGACTGATCATCATCGCCAACAACAGCAATATTTCCATTTTCTCCTGCCAAAAGATACAGAATGTCTCGCTGAAGATAATTTGTGTCCTGAAACTCATCAATCTGAATGTATTGATACCTTTCCTGTAGCCACTCCAAACACGTTTTATCGTTTTTCATCAATTCATATGCTTTCAGCAACATGTCATCATAGTCAATCTTACCTAAAGCATCTTTCCAGTTTTCGTACGCCTTAAACAGTTCATCGAACAGTTCTTTTTCACCGCAATTTGGTTCAAACTGGGCTAATGGACACATACTGTTTTTGCAAACAGCTATGTCTAAGAGCAGCGCTTTAATATATTCCACTTTATCCACGATTTCTTTGTGGCGGACCAGCTGCTGAAAGAAAAATTCGTAGATATCACCTGTTGCCAAAACACATTCCGCATCAAAATGTGCGAATTTCTTTAACGTAGCCAGGCAAAAAGAATGGATCGTGCAAAAAGTGACCATTCCATCCTCTGCATACTTCTTCCAGAATCTTTGCTTCATTTCTCCAGCAGCAGCGGTTGTGAATGTTACCATTAAAATGTTCTCTGCAGGGACTCCCTGCTGAATCATTTCATGGATTCTTCCCAGCAGAGTTGTCGTTTTTCCACTGCCGGGGCAAGCCACTAAAATCAGCTGCCCCTTAATTGTCTCAATTGCTTTTTGCTGTTCTTCGTTAAACATTTGCTTTTTCCTCCGCATTTGCAGCTGGTTTATACACTTTTACGCCAAGGCCAAAAATACGATCTGACATTTCGCCTGGATTAAGTGTCTTTTCGACCTGCTCATACTGATACATAGACGCATCAATTACGTCAATTTCGTGTAACAGCATTGCTTCCTTGACTGCCGGCATGGTAATTGCGCCATACTCTAACTGTCCGTGATGTGCAACAATACAGTGCTTTAACAGACGGATTTTTTCTGCCGGATATGTAGGGTTTTCAAAGCTCTTGCGGTCGATCATTTCGATAGCAAGCAATGTATGACCAAACAGGTTTCCATCAACCGTATATTCAGCCACTCCCGTTGCATCTGTATCTAACTCCTGCAGTTTGCCGATATCATGCAGGATAACTGCTGAATACAGCAACTCTTTATCAAAACGGTAAACTCTTGATAAAATGACTGCCGTCTTGAGCATTCTGAGCATATGATACAGCAGGCCTCCATAGCAGTTATGATGGATCGTTTTTGCAGCTGCCCAGTACAGCAGCTTATCCGCATTTTCATCCAAAATTCCCATAACCAGCGGATATAACTCAGTTTCAGAGATTTCTTTTGAAAGGATACTCTTGATTTCGTCCATCATGTCCTGCGATGGAATAGGTGCTGTCAGAAGATAATCTTCCAGTTTTGCATCATCTGGAGCAGCCTGATACTCTTTGACTTCATATGTTTCTACTCCATTATACAGCTTTTTGTACAACTGAACGGAAATCACACTCTTTTCCTGCACTTTGTAGATGTCTTTTTTCTCAGTATTCCACAGATTTGCTGTGATAGCGATGTCTCCATCCAACAGATGAAACGTGCAAAATGGCTTTTTAGATTTTGTTTCCCTCTCTTCGATGGCTCCCAGGAATGCGACGGTCCATGTAGCTGTGTCAAGGGCAATTTCTTTGAACTTTGGATACATAATTTTTCCTCTCTTTCTTTTAAGACAAATTGTTTTTCAGACCATATGATATTTAAGCTCCTCTCATGCTTATTGATCTGATTATATATAGTATGTAGAAATTACCCATAAATAAAAAATACCCGGATACCTTCTCTCTTGAGAAGTATCCGGGTATCTATTGCTTAAATCACCAAAAAGCCCTTTTTCTTCTTGATTTCGTCTAACTCTTCTGGAGTCACTCCTGTGCTTTTCATGATTTGTACATCTGAAACTTTGTTTTCTATTAAAGATTCAATCATTCTATTAAATCTATTTCTTTCTTCTATCTTTTCCATTTCACGACCTTTTGCAATTCCTTCTTCTATAAGTTCTTCCATTACACTACTCATGTCCACGACCCCTTTCTTCGTTTCTTTAAAATATCGTACACGTTCAGCCAAGATACTGTACTTCATGTTCTCCGCATTGACGCAGAAAAAGTCATGCATTAGCTTTCCCAACGCTGTTTCATCTTGGATTTGAGCATTGACATAAATAATATGTGCCTCATCATTAAAGTTTTCGCCTGTTTCCTTCACGATTCTGTCAATATGATAAATAGGATGCCCTGCCTGCATGACATCATTTTCTGTGATAAAAATGACGTACGTTTCCTTGAGGTTTTCATATTGATTACCAGCCTCCGTTATGTTCGCATCTAAGAGGCTGCTGTTATAGCGCGCTCTTTTGGCCTGCGCTCCATGATCATTTTTCTGGACCTCAATATTGTATATCTTTCCAGAATCATCTACCGCCAGAATATCCAACCGGACAGCTCTTCCTTGAAGATTGCTAATCCCATGCTGTGAATCAACATTTTTCACATACAAATCCGTTCTGTTCAAGATGATTTGAAGCAGTAGTTCGACACAACTTTTGTCTTCAAACACTTTATTCATAAACACATCATCTATCAAACGAAATTGGCGAATACGTTGCAAATCAGCTTCTTGCTTTTTCGCAAGATCAAAGGGAGTAACTGGTTCTTCCATAGATTCCTTTTCTTTTGAATAGTCTAACATAATTTTTTCTCCTTTACAATCATCACTCCATTTTTAATTGATCTATTTCCATCAAAAAGCAAATGAATCATGTAAAGAAGCAGATTTTTTTAATCCTAAGTACATAGATTTCCTCCTTTTGGACAAATTGTTTTTCAGATCTGATTTTGTTCTCCTTTCTTGATATTTGATCTGATATGAATAGAATGGAAAATCTTATTAAAAACAAATGTTCTTAGGACTCAGCGCCATTTTCTTCCTGTGAAATATATTTTTGGGCCTGCTGCTCCATAAATTGCTGAATTTCTTCCTCACTCATATGATACGATTCTGCAAATTCCTCTATCGTCTGTTGTTGCTCGGCAGCGAGATCTTCTAAGATCATATTAAGTTCCTGCTTTTTCGCTTCAAAGTCTTTGGAAGTATATTGCGTAAAGCCTTCCGCCTGGCTTACCTGCTCCCATAAATTGATTTCATCTTTGGTCATATTGGCCTGATCCTGTGTAATCCATATTCCTTCCAAAGTTCTTTCCCTTAATTCTTCAAAGGAATCCATATCCAAATATTGTTGGATAAAATCATCGGATAATTCGGGAGTAACATGATATTCTTCAGCTTTTGCTTCAACATTCTTTTCCATTTGCTGTTCTACGGACTTCTGATCCGGAACAACAATAGCCGGAGGGCTTGCTGGTTCCATAGAACATGCTGTCAAACATGTACTCAGCACCACAAAAACGATTATTTTCTTTGACATATGATCACACCTTTCATATCATTTTTCTTTTCCATATAAGAATGTCAAAAAGCGGCAAAGATAAGAAAAATCTCCTACGTGAAATTTATTATTTTAAATATTTTCAATACTATAGATATACATATATAAAGGAGGCCACTATAAATGAATAGAAAAGAAATCGCAGAAATTCGAAAGCTGCTCTGCATGCAAAGAAACCCAATTCACACTATCTACGGATGTTATGTTAATTCTGAGAAAGATCTCTTATCTGAATTCAAGCATCCGGCCTTATCCCTTCCAGAGGATGAACTTTTCAAATATCTGGACATCTTCAGAAAAGCTCTTTCCGGAAAGAAGGAAAAAAATTTAACACAGGTGGATTTTCCTCTGTCGGAAGAATCTGCCGGTGGAACACAACACTTTTTATATCAATTCTGCAATGGAACGGGTGATATTCAGGAAGATGCGTTGGAAGAATTGTATGGAATCATCATAGAAAATTATACTACAGTAGAAAACTATGCTATCCTTGTCGCTCTGGGGGCTTATGATGTACCGGGAAAGGCTACGGACGGAACGATAATGGATGATGCCTCCGAAACCACTTATTGCTTCATAATCTGCTGTATTTGCCCTGTTAAAAAGACAAGCAATGATCTCGGATATAATGAGAAGGAAGCCATTTTTGAAAATCTCGTCCGACTAGAAAAGGTCGCTCCGCCTGAAAATGCGTTTTTGTTTCCTTCTTTCGATGATCGCGCTTCAAACTGCCATTCTCTTCTCTATTATTCAAGAAGGGATATGCACGCGGAGTTCGTTGCAAACGGACTTAACTGTCAGCTCCCGTTATGGGAACCCGATCAAAAACAGTATTTTCAGGCAGCTGTTGATACTGCCTTTTCGTCACAGTACACTGTAGAAACATCCATTGAACTTTATCAGAACATCTGTGAAAAAGCGGAAGAATTGGAAGATCCAACAATCTCTAAAAACGGTTTACATCATATTCTGGAACAATGCGGCGCTACGGAAGACGATTTAAACGCATTTGACAGGGAGTTCTCAGATAATGTTGTCTTACATTCAAACAGCATCATTGATACCCGCAAATGCACCATATCCGCCTATGGCATGACGCTCAAAATCGACCGAGATCAGTTGGATCTGCTCGAAACAAGAAATATTGATGGACAAACATATCTTTGTATCCCCATCACGAACAACTTTCGTGTGAACGATGTTGAAATTAAGGGATAAGAAAAAGGACGGCAGCCATAGGTACTGTCGTCCTTTTCAATGTTTTCATTTCATACGATAAAATTTCTCCTCAGAGTAAAGGAGGGAGAGTCCCGCAGGCTCCTCCCCCGTCTGTAGGCTTCACAAGTTTCTACAGAACGATCACCAAGCTTAGTATATGGCATTTTGAACGGTCTTTCAATGTTCCAAGGCCTTCCCATACCATATTAGCTCAGAATCATTCTATGCTATTGTATAGCTTTCCGCAGATCTTTTTATTCCTGAACTGCATCTGATTAGATGTCTGTGACACTCCAATCTGCTCCATAATTTATCAGATTCCGAGCCCATAGAATAAAATTTTGCCTTAAAATAAACAACTTTCGTGTGCGCGTAATCGTGTAAAAAAAATATAACGAGTTTCATTTTCCGACCATCTTTGTACCACTGACACGTTTCCGTTTCCTGCAACTCGGTGCAATTTGGTGCAACATTGAATTCTTCTTAAATATCTGTGGTTCCACTAAAACACTGTATTTAAGCCTTAAAACAGTTTCGTTTAACAAGAGTAGTATATCATAGGCGAAAGCTTCTCACACTGATCCAGCGCATCCTGTGCTGTCACAGGCCGCGTGGACATCAGTGCCGGCGCTTTTACCGCTGTGTTTTTTGTTTCTGTATCGTTCATTTGTATTTCATACCTTTTCTCAAGAATAAATATAAGAAGTATAACAAACGTCATACCTGCACAATTTTAGCATGAAACCAGAAATTGTGCAAGATTCACAAGCGTATAAAATGCCCCCTTCCTGTCAGTGGTTTTTTCTCAAAACCAGCCGTCCAGGAAGCGAGCATTCCCTTTAATTTTTCTTTTTTTGTCTCCATTTTGAGAAAGACGAACCAATCAACAGGATCAGCACAAAAACAACGGCAACCGTTTCATAAATCTGCACGCCGGTGTTGACAGGATTGTCGTCAATTGAGCGGTAATCGCGCTCCAGACGCCACAGCATCGCCATCCGGTCCATGAAATCAATCTGCCGCGTGCCGTCCGTCTCGGTCTTAAAGACGGCACAGTAAAGATTCGTGTACCACTGGTCAAGAAGACTGACCCCTGATCGCCCGATCTTTCCGCTGCCGATCTCCTCGTCATTTTCATCATACAGAATCCTGCCGCTTCTCGAACTCTGGTAATCGAGCGGCGTTTCATCTACATCAAGGAAAATCAGTCTTGTATCTTTTCCATAGGAGGTATCCACATACTGCTCCTGCGCATAGCCAAGACACGTACCGGATGCGTCGTAATAGCCGTACGTCGTGCCGGAGCCTTCTCTGTCATTGATGGGCTCATCCTCCACATAGTCAATCGAAAACCACTCCTCCTCGTTGATATAGACCGTATTCTTCTGAAGATAGCCCGCCACTTTTCCGTCTGCCACAATCTTCGTCTTTCGTTTACTTCCATACAGGTCAAAGTAGATTTCTATGGTTTCTGCCGATGTAAGCGCCTCTTTTGCCTCATCCGCAGTTGCAAACTCAGATTCCGGCACTTTTTCTTTTCCGCAGCCGCCAAGCACCAGAGCGGCGGCAAGAAAAAGACCAGCGGCTGTATATATTCTCTTTTTCAACTGTCTTTTTCCTCCGCCTTACTTGTTATCTTTGTAATACTCATTTGCCTCATCGTACATCATATCGAGCAAGGCGTATTTATCCTGGAAATCCATCACCTGCGTACCGTTATCCTCCAGGTTCACATAGAGATTGCACTGTGAACCGGACCAGTCCATCTCTTTTTTCGCAGAACCGATCACCGTTCCGCCCTCTGTATAAATGGTATGTCCATCCTCTGATGCGTAATATGGTTTTTCGTTCAGATCTGCATCGAGAAAAATAATGTAATACGCTTCCGGCATCTGATCCGGTGTCGTCACGCGCTCCTGTGCATAGCCAAGCAGGTTGTTGTCCGGATCATAGAATGCATAGGTAGTAGCGGATTTTGTCATCTTATTGATTTCTTCGTCCGTCACAATTTTCATATGGAACCATTCTTCGCCGGAAATAGAGATCGTCCAGGTCTGATCAAAGAGACCGCTGTTTTTCATATACGCAGCAGCCTTTTCATCCGCATAAATGTTTCCCGAAGCGTCAACGTTATCCAGATCACAGCGCATGCGGACGGACGAAGCCGATGCAAGGGCTTCTTTTGCCACATCCGCGTTTTCATACCCTAACTTTTCTTCTGCCGCCGAGCAGCCGCACAGAAGCAGAAGTCCTGCTGTAAAACCCAAAAACAATTTTGTCGTTTTTCTCATAGATTCCCCTCTCTTTCTTTTGTCAGGACCGATTGGAAAGACCGCCGTCCTTGTCGCGTGCCAGTTCTCTTGCCGCCATCACAGCGAGTGCGGTCAGCTGCGGCAGATATTTTGCATCGTAGACAATCAGAAACGCATTGTCGAACATGATGTTTCCGACGGTAAGATCCATATTGTCGACGATGGCGCCGATCATAGTTCCGTTCAGTTTTACCGAGTAATTGTGGCCGATGGAGCCGGCGTATTCCCGGAGTTCCAGTTTTCCCTCCGGCAGTTCCATCGAGAACTGATCCCGTACGAGTGCAAACTGCTTTTTCAACACACCATACGGCTCGCCGTACAGATAAAAACGGTACGTCGGCAGCGCGTGGAGCAGTTCCTTCGTCATACGGAAGATTTCGGTGTGCATCGCATCGTAGATATAAAATGTTTTCAGCGGCACGGTGCTGTCGATCTCGTAAACCAGGTTTCCGTCTGTATCCTCCAGATCGAAATGCTGGCCCGTCAGGCGGTAATCCTCCGTGAAAGTGTAAATCTGGGACGCCGAAATCTTCTGAAACGGCTGTACCGTTCCGGTTTTGACGAAATGCTCCAGATTCGCTTTTAATTCGCTCTGGAACATCATCAGATCGGAATGGTAGCTTAGATGGTCTGCGAGGTTCTCTGCAACATCTTCATGAATCGGATACACGGGTGTGGTGAGTTTCTTTTTGATAAAGCCTTCGATGAAGGAATATCCCAAATAACCGACATGACCGTCTTGGGTCAGCCAGAAGTAGAGATATTCTCCCTTGGCGTCCGGTCCGAAAACGAGTGCTTTCTGCCGCATCGTGTAGAATTTTGC
>OGWV01002590.1_pt1 | contig 11010 bp, 12 predicted proteins | sample 1576081 | NCBI WGS metagenome assembly OGWV01 (sample SAMEA3541541, study PRJEB24748) | human gut metagenome | biome: human gut; feature: human-associated habitat; material: faeces | place: China | collected 2012 | reverse complement strand
TGGAAGTTGGAAAAACAGCGACATTAACTGTTGCTGACACTCCAAAGGTCACAGAGACTTTGATTGATTTATTCAAAATTGACATGGAAACAGGAAAATCCATTCCACAGGGAACTGCTTCTTTAGAGGGTGCAGAGTTCACATGGAGCTATTATGACGGTTACTACAATGCAGACAATCTTCCTGCAAAGGCTACCCGTACATGGACAACCAAAACCGTTGCCGAAAAAGACAGTGACGGAACTATCCATTATGTATCCAGACTTGCCGACAGCTACAAAGTATCCGGCGACAGCTTCTATACACAGGACGGTAAGAATGTACTGTCACTTGGTACACTCACTGTCACAGAAACAAAAGCACCAAACGGCTACTTATTAGATGGTGCATATATGCAGGCTGACGGAAGTTCTGAACAGATTAAGGGGACGTACCTTACACAGATTTCCGAAGATGGCGAACTTGCCGTACTTTCTGGAAGCAACCAGTATTCCGTATCTGACAAGGTTATCCGTGGCGGTGTAAAAATCCAGAAACGTGACCTTGAAACAAAGGATACCAAAGCACAGGGAAGTGCGACCTTACAGTACACAGAATTTAATATCATTTCCTTAAATGACAGTCCTGTACTGGTTGAGGGAAAATTATACAGCAAGAATGAAACGGTAAAGAAGATTCAGACAGGCATTGACGGAATTGCTTCTACTTCTGCTGACCTGCTCCCTTACGGAAATTACAGATTAGAAGAAAGCAAAGCACCAGAGGGCTACTTGACAGACGGTGCAAAAACAATCGACTTTTCTATCACGGAAGATGGAAAAATCGTGGACTTGACCGACAAATCTCACTCTGTCTACAACCAGATTAAGCGTGGCGATATTGAGGGTGTAAAAATCGGTGCAGGTACACACAAACGCCTTGCAGGTGTTCCATTCAGAATCACAAGCAAGACAACGGGAGAATCCCATATTGTAGTTACTGACAAAAACGGTCAGTTCTCCACTGCTTCAAGCTGGGCTTCCCACAAGGTCAATACCAATGCCGGAAAATCCAGTGAGGACGGTGTATGGTTTGGTACATCTGAACCAGACGACAGCAAAGGTGCATTGCTTTATGATACTTATGTGATTGAGGAATTAAAGTGTGATTCCAACGCCGGATTTAAGCTGATTCCAGCTTTTGAGGTAGTCGTATCCAGAAATAAAGTGACCGTAGATTTAGGGACACTGACCGATGAATACGAAAAAGAAATCACAATCCATACCACAGCTACCGACAAGAAAACAGGCGAAAAAATGATTGTTGCCGGAAAAGACATCAAGATCGTGGACAAAGTCACACTTGATGGCTTGGAAGTTGGAACAAAATATAAACTTTCCGGCTGGCAGATGTTAAAGGAAGAAAACGCCGAACTTCTGATTGACGGGAAACGTGTAGACAGTGATTACACATTCACTGCTGACAGCGAAAAAATGACGGTTGAGATTACTTACAGTTTTGATGGTTCAGCTCTTGGCGGTCAGAACCTTGTTACATTTGAGGAATTGTACGATATGAGCAATCCGAAAGAGCCTGTCAAGGTTGCCGAACATAAAGACATCAACGATGATGGACAGACGGTTCTTATCACGGAACGTATCATCACAATCCATACTACTGCTACGGACAAGAACGGCAAGAAAGAAATCGAAGCCGGAAAAGATGTAACGATTGTGGATAAAGTCACATTAGATGGTCTGGAAGTTGGAACAAAATACAAACTTTCCGGCTGGCAGATGTTAAAAGAGGAAAATGCAGAACTTCTGATTGATGGAAAGAAAGTATCCAATGATTATGAGTTTACAGCCGACAGTGAAAAAATGACGGTTGAGATTGCATTTACCTTTGATGGTTCTTCTCTTGGTGGAAAGAGCCTTGTTACATTTGAGGAATTATACGATATGACCAATCCAGACGAACCAAAGAAAGTGACAGAACATAAGGACATCACAGACGATGGACAGACTGTGACAATCAAGGAAGTGCCGGAAGTCCCAGACACACCAAAGGATACCGACACGCCGGATACACCATCTACGGTTACTAAGACAAGTGACAGCCCAAAAACAGGCGACAATACCAATATCTATGCTTATCTTGCCATGCTCGGTCTTTCCTGCGTAGGGCTTGGCGGTATGCTTTACTTCAAACGCCGTAGAAAGAAATCATAAGGCGGTAATGTAGCGGTTGGTAGAGCGTTCAAGGTCGCCACCCTTTTTGCAACTTCACGCTCCCGTGAAGCTCTGATTTACGGGAGCGTGAAGTCCACTAGGGGCGTGGGGAGTGTAGCTCCCCACAAAGTACAGCAGGAAAGAAAATAAAACAGAAAGAAAAGAGGTCAATCATTTATGGAATTAAGATTTGTCGTACCAAACATGGAAAAGACATTCGGGAACTTGGAGTTTGCCGGAGAAAATACTACGGAACAGCAGAGAATCAACGGGCGTATGGCTGTCATTAACAGAAGCTACAACCTGTATTCCGATGTGCAGAGAGCTGATGATGTAGTTGTGACACTTCCTGCCAAAGCTGGCGAAAAACATTTCTTGCCGGAGCAGAAAGTAAAACTTATCAATCCACGAATCACTACCGATGGCTATAAAATCGGGGAACGTGGATTTGTCAATTACATCTTACTTGCAGACGATATGTTACCAGTGGAAAGTAAATAAGGGGGTATTCAGATTATGAGATTAGCAAATGGAATCGTCATTGATAAAGAAAAGACTTTCGGAGTGTTGAAGTTCTCCGCATTACGCCGTGAGGTTCATGTACAGAATGAAGATGGAACGGTCAGTGAAGAAATTAAGGAACGCACCTACGATTTGAAATGCAACACACAGGGACGCATGATACAGGTATCTGTTCCGGCAACTGTTCCATTAAAGGACTATGACTACAATGCCGAAGTGGAACTTATCAACCCTGTGGCAGATACGGTAGCCAATGCAAATTACCGTGGTGCAGATGTGGACTGGTATGTAAAGGCAGATGACATCGTTCCGAAGAACAAAGGCACTCATGCCGGAAATCCACAGAATAATGCCCCACAGCAACCGCCGAAAAAATAAAGTTATAATTCAGATTTTGATTGTACTGGTTAATCGTAATTGATATAATATATTAAATGACCAAATCAGAAGTGATACAAATCTTGATAGTAGTGTTTATATTTGTATATGGAATGATTTTGTACATATTATTACAATTTGATATTGAATTGCAACAAAGAAAAGGAGAATACTAGTGAAAGTAATCCAAGCAACTATGACCTTTCAAGATAGTCTGTTTAACAGGCTTCATACTTTTTCAGAAGGTTACAGTGTTCCAATATTTGATGTTTTTAGTTTTAACGGGTTAAATCAAGTAATTGGATATGCCAAATATATTAACCCAGATAAAAAGATTTTATATCGTGGCGAATGTAAATTACATGATAGTATGCGACCAAGTATCAATCATACTATTAGTTCACAGCGGGCTCGTGATAAAGCAAATCGAAGAATTAATAAAATGATTACTGATGCTTTGTTAGATGATATATTTAGCAGATATATACGATTAAGTAAAACTAATGCACAAGACAGATTTATATTAGAGTCTGTATTACAACATTATGGAATATCTACACATTGTATTGACGTTGTAGATAATCATTGGATAGCATTATGGTTTGGGCAGAATAAATGTATTAAAAGAAAAATGTTGAATACATATTTCCAATATCAATCGCGAAAGAAAAATTTTTATGAATTGATTGATATTCCGAAAAATGATGAAGAATTATATCAATATGTTGTTCTGATTGCGACAGAATATAGTAACGAAAGTAATGGGATTTCTATTACGGATAATACTATTACAATAGATTTAAGGTCTGCATTACCATCAACTTTTTTACGTCCACACGCTCAACATGGTTGGATTATAAGAAAAAACACACATAGTCCTGATGATAATTATGATTTGGCAGAAAATGTTATTTGCATTTTAAGAATAAGAACTGACCTTGTTGCCGAATGGTTAGGTAATGGTAAACTATTGTCAGTAGAAAATTTATTTCCATCTCCTGCATTCGATCAAGGATACGATGTTTTGTTGAGCAGAACTGATTTGTTTGATGATACAGTTAATGCTATTGCCAAATACATTTATTAATAACGATGATAGAGATATGTTGTATATTTTCTTACATAAGATATATTTATGTGTACTCATAATTTATATATCAATATATCTATAACGTCATGTTTTACAATTTAATACTTATATTCACAAAGCAGTTAGTCTACATGATTGACTGCTTTTCTTATACCCAAAGAAAGGAGTTTATATGAAAATGCGAAAAAAATCTAAAGGTAACAGGATTCGTGCCAGTGACAAATCACTGGTCTATCATTTCTGTATCGGCTGGCTGTTGCTCCTGTTCGTTGCGATGTTCCTGCTACTGAACCTGCGACAGCTTCTTGTTACTGACTGGAAAGATTTTAACCTGTTCCATGCAGGAATCACTTGGACTGCTTACAATTCCATTACGATTCTGATAGCGACTGGTGTTTGTGCATTGGTCGCTTTTCTCTACTACCATTACGGATATGACCGTATCAGGCGGTTGCTACACAGACAAAAGCTGGCTCGCATGGTGCTGGAAAATAAATGGTATGAAGCGGAAAACACTAAAGATAGCGGTTTTTTCACTGACCTGCAAAGCAGATCAAGAGAAAAAATCGTGTGGTTTCCAAAAATCTACTACCAGATGGACAATGGTTTGTTGCATATTCTGTGTGAAATCACAATGGGAAAATATCAAGAACAGCTCCTGTCCTTAGAGGATAAACTGGAATCGGGGCTGTACTGTGAGCTGACCGACAAGACACTGCATGACGGATACATCGAATACACCCTGCTCTATGATATGATAGCGAACCGTATTTCGATTGATGAAGTGATTGCCGAAAACGGCGGTCTGCGGTTAATGAAAAATCTGGTGTGGGAATATGATTCACTTCCCCATGCCCTTATCTGCGGTGGTACAGGTGGTGGAAAGACATATTTTCTATTGACCATCATTGAAGCCCTGCTTAGAACCAATGCGGATTTATACATTCTTGACCCGAAGAACGCTGACCTTGCAGACTTGGGAACGGTCATGGGAAATGTCTACCACACGAAAGACGATATGATTGACTGCGTCAATGCCTTTTATGAGGGCATGGTCACACGCTCGGAAGAAATGAAACTGCACCCGAACTACCGTACAGGGGAAAACTATGCCTATCTGGGGCTTGCTCCACAGTTCCTTATCTTTGATGAATACGTGGCTTTCCTAGAAATGCTCACGACAAAAGAAAGTACCGCCCTGTTAAGCCAGCTAAAGAAAATCGTCATGCTCGGCAGACAGGCTGGATACTTTCTGATTGTAGCTTGCCAGCGTCCAGACGCAAAGTATTTCGGGGACGGTATCAGAGATAACTTCAACTTCCGGGTGGGGCTTGGTCGCATGAGTGAACTCGGCTACGGTATGCTCTTTGGAAGTGATGTGAAAAAGCAGTTTTTCCAGAAGCGAATCAAAGGGCGTGGATACTGTGATGTGGGAACAAGCGTCATATCGGAATTTTACACTCCCCTTGTACCCAAAGGCTATGATTTCTTAGGTACGATTGGGGAACTTGCAGAAAGGAGAACAGAAAAAAAGGCTCTGGAACAATCCGAAGCCTTACTTTAATTTCAAGATGTCATTAGGTGTGCAGTCCAGATATTCACACAACTTTGCTAAGATGGAGAAGTCGATTCTGGTTACTTTATTTTTGCAGTAGTTGTTGAGCTGTGTCCTCTGTAAATTACAGGCTTCACAGACTTTGTTTTTACTGATATTCTTTTCTTTGAGAAGATTTTCTAAATCCATGTACACTGTCATTTTTGTTTACCTCGTCTTTTAATCAAATTATAAATATAGCTGTATTGAAAAATAAGCTGTTTTGCTCTACACTTGTACTGTAATACAGGTGTACGGAGGAAATTAAAATGATAAGAAAACGGACAGTAATTATAGCAATCACTATACTTCTGCTCTTGGCAGGAAGCCTGTCTTACCTGCAATGGGGACGGCAGATGGACGTATCTTCTTCGTCCGGCTCTGGCTCTGATAACCATTATGAGCTACGGGTGTCGGTCATACTCAACACTTTGGTCGTGACCGATCAACAGAAATGTGCGGAACAAATATTTGAAAAATGCAGGGACAACTCTTTTCACAGTGTCCGTTTCAGTTATGATATTCAGATTCCCCACGCACTTTCTGTTACGGTCTACAAGAACCAGAAAGACGCTGAATCCGGCAACTCGGCATTTCGCTTTTCCTATCAGCAGGAAAACCAGATAGACGGTTCATACAATATTGTGGACAATCCAGAAAAATTTACTCTGGAAATGGAATGATTGCACACATAAGGCAGGACGGACAGGTGGCGTGCGGAGCGAAAGCCACAGGTACGGACTAGCCTTGCTGGTGTGGCGGTAGCCACGCCAGCATATATCAAGCCCCTCGGTATCTAACAGAGGGGCACAAATCACAAGGAAACATACACAAAAGTTACCGATTCTTGGCTAAAATCAAGCGTTTGGTAGCTTTTTTTATTGCTGTGACATCGGATAAAAAATGTCACAGTTTTTTCGTAAAGGGGGTATCGCACTGAATGATACAGAGTGGATACAGGATTTTGCAGACAGACGTTTGCAGTACGGTGTATCCCAGACGAAACTTGCGGTCATGGCTGGAATCAGCCGTGAACATTTAAGCCGTATCGAATCCGGCAAGGTGGCGGTCACAGAAGAAATGAAAGTAAAACTTTTGGAAGCTCTGGAAAAATTCAATCCAGAAGCACCGCTTACCATGCTGTTTGATTATGTGAGGATACGGTTTCCGACACTGGATATTGGACACATCATTAAGGACATCTTACAGCTCAATATCCAGTACATGATACATGAGGACTTCGGGCATTACAGCTACACGGAACACTACTACATCGGAGATATTTTCGTATATACTTCTCCCGATGAAGAAAAAGGTGTCCTGCTGGAACTGAAAGGAAAAGGCTGTCGCCAGTTTGAAAGTTATCTGCTGGCACAGGAACGGAGCTGGTATGACTTCCTTATGGACGCTCTGGTGGACGGCGGTGTGATGAAACGCCTTGACCTTGCCATCAATGACCATACGGGAATGTTAGATATTCCAGAACTGACCGAAAAATGCCGGAATGAGGAATGTGTATCGGTGTTCCGTTCCTTTAAGTCCTATGCTTCCGGCGAACTGGTCAAGCATGAGGAACAGGACAAGGCTGGTATGGGGTATACGCTTTATATCGGCTCATTGAAAAGTGAGGTGTACTTCTGTGTTTATGAAAAAAGCTATGAGCAGTACATCAAACTTGGGATTCCCATTGAGGAAGCACCGATAAAAAACAGATTTGAAATACGGTTAAAAAATGAACGTGCTTATTATGCTGTCCGTGACCTGCTGACTTACTATGACGCTGAACGGACGGCATTTTCTATTATCAACCGTTATGTACGCTTTGTGGATAAGGAAGCAGACAAGAAACGGAGCGACTGGAAATTATCTGTCCGCTGGGCGTGGTTCATCGGGGAAAACAGAGAGCCGTTAAAGCTCACGACCAAACCCGAACCCTACACACTGGACAGAACCCTACGCTGGATTCAACGGCAGGTTGACCCGACACTCAAAATGCTGGAAACAATCACAGCGAAAACAGGGATTGATTATCTGAAAGAAATCCGTAAATCCACGAAACTGACGGAAAAGCACTACAAGATAATCGAACAACAGACCACATCAACCGAAGATGTAATTTTAGAAAAGGAGAATTGAAAAATGCAACGATTATTATTTGACTTCCTGTTCTTCTCTTTAGGTGGAACAGTTGGCGTGATTGCCATGTGTATTTTACAGGCTGGCAGACAGTCTGACCGAAAAATGATGGAACTGAAAGGAGAAAAGAAAGCATGAATTTTGGACAGAACCTTTATAACTGGTTTTTAAGCAACGCACAGAGCCTTGTGCTGATGGCGATTGTTGTTATCGGAATCTACTTGGGATTCAAGCGTGAGTTTTCCAAACTTATCGGATTCTTGGTAGTTGCCTTAGTCGCCGTTGGTTTTGTATTCAATGCGTCCGGCGTAAAAGACGTATTGTTACAGTTATTTAATAAGATTATTGGAGCGTAAAATTAAGAATCCCACATTTTGAACACAAACTTGTGGTAATATACTAATATCATTAAAATGTTTAAAGGAGATTCTTATTATGGTTAGATACAGTATTGAAATCGGACAGCAAGAACAAGATATTTTAAAAGAAATCGTTTTAGCCAGTGATAAAAATGTAAAGAAACGTAAATTTGCAACAGGGTTATCGTCTGTGATGGCTGTCATAATGTTAATATATACGATTCTTTGTTTTATGAATAGTCGTATTGGATATGGTATTATTGGATTATTATTTTCGGTTTTCTTTATCTGGATTATCATAAACGGAGCTAACACATTTCAGAAAAAAGTAATAAATATTGTTCATTCAAAGATGGATAATAAATTGACTTCGGGAAAACGTGAATATTGTTTTGATACCGATGGTATTATAGTTAGTTCTGATATCGGTAACGGGACTAATCATTGGAACGCCTTTAAATGTTGGGGGATTTTCAGAAATTACATATATATCAGAACAATAAAAAATGAAATGGTTCTTGTTAATCAAAATGATTTGTCTGAAAATGATGTAAAAGAGTTAAAATCCCTTTTGAGTCAGAATTTAAAAGAAGAAACGCTTTAATATTGTTTTAGAGTTAAGCAGTCTTTCAGTTATGATCGACTGCTTTTTTCATGCTCAAAATTAGAAGAAAGGACTGAATTATGATGGAAGAAGGTAGCGTATTGATTGAAATGCTTTATTTTGAAGGAGACAGACATGCTTCATATCGGATTCTGAGGGCAGTTAAGAATCGTTTTGGCTCTACGAATGAGATTGGTGTGTTTGAAATGAGAAATACGGGACTGGAAGAAGTGAAAAATCCGTCAGAGTTTATGCTAAACGGAAAACCGAGTGATACTTCAGGCTCGATCGTAGCATGCTCCATGGAGGGAACGAGGCCAATACTTGTAGAAATCCAGGCACTTGTGTGTCAGAGTAATTTTGGGATTCCGAGAAGAACTGCGGTGGGTACAGACTTTAACAGAGTAAATCTTCTGATGGCAGTCCTGGAGAAAAAAGTCGGAATTCGTCTGGCTTCCTGCGATGCCTATGTGAATATCGCGGGTGGAATGAAAATGACAGAGCCGGCAATAGACCTTGGAATTGCACTGGCGGTAGTCTCAAGCTGCAAGGATATCATTATTCCGGATTCTGTGATGGCATTCGGGGAAATTGGACTGAGCGGAGATTCCTACTTTGGCAGAAGCAACAGTTATGATTGTGCTGGAACTGGTCAACGGCCTACTCAGCTTGCTCCCGCAGCTGGCTGAAACGGCAATGCAGGTCATCGCTACTTTGGCCTCCGGCATTGCTACGGCATTGCCTCAGCTGATTCCTACCATCGTGCAGATTCTGACTACGGTCGTACAAACCCTGATTGAAAATCTGCCGCTGGTGTTGGAAGCGGCGCTGCAGCTTATCATGGGACTGGCCCAAGGCTTACTGGATGCCATTCCTGTGTTGATTGAAGCGCTCCCAGCCATCATTCTGGCTATTGTAGATTTTGTGATTGGGGCCATTCCGCAGATTATCGACGCAGGCATTCAGCTTTTGACCTCGCTGGTATCTGCACTGCCGGATATTATTACGGCAATCGTGGCGGCAATCCCGCAAATCATTGAGGGCATTATAACCGCTGTGCTGGATAGCATTCCACAGCTTGTTCAGGCTGGTATCGATTTACTGGTGGCGCTCATTCAAGCGCTACCGGAGATCATCACCACGATTGTGGCGGCTATCCCGGAAATCATCGGCTCCATCGTAAATGCGTTGATCAACAGTATCCCGCAGATCGTGCAGGCCGGTGTGCAGCTGCTGATTTCCCTGATTAAGAACCTGCCGACCATCATCGTGGAAATTGTAAAGGCCGTACCGCAGATCATCTCCGGTCTGGTTTCCGCTTTTGGAAAAGGCGTATCTCAGCTTGCAGATGTGGGCGCTAACCTTGTGCGTGGCCTGTGGCAAGGTATCCAGTCTCTTGCTTCTTGGCTTTGGAACAAGGTGTCCGGCTGGATTTCTTCCATCTGGGATGGCATCTGCGACTTCTTCGGTATTGCCTCTCCGTCCAAGGAAATGGGCTGGGTCGGTGAAATGCTGGTAGAAGGTCTCGCCAGAGCCATCAACGCAAACGGCAAGGACGCTGTTGAAGCTGCCGAGGGCATGGCAGACGATATCAACTCTGTCATGAATGATCTGGCCAAGGATATGGAAACCTCCATTCCTACCGACTTCTCCCTTGATGCCGGTGCCGCCAATGCACTGACGGAAAGCAGCGCCGACAGTCGCTCCACCGTTATGGACGGCATGTACGGTTCCCTTGTTACCGTGCAGCAGATGGTGGTCCGCAGCGAAGACGATATCCGCAAGGTATCGCAGGAACTTTATAACTTGATGCAAACTGGCTCTCGTGCGCAGGGCCGTGTATTGACTGCTTAAGGGGGTGGCCGTTTTGGGATTTCAGTTTAACGGAATCACATCGAAGAATATGAAAATCAAAGCAAGGCTGACCTCTTGGCAGGCTTCTCCGGCCTTGCGTAATTTCTATGAAACCGTACCGGGCAAAGCTGGTGTAGCAGACTTTGGCTGTGATAGCGGCGAACGCATAATCACGCTGACCTGCTACCCGATCTCTTCCTTCCGCCCGATCACCGGATCCAGTTTCCCCTCTTCCGCCTGCCAGGTCAGGTCAGTGCCGTACT
>OGWV01002588.1_pt1 | contig 11013 bp, 13 predicted proteins | sample 1576081 | NCBI WGS metagenome assembly OGWV01 (sample SAMEA3541541, study PRJEB24748) | human gut metagenome | biome: human gut; feature: human-associated habitat; material: faeces | place: China | collected 2012 | reverse complement strand
ATATATTTGTGAATTTCTATTGATTTTTTTTTATAAAGTGATATAATTATTCTTGTTTTTTATTATAATATCTGTTTACTAGTTTAAACAGATTAAATATTTGAGAAGAAATATTCTCAAGAAACCAGTTGCTTTTTACAAATTTTACAGGAGGAAAAGACATGGATTATTACACAACAATAGCATTTTTAACTATTTCAATCAACATAATACTTATTACGATTGTTGCATTGAATAAAAACTTGAGCAAAAAAACACGGGATGGTTTTATAGCAGCATTTTCATTTATTTTGATTGGAGCTGTAATTGAATTAATTGGAACGATAGACGAAATAAGTGCATCATTTACTATATTTACTAAATTAGTGAAATTTAGTATAGTTCCATTAATGCCACTAATATGCACATGTACTATATTTGAAGAAGATAGGGAGAGTTTGGTAGTAAAATTTTTAAAAATATATTTTGTTTTATATGAAATATGTATGTATATTGAATATTTTACTTATAGTTTTAATATGTTCTATAATATTACAGCCAAAATATATTTTGTAAGTTTTATTTTTTCATCTATTTATATGTTCTTTAAAGCTTTTCAATTTAGCAATTGTTATCAAAATACAAATAAAATAGAGCTAGTTTTAATTATTATTTTTATTTCATTTGGAATAACTGCTGAAAGCATCAAAGAAGATGTAAAAATAAGTTGGCTCACTATAGCAGTGGCATCAGCTTTCATATATATATATTACAATGAGCTCATTCAATGTGTTGATGGATTAACAACATTGTTAAATCAAAAAAGCTTTAGTAATTATATTGAAAATGTAGATGTAGAAGTGGCTTTAATTATTTTTGATGTTAATGATTTTAAAATCGTAAATGATACATATGGACATAATTTTGGAGATAAAATTTTATGTACGATAAGTAAACTGCTAAAGGATACATATCAAGATTATGGGAAGTGCTATCGGATTGGAGGAGATGAATTTGCAGTTATACTAACTAAGGAACTTGACATGGTCGATAGATTAAATAAGAAATTTATTAGTAGTGTATCTAAGCAAAAAATACTTCAACCTGAATTACCACATATTTCATACGGAACCGTTCAGTATAATCCTAAAAACAAATTAAAATACAGTGCTACAGATGCACTGAATGATGCTGATGCTGAAATGTATAAATATAAAGAGCAATCTAAAAGTAATAAATAATATAAAGCAAACTGGCGAACAACTCAAAAGAAGATACTTGAAATTAGTATCTTCTTTTGAGTTGTATAAGTTGTACATTATTGTGCAATTCTTCTGAGTTTTGTGCTATAATATTAGTGTATATAATTAAAAAAATAATCTTAAAAGAATCAAAAGTAGATTATAAAGAGAGGAAGCTAACGTGTTAACTAACTAATTAACAATTAAAATAGAAATCTGTGGTTTGGGTCTCCTCTGACCAGTCCATAAAATGGCTGTAAAAAAATAGAAACAAATCCACAGTGTATTATGTATATTATACATCGCGAAGTATAATATATCAAAAATTTAAAAGAAAGGGATTAATCAATTAAATAGATTAATATTTCTATATAATTGATTATACGAGAATTAAATATGAATAAGAAAAAAATCATAGGAATTTGCGTTGTTATATTTGTAATTGTTTTTGTAGCTATATGTATTGCAATAGTTCAATTTTCAAAGAAGGATTTGGAAGAAGCAAAAAAAGGGTTAGAGGAAACTCAAAGAAAATACGGTTGGGTTGAAAAAGAAAATATTGATGTACTAGTAGCTAAATTTAATACACAAGTAATGGATAATGATAGTTCCTCATTAAATCCAGCATCAACGGATTATCTAACTGAAAGTAACAATGAATATTGGTATGGTTTGATTGAGGGAGTTTATTTAGTAGTTGTTCCAGAAAAATATACTGGAGATAAAACAACAGAAACTGTAAACTATACGTTTTTATATGTAGATAAAACTAGCAAATACGAATCAGATGCTATTTCATACATTAAACATTTAATTAAAGCAAATAATAGTGAAATAACGGATTCAGAAATTGATAAATTATTAGAAGATGCAAAGACAAAAACTAACTCTGGTAAAACAGCAAATAATGGAAAGGGTATTTCAATTGGCTATATAGAAAATGATGAAGCATATCAATATCAAGTTTTAAGGTTATATAAGTAAATTGTATTTTCATAAAAATAATAAATAGTAATTTAAAGAGGAGGTTATAATATATGAAATGGATAAAAGAAAATTATCAAGCAATAATTATATGGATTTTTTTTGAATTAGTTGCAGTTGGTTTATTTATAGGAACTAATAAATTGTTCTATTTATTAAACTTCTCTTATATTGGAACTTGTATTTCAGTTGGCTGCTATTTATATGGACATAATGCAAAATATGCTAGAAATCTGGTTCAATTTGCAGTTGGACTATATATGTTAATATATTTGGGATTAATTTCAAGGGAAAATATGCAAATAGAAGGATTTTGGTATTATTTGTTTTTGGGAGTATTTGAGGCAGCAGTAATACATTATTTAGTTGCAAAAATAATTGGCCCATTAATTTTTGGAAGAGGATGGTGTGGATATGCTTGTTGGACTGGAATGATTTTAGATTTGTTACCATATAAAAATCCAAAAGGTAATCGAAAAAAAATAGAATATATAAGATATATTTTATTTATATTGTCTTTTTGTTTTGTTGCTTCTTTATTTATATTTAAATTTGATAATTTAGATACAATTATGTTTTGGGCATTTATAATTGGTAATATATTTTATTATATTATAGGAATAATTTTAGCTATTATATTAAAAGATAATAGAGCATTTTGTAAATATATTTGTCCTATAACTGTTTTTTTGAAACCTGCTAGTTATTTCTCTATGATAAGAATAAAATGTAATGAAAAAAAATGCATTAAATGCAAAAAATGTGTAAATAGTTGTCCAATGAATGTTGATATTCTTGATAATTCAAGAAAAAGAAAAAATGGTACAGAATGTATTTTATGTTTAAATTGTACTAAAAATTGTCCTCAAAAAGCATTACATTTGTAATACGAATTATTGGAGATTAGTGTTAAATAACTAATCTTTTTTTATAAAAATCTATTGACAAAATAATGAAAAAGATATGATTCATCCAGCAGTATGTATCGCAGTACCAAATTATAGATGTTTAGAAAGTAACTTTTTAAATGTAAGAATAAAATAATTTTTAGAAAGGTTAGGGCGTAATGGAAGTAAAAAATAAAAATAATATAAGAGTGATATTATATATATTATTATTAGTAGTAGTATTTAGTATTATATTTTCTATATTTAAAAAAGAAATATCAAATGAAAGGCTAGAAAAAAATAATGTAGGTTTAGTTGATGAAAATACTATACTTCCTACTCCAGATAGAATAATATATAAAAATATAAACAACGAATACACAATTATAAATTCAAATGCAAGTGCATATAACCAAATATATTCTGAATTATATAATAGGATTACAAATACTATTGATGGAAAAGCATATTCAGAATATGAAATAAGTCAAATGCAAAATAAAGGCAGCTTTATAGAATTTGATTATGATAGAAAAAGCAAAAATTATGTATTTATGTTAGAAGAAAAAGAAATAGGAATTATAAAACGCTTTTCAGATAGTGGACAAGTAATACAGAATAGTTTATCTAACAAAGATAAACTAATAGAAAAGATTGATGCTGTAACAAAAGGCATTTTTCCAAAATATGATTTTGATACAGAATATAATTATAATTCAGAAAATAGTTTATCAAAAGTCGAAGCTAATTTAAACTTACCACAAACAAAAATACAAATACAAAAGATGCTTTGCAAAAATATATAAATTACAGAAAAAATAATCCATTAGACGATAAAAAATAGATAATTTCTTATTTATTAGTCAATGGAATAAAAAAATATCAAGTAGACAAATTCGTAAAATCGTCAAAAAAACTTATGAAAAAGCAGAAATAGATGAAACACAATATAGTGTTCATTCATTAAGACATAGTTTTGCAACAATATTATACAAATCTGGAGTTGATATTAGATTATTACAAATATTACTAGGGCATTCAAGAATTGAAACTACACAAATATATGCACACATGCATAGCGAATCTTTAATGAATGCAATGCAAGGACATCCTATGTCACATTTTAAAATTAAAGATGCGTTAACATTCTGTAAAATTAAATTTGCAAAATGGACAAGTTGAAATAATACTTCGAGCATTGGAACTATATAAATATAATTTGAATTATATGCTAGATACAGAACAATGTAGTGATACCGAAAGACAAGAAAAATTAGCAATGGTACAATTTACTTTTGAACAAGTATTATCAATTCAAGCAGAACAAGTAAATGGAAAAAGTGTAGATACAGAAACAACAACATCACAATTTTCAAAAGCAATGCCAGAAAATAATCTATTAGAAGACATTATTCCGATTGATAAGAAATTTAAGGTGTGTTGATTTTTCTAATTTGAATAAAAATGAGCAGAGTAGGGGGGAAAAGCCATATTTTTAATGTTGTATATTTATATTTAATATAATTATTTTATATATAAAAAGAGCTTTAGAAAAATTTTGTGCAAAGTTTTTACAAAATAAAATTCACTTCAGATTTATAATAAAAAATTTTTAAGATTAAAAAATAAAACTAAAAAAATTATTGTATTTAAAATTTATAAATTTATAAAATTATAAATTAAATATTTTAAATTTATAGAATTTTTAAAAACGAACATTTGTTAATTACAAATTTTAATGTTTGGTTTTGAATTTATATATATTTAATTATTATAATTCAAACTCACGAAAATCAATTTTAATATTATATATATAAATTATTCATCTAAATATTAAATTTAGATCTATTTAAGTTGTTTATAAAAATTTTAATTATATAATATGAAATTTTTATAATTATATGGATATACTAAAATATCTATAAAATGTCCAGAATAATGGCTTACGAGAATCAATTTTAAGGCGTTTTAATATTTAATTCATATAACTTGTTGGTTAGCATTTTGTCAAAATACTGATAATTCTAGTGTTTAGGGATTTTTTATAGAAAAAATATATAATTATATGGATATACTAAAAACATCAAAAATAGCTCAAAAAAGCGACACACGAGAATCGATTTTAAGACGTTTTTATTTTTAAGGCTTATAGTTTGTTGTTGATAAAATATGGCAAATATAGAGAAATAGACATTTTGGAGATTTTTGAAAAAATTTATATAAAATATAATATTAAATAAAAATTATTGAATAATAAAATTAAATTTTAAATAGAAAAATTATTTAGATGTAAAATTTAAAGATAAATTATAAAAATGGTTTAAAATTGATTTTAGAAACAAATATCTGGGACTAGACTAACATTATTACAAGTAATAAATAATAAAGTAATAATGTTAGTCAAACGATCACTAATAAATAACGATAAAAGCAATATAGGCTATGAATGGTAATAGATTGGCAGGTGGGACTCTGAATGTAGTTCTATTATTTTACTCCTACTCCTTATTGCACAAAACTTTGATTTTGCGCAATGTTGTGTAAATAAAAATAGAGCCTAAAAGTTTTCTTTTAAGCTCCACTCCTCTATTCTATATCATTTTTAAAACTCTTACTTGCTTTTTTCAAAAATATCCTAAAATAAAATTTAATTTTATTACTTATTCTACCTGATGTTTACTATATGTTTTCTTTGCACAAATTAATGCTATAACCATCATAAAAATATAAGTAATTATAGTCATCATAGGTAAATCAATAACAATATTTCCTAACTTATATGATACCATTTGAGAAAAGTTTGAATAAATTGCATTATATGGCATTAAGAATAATATTTTATTTAATATTCCAAAAGCTGACTTTATGCTCAAAAATACTGGTAACATAATAATAGCAATATCTATTACTAATACTGTCATAGGATTTTTCAGTTTAGATGACAAGAATAATGTTAATCCCACCATACCAAACAATACTGTATATGAAATCACTATATTATATAAAAGTGACTGGAAGAATGTTAGTGCGTATGGACTTAATATGTTAGAAAGTTGTATTGGTAAATTTCCTCCATCTGTACCAAACATTAAGAATATTGTTCCTATTGCAAATATTAAATATATTGTAAATACTAATGTTGCAAATATATAAGATGCGATTATTTTCGCAGTTACACCTTTACTTTTTCCATACTTTGTGGTTAATAATATTTTATCTGTACCATTTTGATACTCTCCTGCAAAAACAGATGCTAAACATATACATATAGCAATTACTCCAAATATAAGTAATTCATAAGTGCTATACAAATTAGAATATCCATAATAAGAATCATATTCAAATGGTGTTTTTGTGTTATTAGACTTCTCTAACCAATATTCTTTTTCTTGAGGTGTATATTTTTTTCCATCATAACTTTGATTTAATTCTTCTTCTATTCTTTGTTGTCTTGTTTCATAAAAATCTTTCTGTTCTTTTAAATTTAGATTAAATAATTCAGTTATATAGCTAGTATTATAATTTGCATATACACGGTTTATATTTGTTAATAAATCAAGTCTATTATTTAAATATTCATTATAAATTTCAATACTAAAATCCTTTTCTCCATCACTATTTGTAATAAGATTATTTGGATCATTATGCAACTCTTGTAATTTTTCTATTTCTTTTATAATCTTTTCATTTGTTAAAGTTCCAGAAATCTCTTTCATTTGTTCTTTTCTAACACTAATAGCCTCTTTACCTTTATAAGATTTTCCACTCTTATCTGTTGCTAGAAAATCTTTACCTGCCATAGAAAATAGTAATGTTATTAAAAACAAACAAACTATGATTACAATAATATTCATTTTTTTATTAAATAATTTCTTTAATTCAAATTTCACTAATGTTCCCATATTGTTCATTCCTTTCTTTTCTATTTTTCATTATCTTGAAAATATGCTAAATATAAATCTTCTAAATTAGGTTCTATATTAACAGCATTCACAGTTGGTTTTTGCCTACTTACAATTCTTAATTCTGTTGTATTATTTTCTTGATGAATATTAATAATACAATATTTATGATTCAGCATTTCTACTTCTTTTTTATCATAAGCAACACATTTCCATACACTGCCTCTTAAATCTTGTAAAAGTTCTTCTGGCGTTCCTGTTAATATCTTTTTACCTGCTTTCATCACAATAATTTCATCTGCAATAAATTCAATATCTGATACAATATGAGTTGATAATATTACAATTTTATCTTGTGAAAAACTACTAATTAAGTTTCTAAACTTTACCCTTTCTTTTGGGTCTAGTCCTGCTGTTGGCTCATCTAAAATTAGAATCTTTGGGTTATTTAACATTGCTTGTGCAATTCCTAATCTTTGTTTCATTCCTCCAGAAAATGTCTTTACTTTTTGTTTTTTTTCATTTTCCAAATTAACTATTTGTAATAACTCATTCACTCTCATTTCAGCCTTTTCTTTTGATAATCCCTTTAATGCAGCAATATACATTAAAAAATCATAAGCTGTAAAATCTGGATAGTATCCAAAATCTTGTGGTAAATAACCAAGAACTTGTCTGTAATCCTCCCCTAGTTTTTTTATATCTGTTCCATTATATTTAATTTGACCAGAAGTTGGATTTTGAATACCACATATCATTCTCATAAGTGTTGTTTTTCCTGCTCCATTTGCACCAAGTAATCCATAAACTCCTGGTTTTAGTTTTATAGAAACTTTATCCACTGCAATTTTATTTTTATATTGTTTTGTTAGCCTATCTATTGCAAGTTCCATATATAATCATCCTCCTCTTCATAAAATTGATAAACAGCTTTTATAAAATAAAATACTGTTATAATTAATAAACCTAACCATACTAAAACACTTGAAGTTTCATAAACACTAGGAAACTTTATATTAATTTTAAATAAAATCGCATTGATTAATAACATTATCGTCATATTTACAATTTCGTTTGACTTATTTTTTAATAAACGCATTGTTAAAATGTTAGCAACATTGGTTATCATAAATGGCACTAAAAGATAAAGAATTAATACATAACTTTCCTGTTCAAAATGAGTTCCAGTCATAACTGCAAATACTGTCATTATACATAAATTAATAAATGTATTAATTATTAATTTAATTGAAATCAATTCTTTTAAGTCCATTTTACAATTCATTTCAATTTCATACATATTATATTTAAAACTTTTCTCTAACTCCATTATTTGAAGAAATGCTAATATTGGCATTACAAGTGATAAAATTAGCCTTGTTTTCTCAAAATTCATAGATTTTATAACTAATATTCCTACCAATAATAGAATAAATTGGAAAAGAAAAGTAATTTTACTCATAAAAGGAATATATCTTTTTATCTTTTCAAAATAGCTTTCCTTTACTGTTATTTCTGTATTTGCTATTTCCATTTTTAATATTTCTATTGATTGCCTTTTTTTATTTTCATCTATACTTGGCAATTCTCTTTTGTTTAAAATTTCTTTCCACTTATCCATCTAATTAAAAGTCCTCCTTTCCTAAATACCTACTCAATTTTTCTATTCCCTGCTTTAGTCTTGATTTAATGGTAGGTACTTTTTCATCAAGTATTTTAGATATATCTTTAATTTTCAAATCTTCATAATACTTCAAAATAATTACTTCTTTTTGTTTTTCTGGTAGATCTTTTAATGCTTTATCAATTGAATTTTTTTGTTCTATTCTTGATAATTCATTAGAATCATTTTCTTTATAAATTTGATTATCATCTAATTCTTCTAACTCCACTTTATTCTCGTCAAAATAAGTGTTACATACATTCATTGCTATTGTAATTAAATAACTTTTAAATTTTCCTCTATGTTTATAAGTTCCTATATATTTAATCAATTTCAAGAATGTTTCCTGTGTTAAATCATAAGAAAGTGAGCTATTTCCTGTTTTATAATAACAAAATCTATAAATATCATCATAATATTTCTCAATTAATATCTCTAATAATTCTTTATTTCCGTGCTGTATTTTATAGATTAATTCTTTATCTTCCAAGTAAATACCTCCTTTCTTTCTTTTATAAACTAGCTTACATATAATATAACCTAAAAAAATATAAAAAAGATTTAAAATTTTATTAAATTTTTAAATTTTTTCATTTATTATATTTCTTTTTGCAACTGTTTGTCCATAGGCATTTACTACTTCTGCAAAATACTTATTTTTTCTTCTTACATCTATAATTGTCGCTCTATTTCCATCTTTTAATTCTACTACATTAAATCTATCTATTTTCATATTTATAATTCTTTCCTTTCATTCTAAATTTATATTATCATAAAAATTCAAATTAGTACATAGGTGTTCCATAGCCACATATAACATTGCTATTGATGTCATATTCTTTTTGTCTACACATATCATCATTTGAATTTCCCTCTATTGTATATACTTTTTCATTTTCACACTTTTCAACTATTCCAACATGATCTGAAGTGCCATCACTTTCCCAATCGAAAAATATAATATCTCCGTGATTTTGGTATATAATCTCTTTCTTTCCAAAGTCCACAAGTTTTAAACCACGATATACCCTCTGTTTGACAACTTGCAAATTTAGGTATAATTCCACTATCTATATATCCACATTGATTAGCACACCAACTGACAAAACAAGCACACCATTCAACTCGTGAGCCAAAACCATACCAAGACCAGAAAGGTTGTCCTCCAACATTTCCAACTTGTTCTAGTGCAACTTTTACAATATCATTACTACCTACTGAACTACCATAGATTACAGCTGACCACATACTTGCATATTCTTCTTTTTGAAATTCTGCTAACTGATTTTTCTGTTCTTGATTAAAGTTGTATTGTTCTACCATTTCATTGGCTGTTTTATGATTTATATTGATATGTAATTTTGTATGTGTAACTGTTTTATGCTCTGTCCAAATTAAATGTATTATTGTTTCTTGATTTTGATTTATTTGTTCTTTATAAGAATCTTTTATATAATCTGGTACTTGATATCCATCTCTTTTTAAGGCTTGTATTAAATCAATTTCTTTATGTATATATAAATCTCTTTCAATTGTCATTCCCATTGGTAATTGAATTGACTCAAGTTCTGATAACACTACTGTTCCAAATTCTGCTAATTCATCATCTCCTAAATGGCAATATCCAAACATTTCTGCATCTCCATTTTCTAATAATTTTCCTTCTATAATATACCAAGTTCCTACTCCAGTAGGATTAAAAAATTTGGCAATTACCTTACTATTTCCTAACTTTCCATCTTGACTACCAAGTGGATATTCTTTTAATTTTTCTTCTATGTCCTTTGTTAATAATTTCATTTAAAATTCCTCCTTTTAATTTTTTGCAACAAAAAAGAGATATTGATTAAATTCAATACCTCGTAATTTTTTTATTATTTACTTATTTTAATGTTGTTAAAGTAATTTGATTTACTTATTGTAATTTTTTACTTAAAGTCTTTCTTTGCCAACTTTTCTTGTTACATTTTGGACATTTCATATATCGTGTAGTTCCAGAATGCATTGCAAAATATACTTGGCTATATTTTGGTACATATTTATGATGACATTTTTGACATTCATAATAGCCTGTTTCTGTTTCTATTTTTAATGCAAATGAAACACCTATTATTAAAAGAACAAATGCTAATATAAACAACACTATTTTAGCAATATTATTCTCCACTAAAAATGATGTAACAAAAATTAGTATTAAGAAAGATATTGTTGAACTAAATCCAATCACATTTTCATACATCATTAATTTTTTATTTTGCATTTCTTCCTTTTGTGCCATTTCTAATAACATTTTTTCTGCTACTTCATTATAATTATTCATTTCAATCAACTCCCCACATAATAATTCATTTACACTT
>OGWV01002586.1_pt1 | contig 11014 bp, 12 predicted proteins | sample 1576081 | NCBI WGS metagenome assembly OGWV01 (sample SAMEA3541541, study PRJEB24748) | human gut metagenome | biome: human gut; feature: human-associated habitat; material: faeces | place: China | collected 2012 | reverse complement strand
ATATGGAAAAAATCGAGCAGAAACAACAGAATGTAGAAAAAGAGTCCTGAAAAGCTCAAAAAAGCTCCGGCTTTCGTACGAAAGCCGGAGCTTTTTCTTGTGTTTTTACACGCCCGAATAGGCGGAGAAGCCGCCATCGATGGGCAGGCAGATGCCGGTGATGAAACCGGCAGCGTCATTGTTCAGCAGAAACAGCAGCGCGCCCACAAGGTCCTTTTCGCTGTCGCCGAAGCGGCCCATTGGGGTCGCGGCGAGGATCTTGTTGGTACGGGCCGTCGGGGTGCCGTCCTCATTGTAGAGGAGGCTGGCGTTCTGCTCGCTGGCGAAGAAGCCCGGAGCGATAGCGTTCACCCGGATGCCGACCTTGCTGAAATGGACGGGCCAGCCACTGGGTGAAGTTGGTCACAGCGGCCTTGGAGCCGGAGTAGGCCGGTATCTTGGTCAGGGGCAGATAAGCGTTCATGCTGGAGATGTTGAAGATGTTGCAGCCCGGGCGGCCCACCATCTGGCGGGCGAAGGCCTGGGTGGGCAGCAGGGTGCCGATGAAGTTCAGGTCGAACACCATCTCTACGCCGCTCTCGTCGAGGTCGAAGAAGGTCACGGTATCGTCCTCGAGGTCGGCCATCTCGAAATACTCTTTGTCGGTGTTGGCGCGGGCGTTGTTGCCGCCGGCACCGTTCACCAGAATATCGCAGGGGCCAAGCTCTGCCATCACGTCCTCCGCCACCTGCAGGCAGTTGGCCTTGTTCATGACGTTGCAGGTGTAGCCCCTGGCGATGCCGCCCTCGGCCTCGATCTCGTCGGCCAGAGCCTTGAGCTTCTCCATATTGCGGCCCAGCAGGGCGACTTTCGCGCCTGCCCGGGCCAGAGCCTTGGCGAAGATGGAGCACAGGGTGCCGCTTGCGCCCGTGACGACGGCCACCTTGCCGGTCAGGTCAGTGTTCAGTACATTCTGTTCCATGTTCTTCCTCTTTACCGGCTCAGCTGCGGTACTCGGCGGGCAGCTGGTCCATGCTCTGCCACCTGGTCATGGCCTCTTCCAGTTTCATGCCGTTGGCCACAGCGTCGCGGCGGCAGGCGTTGACCGCCTGGATCTCCTTCATCTTCTCGCCGGTCAGGGTGTAGCCCTTCATGGCGATAAGGGTAGCGGCCCAGGCCACCATCGGGATGATGCAGAACAGCACGATGACCACCCAGTTCATACCGGGGGTGTAGGGGTCGTACTGGGTGGGCAGGCTCTCGAGGCCGATGAAGCTCACAGCGATGCCGACGACGGTAGCGGACAGGCTGGACACCAGCTTGTGCACGATAATTTTTCAACGTAGATACACTCAACGCTCCCGAAATTCCCATTTCACAAGAACCCCGGCTGGCTGATAGAGCTTCTCTCGCATAAGCAGCTGCCGGATAAGATCGTGACAGATGAAACCCTCGTCTATACCGCGCTGGAGGATTTGTACGGCAGCAGTGCATCCGGCACAGAGAAAAGAGCGCCCGCCGTTGCAGCGGATTCCGTGGAGCGGTTTGGCAAAAGAACTCCGGAGCTGCCGGGCGGCACGAAATGCCCGGAAATTTCGTTCTACAGAGACAGCCGACCGAACCTGTTTGCACTCTACGGGCTTGCCGGGAAGCTGGAAGAAGCGCTTGTGAAGCGCGTCTGGCTAAAATCCGGCGGATATCTGGTCATCGAACCAACAGAAGCGCTTACGGTGATCGATGTCAATACAGGAAAATATGATGGCTCCAAAAATGTGGAAGAGACCTTTGCCCTGATCAATCGAGAAGCGGCGCAGGAAACAGCGCGCCAGATTCGGCTGCGCAATCTTTCCGGTATTATTTTGATAGACTTTATCAATCAGAAGGACCGGCAGGCGGCAAAAGAACTGTTGGAGGAGCTGCGCAGCCTTTGTAAAGAGGATCCGGTCCCGGTTCGCGTCGTGGACATCACTGCCCTTGGACTGGTGGAGCTGACACGCAAAAAGGTCAAAGGCACACTGGCAGAGCAGTTAAAGGGGCTGAAACCTACAGGGGTACAGCGATAACTGAAATTTATCAGACAGGCAGGGAAAAGGCATGAAATTTCTTGGCATGAAAAAGGTGCGGGACGGCAAATATCTGAAAAATTATGAGCTGTCCTATGAAAATAAAGCAGGAAGGTTAAAAACCTACGAAATCGTCAGCCGAAAAGAGCTGGAAGATGTGCAGGATCTTGGCAGACGGGCAAGCGGTGTCTCTATTGTGGCATTCCAGGATGGGAAAATGCTCCTTTTAAGGGAGTTTCGCATGAGCATCAATAAAACGATTTTCAACCTATGCGCCGGGATGCAGAAAAAAGAGGAAACGATCGAGGATTGTATCCGCAGGGAGCTGTATGAGGAAACAGGACTTTCAGTGAAAAAAGTGCTGAAGATCCTGCCGCCCTCCTATTCTGCAGTCGGTTTTTCCGATACGAAAACCTATATTGCCTTTGTAGAGGCAGACGGAGTTTTTTCAGACCATACGTCTGACAATGAAGAAATTTCCGCACGTTTTTACAGCCGGGAGGAAGTAAAAGCGCTTTTGGAAACGCAGGAGTTTTCTTCCCGTTCCCAGATGGCGGCATTTTTCTTTACAGAGGGAGCAGAGCTTTGGAACAAAAACGATCCGAAACAGGAGGATGAGGACAAATGAAGAAAAAATGGTGGCATGAAAAGATCGGATATCAGATTTACCCGAAGAGCTTTTTAGACACAAATGGGGATGGTGTCGGAGATCTCGCCGGTGTGATCGAGAAGCTGCCTTATCTGGAACAGCTCGGCGTTGATATTTTATGGCTTTCTCCGGTCTATCCGTCCCCGATGGTAGACAACGGCTATGATATTTCCGATTATGAGAATATCGACCCGCGTTTTGGTACGCTGGAGGATATGGATCGTCTGATCGCAGAAGCCAAAAAGAAAAACATCTCGATCATCATGGATCTTGTGGTCAATCATTGCTCCGATCAGCATGCCTGGTTCCAGAAAGCAATTGCAGATCCCAAAGGTCCTTATGGCGATTATTTTTACCTGAAAGAGGGAAGAGACGGAAAAGAGCCGAACAACTGGCGCAGCTATTTTGGCGGCAGTGTCTGGGAAAAGCTGCCCGGACAGGAGAATTTATATTATTACCATGCCTATGCCAAGGAGCAGCCGGATTTAAACTGGGAAAATCCGGCCCTGCGAGAGGAAATCTACAAGATGGTCAACTGGTGGCTTGACCGCGGCATCGCAGGCTTCCGGATTGACGCCATCATCAACATTAAAAAAGACCTGACCTGGGAAGATCTTCCTGTGGACGGGCCGGACGGCAGAGGCTTTTTAACCAACAGCATCACCCGGATGCAGAAGCGCGACGGCGGGACGAAAAATGGCATTGGCGTCTTTTTAAGAGAACTAAAGGAACGCTGCTTTGCGCCCCACGATGCGTTTACGGTCGGAGAGGTGTTCGAGGTCGACAGGGAGCAGCTGGAAGAATTTATCGGAGAGGACGGATATTTTTCCACGATGTTTGCCTTTGATCCGATCCAGAGCTATAAAAAAGGAACCTGTCAGTGTGAGTTTGACCGGAACATGAACCCGGACGAATGGAAACGGGATGTGTTTGTCAACCAGAAGCTGCTTGGAGATATTGCATTTGAGGCAAATATCATCGAAAATCATGATATGGCGCGTGGTGCGACGATCTATATTCCGGACGAGGATTACGGCTTTGCCAGCATATCGGCGCTTGCCGGTCTGCAGGTGCTGCAGCGCGGTATGCCGTTTTTATATCAGGGACAGGAAATCGGCATGACAAATTGTCCCTTCGAATTGGAAGACATTGATGATATCATGACGCTGGACAACTATCGTTATGCAGTTGCCTGTGGATTCCCGGAAGAAAAGGCGTTTGCTGGCTGTGCGCGGGAAAGTCGTGATAACGCCAGAACACCGATGCAATGGAGTGACGCGGAAAATGCTGGTTTTACAACCGGAAAGCCCTGGCTGAAGGTCAATCCGAATTATCCTGAGATCAATGTGGCGCGGCAGGAAAAGGAATACGGTTCTGTATTGAATTTTTACAGGCGCTTGCTGTGCTTCCGCAAGTCGGAGGAATACCGTGATTTACTGACTTATGGTACGTTTGAACCGATGTATGAGGATCAGGAAAAGATTTTTGCATTTAAGCGTTGTCTCGGTAAGCAGTGTCTGACTGTAATCTGCAATGAAAGCCCGGCAGAGCGTTTCCTGACCTTAAAAGAGGATTATGAGGAAGTGGTTTTTGTCAATCTGCCGCAGGTGACGAGAATTGGTGACAACCTGATTCTGCATCCATATCAGTTGATTGTGGTGGAAACGACGAAAAAATAGTTGAATTCTTCGTGGGAATTGTATATAATAACAGTATCAACAACGAAGAGAGGGTGATGCTATGAATACAGTGATTACGATTGGACGTCAGTTTGGTTCCGGTGGCCGTGAGATTGGGGAAAAGCTTGCGGAGCATTTCGGCATCAAATGTTATGACAAGGAGCTGTTATCCAGAGCCGCCAAGGACAGCGGATTTTGCGAAGAGATGATTAAGACGCATGATGAACGTCCGACCAACTCTTTCCTCTACAATCTGGTCATGGATACTTATTCCTTCGGCTACAATACATCCACCTTTATGGACATGCCGATTAGTCATAAAGTTTTTCTGGCACAGTTTGATGCGATCAAGAGCATCGCAAAAGAAGGTCCGTGCGTATTGGTTGGCCGTTGCGCAGACTATGCGCTGCACGACATGAAAAACTGCCTGCATTTCTTCATCTACGCGGACGAAGAGACGAAGATCAAACGTCTGGTGAAGAAATATCCTGACTTAAACGAGTCCAAGGCAAGAGACATGATGATCAAGAAGGATAAACAGCGTCAGAGTTACTACAACTATTATTCCTCCAAAAAGTGGGGACGCGCAGACAGCTACGATTTCTGTTTAAACAGCTCGGTTCTCGGCATTGATGGAACCGTGAAGCTGATTACGCAGATCATTGAAGATTTTGAACAAAAAGAGCAGTAGGTCTGCGCATTTACTGCGCTGACCGTAAGAGAATTTAAACTGGAAGGCAAAAATCCTATCAGCACAGCCGATTTGGAATGGATTTTTGCACGTAACTGTGAGGGTACGGAACAGTTACATTTTGAACAAAAAGAGCAGTAAAACAAAAGTGAAACAATAGAACCTATGCTTTGTGAGCAGTCTATTGTCAGGAAAAACAGCGGTTTGAAATTTGTGATGTAGTTTCAAACCGCTGTTTTTGGATGGAATGAGCTGCTGGCGTATCATGGCATGGATGGAGAAACATCCGAGCGGGAGACCATTATGAAATATTTCAGAAAATACGTTTTGACAATTTTATTATGTTTTACCCTGACCGGCTGCGGGCAGCAGGCAGGTTTTTCGGAATCTGTATCTGCGGTACCGGAAAATAATTTCACGGAATCCCAGACAGGCGTTCCGGAAACCGTGATGCAGCAACAGACTGACGCGGATGCAGAAACAGCGGAAATAAAGTCGGCTTCCGACAACGTAAGACCCTCCAAAGAAGAAGTCCTTGCCATGCGGGAAAAAACGCTGGATGGGATGCCGGAGACGGAAATTTCCAGACTGAGGGAAAATATCAAAGTTGCAAATCTTCAAATGGAATCCGCATATCTGAACGACAACCTCTTTAAAAAGCTGTCAGATAAAGAAAGCCCATACTGGCAGTATTTTGACTGCAAAGGCGACATTCAACTGGGCTGGTGGTATCATCAGTCGATCTATCCGAAGGATGTCATCATGAAAGCGGAAAATATCACAGAAGAGGAATTTGCGGAAACCTATACGGAGCCTGGAATTGTGACGAATAGCTTTGACGCGGCAGATTTTATCGATTTGATTTCCGAAATGAAGTCCTCTGTGAAAAATGAAGCCCTGGCAGCAGATTTACAGCAGCTGATGGATCTGACGCGAATGGCGCAGACAACGCATGAGATGCAGTATGCGAATGAACTCTATAAGGTGCTCCATGATCTGGACTATTTTCTTTTAAGATACGGAATTGAGGACGTTGGGCAATATACTGCCGATGCGGGAACCGTAGGCACTTATTATGGCGTTCTTGCAGTTTATGGGGCAGAGCCTTTTTCGGCAGAGGAACAGACAAAAGCGTTTGGCAAAATCCTGTGGGATGCATATTGTTTCGGAAAAATTGAGGGAACAGATCATGGAGTGCCGGATACCTATGGACAGGAAAGCACGTATTTTGCTTTGTACGATGTAGATGGCGATGGACAAGAAGAGCTGTTGCTTAACTGGACAGGTGCTTCGATGGCGGATACGGTAGAATATATCTGGGGTTACCGGGATAACGGCACTCATGTGGAGCTGTGTGAGTTTCCGGCGCTGACCTGTTATGACAATGGAGTGATTGAAGCACAATGGTCGCATAATCAGGGACTTGCCGGAGAATTCTGGCCATATTTTCTATATCGCTATAATGCCGAAACTGATCAGTATGAAATCTGTGGCGGAGCAGATGCATGGGATAAAAGCGTGGCAAAGACGAAGGAACAGGGAGAATCTTTTCCGGAGGATATCGATGCAGATCAAGACGGTGTCGTTTATTATCTGCTGCCTGCCGACTGGGATGGAAACTATGACAGGAAACCTGTAGACGGGGAAGAATACCGGACATGGAGAGAATCCTTTTTGGAGGGAGCGTCAAAACTGGACGATATCTGGTTTTGGCAATTAAAGGAAGAAAATATCGCAATCTTAGGTGCTGAAAAGCCAAATTAAAAACGGGAAATAAAGATTGAAAAATAAAAATTATTCAATCGAGAGATTTGTGTCTGCGCGCACTTGACACAAACTCGATATGCGTAAAAAGCGTGCGCAGAAATGAAAGGAAAAAATGGGAAACGAAAGCGGGAATTGGATTATGTATGGGGTAAGTCGGGAGAACCCGGAATGTATCCATGCAGTCGATGAAGCAGTGGAATATATCAATAAGGTGGGATTTTTGCCGCTTTTTAAAAATGAGATTCCGGAGTTTTCACTGGAAGAGCACACTGCTCCGGAATATTGGTGGAGCGGCGATCCCAAAAGCGATCCCTGGGAATGGCGTGAGATCATTGCCCGAAGCGGTAAAGTCGCCTATGGAAAATTTTTTGATAAGAAAGCGGGTTTTATTTCAAAGCAGTGGCTTCCGTATTTTGCAAACTTCCGGCGGGACGGATATGATTTTGATGCGCTTTGGGATGATGAAAAGGCGTCCATCCGGCAAAAGAAAATCATGGATTTCTATTTAGAAGAAAATGCCGAAGCAGAATATTTTTCCAGTGAGTTAAAGAAAAAAGCCGGTTTTGGAAAGGGCGGCGAAAAAGGCTTTGATGGCGTGATTACGGCGCTTCAGATGCAGACTTATCTTTGTGTCAGAGATTTTCGCCAGCGAAAAAACAAAAAGGGAGAAGCCTACGGCTGGCCTGTCGCTGTTTACTGTACGCCGGAGCATCTCTGGGGACGGGATCATGTGACAAGCGCTTATGCAGAGTCAGCGGCTTCCTCCGGAGAAAAAATCGCAGCGCACATGCGGGAAATCTACCCGATTGCAACCAGGCAGCAGGTACATCGGTTGGTGGGGAATATTGTTGCGCTGTAATTGATAAAATAGTTAAAATAGAATATAATAATATTAGCTAATATTGAAAGACTTGTTACGGGAGGTGCTGATATGATGATTGAGACTGCAACTGCGACGGAAATGCAGAATAATTTTGGAAGATATCTTAGTATGGTGATGTCTGGACAGGAAATCATTGTGACAAAAAATGGTAAGGAAGTTGGGCGATTCATTCCAAAGGATGCGACGGTATCCTATTTGACAGATTCCCTCACCGGAATTATGCAGGAAGATTACGATTTGGATGAAGCTAAGGAAGAAAGCCTGAGGGAAAAATATGGTTTTGTTGGTTGATACAAATATCATTTTAGATGTGCTTCTAAGCAGACCGGAATTTGTAAAAGATTCTTCTATGATATGGAAATTATGTGAAACAGAACAGGCAAAGGGATATCTTTCGACTTTAACGTATGTGAATATGATGTATGTTATGCGAAAACAGTTGACACCAGATCAAATTGAAGATGTATTTCGAAAATTAAACCTGATTTTTGAATTTGCTGATTTCAGTCCTGCCGTTTTGGAGAGGGCTGTTGCAATGAAGTGGAAGGATTTTGAGGATGCTGTTCAAAATGCAACTGCGGAGTCTGTCCATGCGGACTATATTGTTACAAGAAATCTTACTGCTACTTGCCGTGCTGATGATGGCAACCGTACTGGCCGGCTGCGGCGGTACGGCATCTTCTACCCCGTCCCAAAGCACTGCTGCATCATCTGCATCCGGCAGCTCAGCCGGTGACGATTCCGCAGGGCCGATTGAGTTCCCTTACACGGGCGAGGAGGTCGTGTTCAAGGGATTTGGTTATGACGGGCTGGCACAGGAGGACACCGTCGTATCCCGCGCTTGGCAGGAGCATATTGGCAACATCAAGGTCGAATATGAGTTCATCCCCTACAACGACTTCCTGACAAAGATGGACATCTATCTGGCCTCTGGCGACATCCCGGACATTCTGCCTGTGTATGATCCAAAGACCGTGGTGAATACTTACGGTGCATCGGGCGCTCTCCTGGATTTCAACCAGTATATTGATTATATGCCCAATCTCCAGGAATACCGGAAAACTTATCCCAATATGGATTACCTGAACACTGCGGAAGGCAACCGCTATGCCATTGTCGGTGTCCAGCCCATTGACTACGCAGGAGAGAGCTGGTTCGTCAATATGGACGAACTAAAAAAGGCAGGTGTCGAAAAGGCTCCCGAGACCGTAGACGAGTTGCTGGCGGCCATGCGTGCAGTGAAGGAAAAGGATTCGGCCGTCACGCCTTTCCTGTCTTACTGGAACATATCCTATGCGATGGGTGCCTTTGCCAACTTGATTAACGCACAGACGAGTGCCGTGTATTACGACACGGAGGACGATACTTATAAATTCGCCTACAATGAGGAAAGCTCGAAACGAAAGGAGCTTATCCAGTTGATGGCGGACATGTATGCAGAGGGACTTGTGAACCGGGAGATCGCCACGCTCTCCGACGAGCAGGCCAAGGCGCTGCTCGCCCAGGGCCAGTGGGCCTTCACCTATCTCTACGGAAATTCCTTGGAGAAAGAGGTTTTCAAAGTGGATCGTGGCGAGGAGCTGCCTTTTGACATCCAGCCCATGACGCCTCCCGCAGCCTCTGATGGCAAGCGTTATCTTTCCATCGCATATCAGCACGACAATGTTCCGGGCTGGGGTATCGTCTGCTCCAGCCAGACGGAGCATCCCGAGCTGCTCGCCGCTTATATGGACCAAGTCGTTTCTCCCTTCGGGCGTGACATTTTTAACTATGGCGTCGAAGGTGTGACATATGACATCGTTGACGGAAAGCCCGTTATGAAAGAGGGCATCGACAAAGCCGAGATGGGTGTAAGCACACAGTACGAGGTGTGGATGGTCGGCATGGGCCCGAACGAGCGAAATGGCGACGGCTATTTGCTGAGCCAGGCTTCCATTGACCTGAGTACAGAAAATTTCAATTCGGGAAATGTCGAAGCAGTGTGGCCTCCCGTACACACTCTGTTCTCTACCGAGGCCGGTGAGCAGAAGGCCAACATTGAAAATACTCTGAAGACCTATGTGGACGAGCAGGAAGCGATGTTCATCTACGGACAGCGCAGCATGTCCGAGTGGGACGCTTTTGTGGAAGAAGTCAATAATCTCATTGACGTGCAGGAGCTGTTGAATCTTTATAACAATGCTGAGACGATTCTGCGCGATTCGCCTCGTGTGTTCCAAGCCTCTTAACAGCTGCTCTCTGAACGTATGCTATACTTTATCGCGGGTATCTGCCGGGTAGGTACCCGCGATTTTCTGGTACATCTCAGAAGAAGGAGAGAACGGCAACGTGAGAGCAATAAAAAAGAATTTGTTTTCGAGCGTGTTTTCCTTGATTTGCATGATCGCAGTGCTAACGACAGTGCTCAACATATTGGGGAACACCCTTTTGCGAAATCAGATCAAGAGAATCGGCCTACGGGAACAGAACGTATACATTGATGCGTATGCATCTTCCCTGGACAATGTGTTCCACAATGTGTCCAATCTGATGCAGCAGCTTGGGAATGGGGTTCCGCTGTCCCGCGTTTCCAGGCCGGGATACCGCAACGCCTGGGATTATCTGAGCAATGAGCAGGAGATCTTTTCCACATTTTCGTTGCTATCCAGCGCGTCAAACGGCATCAACAGTATTTTTTTTCTCACGGAAGACGGCGAGCGCTGTTATACGGCTGCGGGCATCATGACGCCGGAGACCTATTTTTACAACCGCTATACAGGAAATTATGACGAGTGGATGAATATCCTCACCGCCGTTTATCGCAGCATTTCCATCAAGCGGATTCCGCAGGAAAAAAAGTCGGCAGAAGGGGAGTACTACGCTGCTTCCACCATATATGCGCTGCAGACCGTGAAGCCCGGCGCATCGCAGATGATGGGGAAGGGAAACTCTTTCCCCTGTGTAGCCTCGGCCACTGCGCGGGGGGCTGAGCGCACCACGCAGGCCAGCCGCACACCCCGCAGCCGCGGCAGGGTCTTTAAGTAGCGGGTCAGGTATTCCCGGGTGACCGGGTGGTCGAACTCGGGCAGAAAGATCATGCACAGGGGCTCGGTGCCCGCACACAGGGCGTAAAAATCGTTGCCCGGGGTGGTGGGGGTGTCGAAGGTGAACCGGGGAATGGAAGTACCAACCAGATGCTCAGAACTCATGCCGCAATTGCACATCCTTTCAAATGGTGATAAAAAAATCCACAGCCGTGCCCTGTGTTTGCAGGGGCACAAGCGGTGGATTGGATTACTATAAAGATCCCGCCCGGTCGTCTGC
>OGWV01002581.1_pt1 | contig 11029 bp, 8 predicted proteins | sample 1576081 | NCBI WGS metagenome assembly OGWV01 (sample SAMEA3541541, study PRJEB24748) | human gut metagenome | biome: human gut; feature: human-associated habitat; material: faeces | place: China | collected 2012 | reverse complement strand
GACTTATTGAGAAGAAAAACCTTTTAGATACAGCAATTCCAGAGTCTGCCGGGAGCATTGATGTTACGAGGGATTGAAGCACCACAAGTCAAAATGACGCGGTCAAATTCTTTTTTCAACTCATCAGCTTTTACATCCACACCGACATTCACACCGGTACGGAAAACAACCCCTTCTGCTTTCATTACTTCTATTTTACGTTCTATTACCGATTTGTCAAGTTTCATATTCGGGATTCCATACATCAAAAGTCCGCCCGGATAATCCTCACGTTCAAATACGGTCACGCTGTGTCCACGTTTATTCAACTGGTCAGCAGCCGCAAGTCCGGATGGACCGGATCCTACAATTGCTACTTTTTTGCCTGTACGGACTTTCGGAGGTTTTGGTCCCATCAATCCGTGCTCATAACCATATTCGATAATGGCATTTTCATTTTCCTTAATCGTTACCGGTGAATCATTTAATCCACAGGTACATGCCGCCTCACAAAGAGCCGGACACACTCTGGAAGTAAACTCCGGAAAACTATGTGTCTTGGAAAGTCTTAAATATGCCTGTTTCCAGTTTCCTGTATATACCAGATCATTTGTTTCCGGTACGAGGTTATGCAGTGGACAGCCGGAAGCCATTCCATTAAGCATCATACCTGACTGGCAGAAAGGTACGCCGCAGGCCATGCAGCGCGCCCCCTGTGTTTTCTGTTTTTCTTTGCTGAGAGGAGTCCGGAACTCATTGAAGTTGGCAATCCGGACCTTTGGCGGCAGCACTCTGGCTGTCTCTCTTTTATACTCTAAAAATCCTGTTGGCTTTCCCATGTTTCCTCATCCTCCTTAATGCTTTGCTCCAATGCTTTCATAAAATGCTTCCATCTGCGCCTGCTCACTTGTCAGTCCTTTTTCTTCCAGTTTGGCGCTGAGTGTGATCATCTTCTTATATTCATTTGGAATAAGTTTCTTAAAGTGCGGCAGATAATAGTCAAAGTCATCAAGGACTTTTGTTCCAAGTTTAGAACCGGTAGCCGCAACATGGGCTTCGATCAGATCACGAAGTTCTTTTTTATCATATTTATTCTCCACTTTTTCAATAGAGATCATTGCTTTATTAATATTCTTATACAGTTTATTATCAACATCCAGCACATAAGCAATACCACCACTCATACCTGCTGCGAAGTTCTTTCCGGTTCGTCCAAGGACTACGACACGGCCACCTGTCATATATTCACATCCATGCTCACCGACACCCTCAACAACTGCATAGGCACCTGAGTTACGAACTGCAAAACGTTCTCCTGCAACACCGTTGATAAAAGCATAACCGCTGGTAGCACCATAAAGGGCAACGTTTCCGATGATGATATTCTCTTCTGGTTTATAAGCTGCTTTTTCAGGTACTTTCACGATCAGCTTACCACCTGACAGACCTTTACCAAAATAATCATTACTGTCACCAGTAAGATTCAAGGTAAGTCCCTTAGGAATAAATGCACCAAAGCTCTGTCCGCCTGCTCCGTGGCAATTGATCACAATTGTATCATCCGGAAGTCCTGTTCCTGTCTGTCTGGTGATCTCAGCACCGAGGATCGTACCAAATGTACGGTCAGTATTAGTGACATCCACATCCAGTTCTACATGCTCAGCCTTAGATATTGCTCTCGCACATTTTTTGAGAAGGACTTTCTCATCCAGAGTCTTTTCCAGTTCGAAGTTATAAACAGCCTTCGGATCAAAAGTAACCTTCTGTCCGTTTCCTGCATATGGGTTATTCAGAATTGCACTGAGGTCCAGTTTGCCTTTATGTGGTTCTGCTGCAACTGCTTCTGCAGACTGTTTAAGAAGCTCAGTATGTCCAACCATTTCATCAACAGTACGAACGCCAAGACGTGCCATGTATTCTCGCATTTCCTGAGCAATAAATCTCATAAAGTTCTCTACGTATTCAGGTTTACCACGGAAACGTTTACGAAGCTCTGGATTCTGTGTTGCCACACCGACCGGACATGTATCCAGATTACATACACGCATCATCACACAGCCCATAGTTACAAGCGGAGCGGTGGCAAATCCAAATTCCTCTGCTCCGAGAAGAGCTGCGATCACTACATCACGTCCACTCATAAGCTTTCCATCTGTCTCGATTCGTACACGGTTTCGCAGTCCGTTCATTATCAATGTCTGATGAGTTTCTGCCAGTCCAAGCTCCCATGGAAGTCCTGCATTGTGGATGGAGCTTCGCGGAGCTGCTCCTGTTCCTCCGTCATAACCGGAGATCAGAACTGTCTGTGCACCAGCTTTCGCAACACCTGCTGCGACTGTACCAACACCTGCCTCAGATACAAGCTTTACTGAAATGTCTGCATAAACATTAGAGTTTTTCAGGTCATAGATCAGCTGAGCCAGATCCTCGATTGAATAAATATCATGGTGCGGCGGTGGGGAGATCAGTGATACCCCCGGTGTTGAATGACGTGTCTTTGCAATCCACGGATATACTTTTCCACCAGGCAGATGTCCGCCCTCTCCCGGTTTTGCCCCCTGCGCCATCTTGATCTGTATTTCCTGTGCACTTACCAGGTATCTGGATGTAACGCCAAATCGTCCGGAAGCTACCTGTTTGATCGCAGAGCATCTGTTCGTATCCAGACGTTCAATCTCCTCTCCACCTTCACCACTGTTGGATTTACCATGCAACTGGTTCATCGCAATTGCCAGTGTCTCATGCGCTTCTTTCGAGATAGAACCATAAGACATTGCTCCTGTCTTGAATCGTTTTACAATCTCGTCGACGCTTTCTACTTCTTCGATTGGAATGCCTTTCTTTGGATAGTTGAATTCTAACTGTCCACGCAGGTTGATGTGTTCTCCTTCCGCATTGACCAGCTCTGTATACTGTTTGAACATACCATAGTCACCGCGTCTGGTAGATTCCTGCAGCATATGGATCGTCTGTGGATTATAAAGATGTCTCTCTCCGCCGCTTTTTAGTTTGTGCTGCCCTACACTGTTCAGTGTCATATCCACTTCCAGTCCGAGCGGATCAAATGCCTGTGAATGACGCGCAATATAATCTGCTGCAATCTCTTCAATTCCGATTCCGCCAATTCTGCTGACAGTATCTGTAAAATATTTATCAATGAATTCCTGTTTTAATCCGATTGCTTCAAATATCTTTGCTCCCTGATAAGACTGGATTGTGGAAATACCCATCTTTGATGCAATCTTTACAATTCCGCTAAGTACCGCATTGTTATAATCATCTACTGCTGCATAATAGTCTTTCTGAAGCATATCCGTATCAATCAGCTGTTTGATGGATTCGTGTGCAAGATACGGGTTGATCGCACATGCACCATAACCGATCAGTGTTGCGAAGTGATGTACCTCTCTTGGTTCTCCGGTCTCCAGAACGATTCCTACAGAAGTACGTTTCTTTGTGCGCACCAGATGCTGCTGCAGTCCGGAAAGCACCAGGAGCGAAGGCATTGCCACGTGATATTCATCTACACCTCTATCTGAGAGGATCAGAATGTTGGCTCCTTCACGGATAGCTCTGTCAACTTCAATAAACAGATAATCAATTGCCTTTTCAAGGCTCGAATTCTTGTAATAAATGGTCGGAATCTCCGCAACCTTGAATCCATCTTCTTTCATATTTTTAATTTTCAGAAGATCTGTCTCTGTAAGGATTGGATTGTTAACCTTTAACATCTTACAGTTCTCTGCTTTTTCTTCCAGAAGGTTTCCATCTTCACCAATATAAACCGTTGTAGATGTAACGACCTTCTCACGGATTGCATCGATTGGAGGGTTGGTTACCTGTGCAAAACGTTGTTTGAAATATCCAAACAGGTTCTGATGCATGTCAGATAATACCGCAAGCGGCGCATCAATACCCATGGCTGCTGTTCCTTCGGCACCATTCTTCGCCATGTTCAGGATAGAAGTCTTTACTTCTTCATATGAATAGCCAAATGCTTTCTGAAGTCTTCTGCATTCTTCTGCTGTATAAGCTGGAACCTTCTGATTCGGGATCTTCAGATCCTTTAATTCGATCAGATTGTTATCCAGCCACTCACCATAAGGCTGTCTGCTTGCATAAGTTTCTTTTAATTCTTCGTCATCAATGACTTTTCCTTTTTTGATATCTACCAGAAGCATCTTTCCCGGATGCAAACGTTCTTTCACTACAATCTTCTCCGGTGGAATATCCAGTACACCAACTTCCGAAGAAAGGATCAGCATATCATCATCCGTGATATAATACCTCGATGGACGCAGACCATTTCTGTCAAGCACGGCTCCCATGCAGTCACCATCACTGAACAGGATAGACGCCGGACCATCCCATGGTTCCATCATAGTTGCATAATACTGATAGAAATCTTTCTTTTTCTGGGAAAGGTTTCTGTTATTTGCCCACGGTTCCGGAATTGCGATCATAACTGCCAGTGGAAGATCCATACCACTCATAACCATGAATTCAATTGCATTATCCAGCATTGCCGAATCAGAACCGCTACTGTTGATTGCAGGAAGCACTTCATGAAGTTTTCCTTTCATACACTCGGATTCCATATTTTCTTCTCTGGCACGCATCTTATCCGTATTGCCGCGGATCGTGTTGATCTCGCCATTATGCACAATAAAACGGTTCGGATGCGCTCTCTCCCAGCTTGGATTCGTGTTCGTACTGAATCTGGAGTGAACCAGTGCGATTGCGGAATCATAATCCGGATCCTGCAGATCAGGGAAGAACAGCCTGAGCTGATCTACCAGAAACATTCCTTTATAAGCGATGGTACGGCTGGAAAGTGATGCCACATATGTATCATCTGCACTCTGCTCAAATACGCGCCTTACAATATACAGTTTACGGTCAAAGTCAACCCCCTGCTCTACCTTCTTAGGTCTTTCAATAAATCCCTGCATAATACATGGCATACATTCGACCGCTCTGCTTCCAAGTACATCTGCCTTCACCGGAACTTCTCTCCATCCAAGGAAATTCATTCCTTCTTTTTTGACGATCACTTCGAATATCTTCTTTGCCTGATTTCTCTTTAATTCGTCCTGTGGAAAGAAGAACATTCCCACTCCGTAATCTCTTTCAGAACGTAAAAAGATGCCGAGAGGTTTACAGACTTTAGAGAAGAATCTGTGAGAAACTTGTAATAAGATTCCAACTCCATCACCTGTCTTACCTTCGGCATCCTTGCCAGCTCTATGTTCAAGATTTTCAACGATTTTCAATGCATTTGCCACTGTATCGTGACTTTTCTGTCCTTTGATATTAACGATCGCACCGATTCCACAGTTATCATGTTCAAATTCGGAACGATACAGTCCACGTTGCTGGACTACATTTCCTTCTTTCATACATCTGTTCCTTTCTTTTGTTTTTTCCTACTATATCACAAGGCTTTACTGTTGTAAAGATAAAAATTATTTTGAGTTGTCAGATTATTTGACTTTTTATATTTCAACTCAAAAAGAATCTGACAACTTACATTGCCAGATTCTCGTTTTCTTTCTTCTTTGTTGGTTTTTCTTCAATGCGCTGGATTATAACAAACATTGTTGATGCAACTGCTGCACAAACAACTGTAATTATACCGATCCGGATATTATCTTTCAGCATCCAGTTATAGAGTCCATATCTGGTAGCCAGCACAGATAACAGATTCATTGACATATGTGCTGCCACCGGTGCTTTCAATGAACCATATTTTTCATACACATATGCCAGCATCATCCCCAGGGCAAATCCATAGAGCATCTGCACCAGATTCACATGCAATATGCCAAATACGACGGATGAATAGACCATCGCATACACAAATGAGCTTTCCCTTTCCATTCTTCTGAAGAACAATCCTCTGAATACATATTCTTCACAGATGGGTACCAGCACTGCCAGACACACGATCTGTATTGCAAGCGGTGCCGAATACATCGCATTCATAGTTGCCTTATAATTTGCATCTATCGCTGACAGATTTCCAATGATGATCAGGTTATTCAACCCCAAACTCATGGCAAGTGCCATAATGATCACTGCCGGATATTGCCACAACGGCGCTTTCTTATCCTGTACGATACCGGCTGTCTTCTCTTTCTTTCTGTCCCTGTGATACATAAGTGCCATAACAGGGATTGTAACAAGTGCCGACAGACCTTCTACCCATGTCGTATAGTCGATATACTTATTCAACATCTTTTCATAAAAGGCCATCAGCTTATTCTGATCAGACATCAACGCCTCTAATGCTGCCTGCGTCTGATAGTGTGTCTTCATATATGCCATCATCATGGCTGCCATGACTGCCATACCTACGCCGATTCCGATCCCCCATTTGATCAGGAGCGGTCCCCACATCTTCCAGAAACGTTTTCCCGGTGTCTCAACTGGTTTTCTTTCCTGTTCCTGGTGATAATGGTATCCCGGCTGGTCGTGTCCGTTCTGCCATTCTTCCATAGTTATCCTCACTTTCATCTGTTGCTTCGTATCATATACTGTTCTATTCTACTTCTACGTGAGGAAAGTTGCAATTAAAAAAATATAAACTTTTTTACAATTTGATCTTTACGACATCGACATCCAGATTCCATAAAAACTTATCCAGATCTTTGAATGATATGAATACTGTTGCTGTATTTTCCAACGGATGGATTCCCATACTTTTACATCTGCTTAAATTTTTATCGATGAAAAATTCTACCGCATGCTCGGTATCATTCATCAGCGCAAACGGAGTTACGCTCCCCTGCTTTACGCCAAGATATTTCTCCAGGCGTTCTTCGGATGCAAAGCTTAGATTTCCTGCTCCAAGCTGTCTTCCGAGCGTCTTTAAGTCTACTTTTGTCTTCTCATCTGCTGTGATCAGAAAGTGTCTCTTTCCTTTGGAATCTCTCAGGAATAAGTTCTTGCATAAAGTTCCTTTTTCCGGGAGTCCCAGCCGGTCCATATCCTCCATCGTATGTACGGGTTCATGCTCTACCACCTCGTACTTAATTCCCATCTTGTTTAACGCATCATATACACGCTGTTTCTGGTCTTCCATGCTGTTTCTCCTTTCTAATTCGGGTAATGTACTACGATATTCGCAGTCACCGTTCCCTTTCCTGTGTTCTTATACACGTAATCATCAAAAGCATTATACGAAGCCGCATCGCCGGCTCTCAATACATATTCCTGGTCTTTAAAAATCAGTGTCAGTTCACCGGAATACACGGTAATGAATTCTCTCGTACCATTCATCTGACGATTCGCCTGCATCATTCCGTTCTCATCAAATTCCAGGTCAAAGATTTCAAAATCCTGTCCCTCCCGGAAACTGAAGATCGGATAAAGACGGTATCTTCCATCATCCCCCGCCAAAGGTTCTACTTCTTTCTTCCCGGTTTCAAAGAATGGCTGTGGTTTGTCTGCGGTAAATGCAGTAACCGGTACCTTTAATCCCAATGCCAGTTTATACACTGTTGATATCGTAGGATTGACTTCTCCTCTTTCCAGCTGGCTCAACATACTTTTGCTGATTGTGGTAAGGGATGACACCTGTTCCAGACTCAGTCCTTTTCCTTTCCTGATATCTTTCAGATTTTCTGCGATCAACTCATTCAAATGATCCAATTCATGCCCCTCCCTTTTTCAAAATTCCTGTATATAGAATTTTTATCTATTATATTGCATACGTTTTCAAAAGTAAAGGATTTCTTCTACAGCCGCTTCATAGCGGTCCAGTTTCTCTGCCTTCCGGATCTTTTTTAACTGTTTTTCTTTATCCGGGAACAAAGTTCCAAGATAACACCAGAGTTCTTTCATCTTGAACAACACATTCTTATCCCCACTGCTTACCTCCTGGTAATCCTGAAAAATCTGGTCATGGAATGCCCTTAATTTCTTCACATCAATTCTCCCGCCACCGGATTCGATAATATCTGTCAGTTCCGGATTCCTCAGAATTCCACGCCCCAACATAACACAGGATATCTCCGGAAACCGTTTTTTTAACCTTTCCATATCCTCAACTGTAAAGATATCGCCGTTATAACACAATGGATGCCTGCATTCTTTCACTGCGTCCGCAAATGCATCCAGATCTGGATGGCCTTTATAAAACTGTTGCTGCACCCTGGGATGCACGATCAGTTCTTCCACCGGATATTTATTATAAATATCCAGAAGCTGTCCCCACTCATCGGCGTCATATTTTCCGATTCTTGTCTTAATAGAGATCTTTACATCCGCTTTCGCATAGATCTCATCCAGGAACCGTTCCAACTTCTCTGTATGGATCAGGAATCCGGATCCCCGCCCTTTCGATACTACGGTCTTCGACGGGCATCCAAGATTCAGGTTCACCTCGTCATATCCATACATCTTTAACTTTTCTACTGTATCCAAAAAACCTTTTGCATCATTTGCCAGGATCTGCGGCACCAGATACATGTCCGGATTGTGTTCCGGCAAAATATCATTCTTCTCCCGTGTATTAAAATCCTTTTTGGTATGCGGCACCAGAAACGGTGTGAAATATTTCTCCATCGGACGGTAATGTGTGTGATATGCCCTCCGGTATATGTAAGTTGTGATTCCTTCTAATGGCGCAAGATAGTACTTCACCTTTATGTCCTCCTGATTGTCTTCCTATTATTGCTCTGTCCGATCTCACAGACCGTCAGCACGCAGTCTTTCACCCGGAATTTGATCTCGTATCCAGCATATTCCATTCCATACACCCTGTCCGGGTCATTCTGATAAGATGGTCTCGGATCACCGGCAAGAATCTGCCTCACACATTCCCTGTGCTCCTCCGGCAGTTTTGACAGATAGATCTCCGGAATCTCTACCTCTAATGCATAATTCTTTACCACATCAGCGAATCCGCCTCTGGCATCCGGTACACAATCCGCATATGGAAGATATGGTTTGATATCGAAGATTGGTGTTCCATCCATCAGATCTGCCCCTTCCACTTCAATAACCATTCCTTTTTCCGGATGCTTTTTAATTCCGGTCAGCTTCACACAGGATAATCCGATCGGATTCGGACGGAACGGTGATCTGGTTGCAAACACACCGCACCGTTTATTCCCCCCAAGCCGCGGCGGACGCACGGTCGGACTCCAGCCTGTTCTGACAGCCTCTGAAAACTCCCAGATCAGCCACAGATGTGAACATTCTTCGAGTCCTTTTAGTGCCTCTTCTTTGCGGTATTCCGGTTCGAATACAATAGTTCCTTTCGTATTCACAAGTCCCGACTGTCTCGGAATCCCGAATTTTGTCGGAAAGTCTGTTTGGATTTTTGCTATATATTTCAGTGCATTCAAATATGTTCGCTCCTTGTTTCCCCCAGATACTCTTTTAATCTGGCAATTTCATCTTTGTGTCCGGCATCATCAAGCGGTGTCTCCAAATAGAATGGAAGATCTTTTAGCTTTGGATGACGCATCACATTCAGAAGAGCTTCCAGTCCTATCTCTCCACCTCCGATCACTGCATGACGGTCCTTTCTGGAATCAAACGGCATCATACTGTCATTTAGATGGACAGCTCTTAAAAGCGGCAGTCCCAGTATCCGGTCAAATTCTTCCAGCACTCCATCTAGATTATGAACAATATCATATCCCGCCGCAAACACATGACAGGTGTCCAGACAGATTCCGATCCTTTCCGGATGCTGCACACCGTCCCGGATCTCTTTCAGCTGTTCAAACCGGTAACCGATCTCTGTACCCTTTCCACTCATCGTTTCCAGTAAAACCGTAATGTTCTCCAAACCTGTAATTGCCTGATCCAGTCCACGGATGATATTGGCAATTCCTGCTTCTTCTCCAATCCCGGTATGACTGCCCGGATGGAATACCAGATTTTCTATCTGTAATTCATCCATACGTCTGATATCTTCCCGTATCACCGTACAGGCAAATTCATACGTTTTTTCTGTTGCACTCGCCAGATTCATCGTATACGGTGCATGTGCGAGAACCGGACCGAATGCATGATCTTTCCGTATCTTCTGGAATCTTTCTATTTCTTCCGGCAGATACGTTTTATAACTTGATCCTCTTGGATTCCTGCTGAATATCTGCATGGTTTTAGGCACATAACTTAAATCTTTTCTCAACCAGTCCAAATCTTCCGGCGTGAAGCGTTCCGTGTATTTCTTGTTGCCGTCGTAATCAATATCCTTCATTGCTATCACATGCACTTTACCGATATTGAATGAATAGTTGGCCGGGCCGAATGACTGATAATAATTCTGTTCCCCATAACCATCCGCCGGATGATCCGTCTGCGTTATAGATTTGTAGAGTAGGTTGAAGTCGTGGTTTCCCATCAGTTGGAACATCGTCATTCCCAAGTTGGACACCGCTTGCCGGTAAGGAGCGTACAGGTTCATGGCATCCCACACCAGATCCCCCAGTCCCATGCCGACGATTTCGAAGTTCTTTAGTGAGTCGGCAGTCTGTTTCAGATCGGGCACTGTTTCCGTGCGGAAGCGGTCCAGTTGCTTTTCGTTTCTCACTTGCGGGTCGGAAAGGACGATGTAGACAAATTCATCCACCGGCTTCTGCCGTTTAGTCAATACGAAGTCACATTGGTTTTCGCTTTTCCCGGCATCCAGATATTGATAGAAACCATCGGCTATCCCCTCTTTGGAAGGAAGCTCATACGCTGCCGGAGTAGAGATGTAAACCATTGGATAACGTGCCGGATCAGTGTTCAGAACATAATTTCCTTCTGCATCAGTCGTATTGAAATGTGCCCCGTCTGTCACCACTACACCGCTGATGGGTTTACCTGTATTATCTTTCACACTACCTTTCACCACCGTCTGACCAAAGGCGGCAATAGCGTTCAGCTGGAAAAGCAAAACCGCTGCAAACAGCGTTTTTCTAAAATTGATCTTTTTCATTGCTTATAACTTTCTTAAAGTAACCTGATTGAATAATGCGATAATTTCTTCCGGTTCATCTGCCGACTTGAGAGCCTCCTCAAAAGACTTGCTGTTATCATCGAACCA
>OGWV01002579.1_pt1 | contig 11035 bp, 10 predicted proteins | sample 1576081 | NCBI WGS metagenome assembly OGWV01 (sample SAMEA3541541, study PRJEB24748) | human gut metagenome | biome: human gut; feature: human-associated habitat; material: faeces | place: China | collected 2012 | reverse complement strand
TTCCAGGCCGTGGGCATACCTGCTGAAAATATACTGGCCTACGGCATACCGGTTAGAAGCATGTTTACGGAAAAAACTGATAAGGCGGAGGCAAAGAGAAAGGCAGGCCTAGATCCTGAAAGGCTGCATATGGTCATAATGGGCGGCAGCATGGGCTGCGGGCCCATGGAGGACGTGCTGGCGGAGATAGCGGCGGGCATGCCGGAAAATATAGAGCTTACCGTCATTTGTGGTACAAATAAACAGACGGCGGAGAAGCTGCGCCGCCGCCACGGAGAAAACCCCCGCGTACATATACGGGGCTATGTGAAGGATATGTCCCTTATGCTGGACAGCGCAGATCTGTATCTTACTAAGGCTGGCGGCATAAGCACCACCGAGGCCGCTATAAAGGGCGTGCCGCTGGTGCTGGCGGACGCTGTGGGCGGCTGCGAGAGCCGTAATCTCGAGTTCTTCGTGGAGCATGGTGCGGCGGTGACCGCAAAGGCGGAGGAGCTGGGCGGGCTTTGCGTCAGCCTGCTGGAGGACGGGAGCAAGCTGGACGCCATGGCACAGGCCATAGAACGGCTGCGCATGGAAGACGCTGCGGAGAAGATATGCGACTATATACGGCAAAGGGTGGGCAAATAGGCGCGGAAAGAAAAAACATCAGAAAAAATTAACAAATGAACACGCCGTCATTCTGGTATAATATATAATTAGCGGGAATGCTATGCTTCGCGCTGTATATTTGAAAGGTTAGAATTATCAGATGGAAGACAGGCGCGAGAAGGACAAGGGACTTAAAACAGGATGGCTTTGGACCATAACGGCAGTTTTGGCCCTGCTTTGCTGCGCCGCCATATATGTAGACTGCGTGCTGGGAAGGCTGTACAGTGAGCAGCGGAAGCACATACAGCTTTCGGCGGAGGCCACGCCGGTGCCTGTGATAAGTGTCACCCCGTCGCCGATACCTACGCCGGTACCTACCAGAGCACCAAAGCTCGGGGACATAGAAAATGTAAGCTTCCCGGACTATGATACCGGAGCCGCGTCCGATTACAGCTATCAGAGCGACGAACTAAAGATAGCTGTAAACAAGGTAGAGGACGACGGCGTAACATATTACGTCGCGGACATATGGATGCGAAATGTTAACTGCTTCCGCACCGCCTTTTCCAGCGGCAAGTACCGGGGGAAGCGGGAATCTGCGGAAAAGATCGCCAAGGACAATAACGCGATACTGGCGGTCAACGGAGACTTTTTGAGCGGCCTCGTGATACGCAACGGGGAGCTTTTCCGCCAGGCGGAGGTAAGAGCTACGCCCACGCCGGACCCCGATGCGGCGTTTGCGCCGGGCTATAACAGCTATGGAATGTACGGCACGGTGACGCCTGCGCTGTCCACTGACGAAGCGGCAAGGCCGGAGCGCTCTACCTGCGTGCTGTATCTCGACGGGACCTTGGCCACGACCGAATTCGAGGATTTCAGCACTAAAAAAGCAATGAAAAAAGGCGCGTGGCAGGGCTGGCAGTTTGGCCCTACGCTGGTGCGGGATTCCAAACCACAGAAGGACGTAAAGAAGCAGGGCAGAAGTCCCCGCTGCATACTCGGCTACTATCAGCCCGGGCATTATTGCCTGATAATTATAGACGGGCGGCAGAAGGGCTACTCCATAGGTATGAATTTTGACGAGATGAAGGAGCTCTGCACTCGCATGGGCCTGAAGGAGGCGTATAATCTGGACGGCGGCGGCAGCGCCATAATGGTGTTCGACGGAGAGATAATCAACCGGCCATCGGGCAACGGCGACGCTCGCAAGCTGCTCGACATGATAGTTATAGGCGAATACCTTGACGGAGGGGAGCTGCATGGCGTGACGCCTTCACCTGTACCCACAGCAACTACGGAGGGAGCGGGCAATTGAAGGACAGTGAAATAAGAAAAAGGCTGAAAAAGGCCATATGCTGCCTTTCCGCGGTGCTTATACTTTCTGTTATGTCGGGAGCGGTGCTTTTGAATAGTATAGGCAGCACCAACGGTTGGGGCAGGACTGAAAAGCAGGAGGACGAGATATATACCAAGGAACAGATAGACAAGTTCATCACCAGCGTCCTCATAATCGTGCAGAACCAGCCTCTTTCCAGCGATAAAGCAGGAGCGGATATGGTGTTCATAGCGTCCTTTGATTCCTTCCGCCAGCGGTTGACCATGGCTGCGCTGTACAGCCAGATGGAGATAAATGGCGCGGCGCTCAGTAATATTTATGCGAACAGCGGCCCCGGCGGCCTGGTGAATGCCGTAAACGACGGGTTTGGGCTGGATATCGAGTACTACGCCTGCACAGATACGGCGTCGCTGGGAGCCATGATAGACCTCCTTGGCGGTATAACCGTAAAGGTGGATTTCAGCGAGGCGGACTATATAAACAAGGCCCTTGGCGAAAAGAGTGTAAATGCGGGCCGGGAAAAGCTCAACGGCAGCCAGAGCATGATATACGCCATGGACGACATAAGCGGAGAGGAGCAGATGGGCGGCCTGAAGCGCCGCCTGGAGCTTGTAGAATCTGCGGTGAAGAATATGCGCAGGACTGCCACAAAGGAGGCAATGCTGCCATTGCTCAGCCTCGTTGCGGGCAGTATAAAGACTAATCTCGATTTTTCCGCCCTACACGATATGGGCTATGAGATATTGAAGGCCGAAGAGATGGAGTATCGGAACATATGGATCCCTGCCGACGATAGCTGGAAGCTGGACGAAAACGGGCAGTTCACAATAGAGGACTTTGAGACGAACAAAAAGCAGCTTTATAACGGGCTGTATAAGGAGTAACAAAAAGGCGGCACGAGGCCGCCTTTTTGATGCTTAGCTACTCGACCACCCGCCGGGCAAAGGCGAAGTGCTCCTTCCAGTATCTCGTCTGAAACCCGCGTTCGGCTACCTTTCTGTGTGACGATGAGGCGTCAATCATGTTTTTTGAGGAAACGGCTATACCCGCGTGCCGTATTTTTCCGTCCTCGCCGCAAAAGAACAGTATATCGCCCGCTTTGACGTCGCCCAGGCTTTCGATTTTGCTCCAATCCGCATTTTGCGCATATCCGGCGCAGTCCTTGCGATCGACAGCTATGCCGCATTCGTTAAGTACATAATACACAAGTCCCGAGCAATCGAACTCATCCGGCCCGGAGGCATTTAAAACATACTCTTTGCCGACCTGATTCTTCGCGGTGGCAACGATGGCGTCTGCCGTCGGCGCCTCCCTTGCGGGCCGGGCGTCTGCGCTGCGGTACAATATAGTGAAGTTATGCTTGTTTTCCCATTTCCTTGCATCCTCCTTGCTGGCAAACCACAGGTCTATCATGTTCAGCGGCTCCTTGGTTAAATGATTGACCTTGTTTTTGTAGGCGTTGACGTCGGCGGCTATTGCGTAACCGTAGCCGGGTATATAAAGCTCCGTGCCTATGGGTATCAGCCGGTAGCAAAGTCCAGCTTTTACATGGATGATATAAAGATGCAGGAATTAGCAATTGCATTTACAAACAATTTAGATTCTAATACAGCCTTGAAAATAAACAAACCGGCAACAGTTACTTTTAGTAGTAATGTTGAAGTTTTAAACGCTGACATATATAAGAATATTGAAGGTAAATTCTTTGTTTATTCATACGGAAGACTTCAAGGAATTTACAATGACAAAAAATCAGCTATTAATGCCGGCAAGGAAAATTTTGGTGTTATTGTAAATGACAAAGGAAGTAAGATTTGGACTTTTGAAGATAATTATAATTAAGTGATAATAATAAAAGCAAAGATTGTGATACTCGCAACCTTTGCTTTTATTATTTTTTTGAAAGTATGGAAATTACTTCTTAATTTTAACTTTGTACAGTTCGTTATTAGTTAAGGATTCCGGGAAATTAATACTTTTTAACTTGGTGTTCCTTCTTGAAAAAAGAGGTGGGACACCATTTTTTTTGTTAATAAATTATATCACTTCATTTACGAATCACTCATTTTTTCGTAAATACTAAATCTCCATTATAGATATCGGTCTTCTCATCAGAAGTTACATTAATTCTCATTAAAAGACTGTTATCGAGAAGCACTCCTCCGTGCTGGATCTGCTGGTTCCCGTGATCGTTCTGATCGCCCTGTGCATCGTTGGTCTGATCTGGACCGGCGGTATGTGGGACACCGAGAGCGAGAACTACGGCAACTTCATCATGTCCTTCTCCGACGCCAGCGCCGGTACCGGCCTGTGCCTGGGCTCCATCATCGCCATTGTGTTCACCTTCGTGTACTACTGGTGCCGTGGCCTGATCGGCTTCAACAAGTCCATGGAAGCCATTCCCAACGGCTTCATCCAGATGATCTCCCCCATCCTGATCCTCTGCTTCGCCTGGACCCTGTGCGGCCTGTGCCGTGACAATGGTCTGCAGGTGGGTGCCTTCGTAGAGGGCGTTATGGCCAACACCGGCAGCCTTGCTAAGTTCCTGCCCGCCGTGATCTTCATCGTGGCCTGCTTCATCGGCTTCGCCACCGGTACCTCTTGGGGTACCATCGGCATCATGGTCCCGCTGGTCTGCGCCGTGTTCAACTGGGATACCCAGATGACCCTGCTGTCCGTGGGTCTGGCGGCCTCCTGCGCCGGCGGCGTGTGCGGCGACCACCTGTCCCCCATCTCCGATACCACCATCATGGCTTCTGCCGGCGCCCACTGCTTCCACCTGAACCACGTGGCGACGCAGCTGCCCTATGGCATCACCGTGGCTGCCGTTTCCTTCGTCAGCTTCATCATTGCCGGTCTGGTCCAGAACGCTGTGGTCTGCATGATCATCGCCATCGTGCTGATGGTCGCTACTCTGCTGGTCATCAAGGCAGTGGTTGCCAAGAAGCACGCCGGCGTCTTTGCCGAAATGGCCGAGGCCAACAAGGTGCTCTATCAGAAGTAAGCGATCGTCTTTCCCATACAGGGTATGCCCCCGGCTCAGCCGGGGGCATATTTCTGTATTCCGAAAACCTGATCTCTCGCCCCGGTTTTGAAATTTTTTCCCTGCTTCTTCTTTCGTCCTCCGCAGAGCCGAGGAGGCCGCCCAAAAGTGGTTTGATACCTCTCTTCGGGGCAGGAATGCTGCCCCACTCCGAAAGAGACCACACAGCGGCTCACAGGGGCGGACATATGGTCTCTGTGCTCTGTACCGACAGCTTTTTCTGCACTCGCTGACGCTCCAGTTCGGTCATTTGCCGCTGGCAACACTGCTCCAAGACCTCGTGCATGGGAACGATGGTGCAGCGCAAGTTTCCGTTTTTCCTAATACCGTTTTTCATCTGTATCTGCGTCCATTCCGTGATGATGAGCCCGTGTTCCTCCAGCAGGCGCATATGCTTGGCGACGGTATTGCGGGAGAGATGCAGGACTTTCGCCATGTGGAGCACATCATCCGTGCTTCAAAGGCCCCCTTCGGCTGGTCTGCGCTGGTCAGCTGCCAGGATCTGAAATCCCTCACCGTCCCCAAGAGGTGTCGGAGGATGTCTTTGGCAGCGGCGAGGAGGAGCATCCCCTGTTCCGGAAGCTGAATATCCAATATGTGTAAACGAATATAGCAGTCTCTCTCCCACAGGAAAAGGGACGGTCCACAGGGACCGTCCCTTTTCCTGTTATGGTTGCTGATCGGCCTGCGCTCCCCTGCCGGGGGCATCGCTGCGATTGACTACAAAAATTCCCACGCACACCAGTACCAGCGCCGCTAAACTGTACGGGGTAAAGGCCTGCTGTCCCTCCCGCAGGAGCAGCGCCGACAGCAGCACGCCGAACACGGGATTCAAAAAGCCGTATACCGCCACCCGCCCCACCGGATTATACCGGGTCAGGGCGCTCCAGATGGTCTGGGCCACGGCGGACAGCAGCACCATGTATCCCAACAGCAGAAGGGACTGCCCGGTGAAATGCGGCAGCGTACCGCCGCAGCACAGTCCCGTCAGCAGCAAAAGCCCCCCGCCCACGATGAACTGATATCCGCACAGGGTCAGGGTGTCCTCTCCCTCGGCATACCGCTTGAAAAGCGAGATGGAGAAGCCGTTGGCCAGCGCCGCCAGCAGCACCGCACCGTCCCCCAGCAGGGTGAAGCCGCCGCCCAACCCGCCGCCGGACAGATTGATCAGCAGCACGCCGCCGAAGCCGCACAGGCAGCCCAGCAGCTTGGGGGCATTGAGCCGCTCATAGTGAAACAGCTTGGCGGAGATCAAAATGGCGAAGAACACGTGGACCGCCATCAGGACGGAGCCCTTGACGCCGGAGGTGTGCGCCATGCCGATATAGAACAGGGCATACTGCACGAGGGTCTGGATCAGACCCAGCTTCGTGGCCTTCCACAGGGAGGAACGTGCGGGAAGCCGCAGCCGCCGCAGGGAAGCGCTGTGGAAAAGCACCGCCACCACACCGGCAAAGAAAAAACGCAGCCCCGCAAAGATCAGCTGCTCCGCCGAATCGGCGGAGGAAATAGACAACAGGCCGTAGCCGATCTTCACCGCCGGGAAGGCGCTGCCCCACAGCAGGCAGCAAAAGGCCGCCAGCAGGCAGATGACCATGGGGCGCTGCAGGGTGGAGGTCGAGATTTTTTTCATAGGGTAAATACTCCGTTGGATGTCCCTCTCCGACAGGAAAAGGTTCCCTGTGGTATGGCCGCAGGGAACCTTTTCAAATGAGGGGGTAGGGGATGAATAGATTACTTGGCAGCTTCCTCCGTGGCCACTGCCATCTCGCCGTAGTTGTAGCGAGGCTTGCCACGGTAGACGATGCCGCCGATGACCATGGCGATCACCGTGGGGATCAGCCAGGAGAAGCCCTGCTCCGCCAGGGGGATCATGTACATGACCTTGCGCAGGCCGTCCAGATTGGGAGCCACCGCCAGAATGGCGTCGCCCACGCTGACGATACCGGCCGCGGCTACACCGAGCTTATACACACCGTCGTTGGGGATCCACTTGTCCACCAGACCCAGCACGGTCAGCACGATGCAGATGGGATACATGATGAGGAAGATGGGAGTCACGTAGTTGATGATGTTCTGGATGCCGAAGGAACCGAACACAGCGCCCACCACGCAGGCGATGCCCATCCACAGCTTGTAGGAAATGCGGCCCTTGGAGACCTCGTTGATGACGGAGGCGCCGGTGGAGCCGATACCGATGGCGGTGGTGAGGCAGGCCAGACTGACCGCCAAGCCCATGCAGACCTTACCGAAGCTGCCCAGCACCCGGCCCACCAGACCGCTGAGGAGGGTGGTCTGAGGCACGCTCAGGTCGTAGTAGTCACCGCCGCAGGCGCCGATGTAGGTCAGGATGATGTAGATGATGCCCAGCGCCACAATGGAGGTCAGGCCCACGATCAGGCCGCTGCGCTTACGCTCCAGAGGATTGGTGTGGCCCTTGTCCAGAATACCGCCGATAAAAATGTTGGCGCACATCAGGCCCACCGTCAGGTCGCCGGTCAGATAGCCGGTGAGCATGGCGGAGGTCAGGGGCTTGGATACGCCGGTATCCTGAGGCGTGCCGATGGGGGAGATCACGCCCTTCACCAGCACGATGGCCAGCAGGATCAGCAGGAGCGGCGTCAGATACTTGCCCAGCTTATCCACGACCTTGCCCTTGTCACAGCCGAAGAAGAACACCAGTGCAAAGAAGATGATCATCGTCAACCATGAGGGCGCATTGGGGAAGATGGACATGACGCCCATCTCGTGAGTGGTGGCGCCGTTGCGGGGCAGGGTGGAGCCCATACCCACCAGAATACAGCCAATGAGGTAGAAAACGTCGTAGAACTTAGGGTGTACGTGACCCATGAGGCACTTGACGTCCGTACCAACGTTGTTCACGCCCCAAAAGGCCAGCACGGGGAGGATCACGCCGGTGAGCACGATGCCCAGCGCGCCCCAGCCCCACAGAGTACCATCGGCCAGGCCGATCTGCGGCGGGAAGATCAGGTTGCCTGCACCGAACATGGTGGAAAACAGTGCCAGACCAACAATGATGCTGTCCCTTGTGATGTGGTTCTTCTTCATTTGATAGAGCCTCCTTTTGTGTTTTCTTGCGTTCCGGCGCATTTACCGCTGGAACACGATCTCTCCTTCTACCATGGTCAGATCCACCTGAGTTTCACACAGCTCCTCCAGCGGTCTGTCATAGATGTTGCGGTCCAGCACCACAAGATCGGCGTATTTGCCGACGGTGATGGTGCCGTACTTGGCCTCGTCGTAGGAGGCGTAGGCGGCTTCCTTGGTGAACATCTCCACCGCCTCCTCCAGCGTGACACCGTTTTCGGGATACCACGCCTCCATGCCGGGCTTTCCCTTGCGGGTCACGGCACAGTAGATGTTGGGCAGGACGTCGAAGGGCTCCACCGGGCAGTCGGAGCCGCCGCACATATGAACGCCCATATCCTCATAGCGCCGCCAGTTGTAGCTCTGGCGTCCCAGCTCTGCGCCCACGCAGTCGTCTACCACGGCGGAGTCGGCCTTGATGAAGATGGGCTGAACATAGGCCACCAGATTCAGCTTCCGGAACCGATCCTGCAGTGCCTCGTCCATGATCTGGCAGTGGATGATGCCGTTGCGGCGGTCGGCGTGGGGGAACTCCGTGGAAACCCGCTGGATGGTGTTGATCATCTGCTCCAGCGCCGCATCACCGATGCAGTGGGCCGTCAGATGGTAGCCGTTGGTATAGGCAAGCTTCGCCAGATCGTACAGCTCCTCGTCGGTGAACAGCAGCAGGCCCTTGGTGTCCGGGTCGTTGTGATACGGCTGACGCATGGCGGCGGAATGGGAGCCCAGAGAGCCGTCGCACAGGAACTTCACCGGGCCGAACTTGAAATGGCCCATGGTGTCGTTGGCCCGATAGCCCAGATCCAGGAACCGCTGCAGCTGGTCCGTGCGGCGGAAGCGGATCTGCTCGTTGACACGGATGGGCAGCCGCCCCTCCTCGTTGAGCTCACGATACGCCTGCAGAACATCCTCGAAGTCATCGTCGGCGATGAGGTTGAAGTCATCCGTGTGGTACATTTTATTTGTCAAGCAACAACGCGCAAAATTCAGGTAAATTTGATGTAAATCATTTAACAATTCTTTTCCTTTATCAGGCGCACTAATTTGTGTCTGAATGCTTTTTCGTAAACGTTTCCGGAATCGAACGCATACTTATTAAAATCGAACCGACTGTTTGCAATACGCTCCCTCGTATAAAATTTGTCTTCACCGTTTTGAAATGTCACCCATACAGCACCGGTCAGTTCCTCTGTCGTATAGTCTGATTTTTCCACCATCATCGGAATTGCCTTTTTACTAAGAAGAAATACGTGAGCGTAAGTGCCTACCGTCTCAGCCAAACGATTAATATTAATCTGACGCTCGGAGTCCTCTTCTTCCACAGCCAGAATAACCGGCAGTGTACGCGAATGGTCTGCGATAAATTCACTCAACATCTCAATTTCCTTCATTTTTTCTACTTTATGAGGCTTTGTCATCATTGGAATCACATCTGTATAACCAATCTTTCTAAAAATTTCATCTACAAAACGAGGTTTGTTAAAACTGTCACGAATCAAACGGTCCGGATTATGACAATAATCACAATCCACTTTCATACGAATATAGTCGCTTCGCTCCAAAATCACCTTAGTACGCCATACCACTCCTTTACGCTCCGCATCCGCGTGCTCAAATGTAAGTTTATAAAATCCAAGGCTTATATTCCCTAGTATTTGTAAATAATATCCTGCTTCATGGTATTCATAATCAATCGGTGTATCCGGTATTCCTTCCACAATATTCTGCAGCCGTCCCTGTGCCCATCCGGCAATGAATTTCACCGCCGTTAAAAATTCTTCATTTAAATCTCTTTGCGGGTCATGCGACAAAGTCACTTTTAGCTGGAATGAAGGCGTCACATCCAAAGGATTCAGTTCCAGTCTTTCGTTTCGCTGAGGCTTCTCTACCTTTAATATGTCATGACATATTTTCGCAAGTTTGCGTTTTAACTTTGGCTCGTAATCCGCTACGGAATCATTAATGACTTTTACTATTAAATTGTAAGTAATTTTTTCATGGTAACCATCTCGAAGCAGTGCAAACAATACTTCCGGTCTGTTACATCGGTACAGACAGTAAGCTGCTTCTTCATTTTCATCCAAAAATTGACAGATTTCTTCTGCCAATGGCTCTAAATCAAACCGCAGGCGGAATTTTGCCTTAAGCATCATTTCCCACTTTCGCTCGGTATAATGATAATCTGCCAGCTTTTCAAATACATTTAATGTCGTCCAGTCACAAAGTTCCAGATTGGCAAGAACGCTGTTTAAGGTCCTTGACAAATCCTCGCGCCAAAAATCATCACCATACGGTGATTTGTAACGCATATCGTGTTCAATCTCATGCCATCCCTCGAAAGAAATGGTGCGAAGCTGAACTTCAAACGTCGCATCAATCGGCAGAAAACTAATGTCTCCATTATAGACACGCTGATATTCTTCCGGCACCCAGAACACGCCATTTAACTTAGATGCCTTAAATTCTTCTTCGGTATTGTCCGTTTTAGACCACTCGCCCACCTGCCGAAATGTTTTCTCCAAAATCGTCCGCACAATATCCATATCATCCTGATAATACACAACGACACGCAGTCCAATTAGATCCTGCATCTTCTTGTCGTGTTCCCCAAATCCATACCCCGGTTTTTCTAATTTCTGTGCAATGGAAAATGGTGTCTTCGCACGGCTGAAAATGCGAAAATAGATACCTGCACGGTTCAATATATTGCGAATGTCCTCTTCCAGCCTGTCTCCAATTCCTTCCACCTGTCGTATATGCATATTCTTTTGTATTTCATCTACATTATATTTCAATCCCCCATACCTTCTTTCTCAAAGCAATCTTTTTTTATTTTACCATTGTTTGGGTGAAAAAGAAAGCAGATTCAGAAATTCGTTTGTATCAAGTGTTCGTTGGCACTTTTTTTGTTTTCCGTAATTCCGTAGAAAAGCTTTGCGTCTCGTGGGCACTCCCGT